>Ga0179593_1232759_pt1 | contig 22841 bp, 21 predicted proteins | sample CZODoug2_1_08_16_FD_185931 | JGI IMG/M metagenome (GOLD analysis project Ga0179593, IMG submission 185931) | Vadose zone soil fungal communities from Angelo Coast Range Reserve, California, USA - CZODoug2_1_08_16fungal (PacBio error correction) | ecosystem: Environmental > Terrestrial > Soil >...
CGATCCAGGTCTAGTACAGCCCGAGTTGAACGCAGGATATACGGATCGGGTAGTCAAGGAGTCATTCTTGCAATTGCAAGGCAAGCGAGGCATGCCGGCCGCAGTTAGCCTCCGAGGACGGAGAGCGGCGATCGAAAAAGTAGTAACTGCTCGCCGACAAATACCGGAAAGAGGCTATACCGGCTTCCGTCAAAGAAAAGAGGAGGAATAATTCCGGATTCTACAGGTAGCGCCGCGCCATCGCCCGGAAAAGATCGCGATCGATCCGGAAGAGCCAACGAAGCGAGTCTCCTGCGCGAAGTGGGTACCGGGAAAAGAACGACGCCCGCTTAGGTAAAGGCTCACGCTCATGCCTTGACTAAAAAGGAATACGAATCATCCTACGCTTCACCGGACGCTAGCGGTACGCCTCTGATGGAGTGATCTTCAGATAGGAGTAATCTCTGGCTCGCCGCATGCTAAACGGCCCAGAGCCGCCAAAACAAAAAGACTCATCGGCGGGCGCACGTTCGAGGTTTCGCTCGAGAGAGACCGAGGGAAGATAGAGTGAGATCATAGGGAGGACGTCGGCGCCGTAAAGCTTCTTGGCAAAAATGTAAAAAAAAAATAAACCGCTCGCGCCTGCGCGTCGTCAATCCAAGGCACTCAAAAGAGGGCGTCGTCAAATCGAGCCTTCTCTACGCAGGTGGGACCAAGCATCTAAATGCAAAAACGGAAGCCAAAAACTCTGATGACCTACGGGATCCAACCAAAAAAACTCAGTAGGAAGGCTAAAGGATGCGCGCGAGCGACGAGACACGCTTCCTCGATCATAGGCAAACGGCTGGGGGAAAGAATACTTGGGCTCTGTCCAAGGCATCGTAGACGGGGGGCCGGCAATGGGGAAAGCGCAGAACTCTCCTAATACCGCCTGAACGCTCGATATCCTCAGCGATTCTGGGTGAAGAATCGAAAACGGTGGCGGAGCACAGTGTGAAAAGGGGAGATAGGGGAAGGGGGGCGAGAAGATAAGTGAACCTTCTACCCGGGTTGTAAGCTTTATAAAAACGGGGAAACGCCGAGAATCACCTTAATCATGCTCTAGAGCCACGTATCTCTTCCTGGTCTGGCACTTCATCAACAATCGACCCGCCAACGGTTTATCTAAACAACCATAAGAATAGGGTGGAGACTGTTATCCCCTCTGAGAAATTTCTCTTCCGAAGCGAGGGTTTGGGGGATGGACCGGCGCGACGCCTACTCTGATGAGAATCCGGCTTCACTCAACGAAGCACCCGCCGACCGAGTAGCTTCTCTCCAAGGAAAATACAGATTCGACGATTCCAGCCTCAAACTGTGAAAACAGAAAGGGGCTGGACGAGAGGCGGATCCACGTCTCTTCACGGATCGGGGAGGGAAGGGGGGCGGACGAGATGAAGTGAGAAATCAGTGGTCTAAAAGGACGGTAATCGAGCAGCTTCCTGGCGTCCTAGCGAGCAGCTCTCGACGGCTCCAGTAACTCCGGGGTCCGGTCGATTGGCAGAGCACGAAGAATTCTCGGTAGTTAAAAAATGACTACGGGAGGGTCACGTCTGATCTCAGGCACAAAATTGTCTAGAGCGATCTGACGTACCGGGGCTCGAACGCCCGTAGCGTGTGGGCAGGAAAAAAAAAAACCGCAAAAAAAGGAATTGGTTCTTCGTTAACAACGAACGACCGTCTCGTCACTGCAAACATGACTACGTCCTTCAAACCCAAAAAACTCGCAAGGGAAAGCATCTTGGGAAAAGCAGGTAAGCAATAGACTTGAAGGTGGGATGCCAAAGGAGAAAATTATAGAAGGTAAAAATCGACTCGGTACAGCTTCCTTACTAAAGTCAAAAAAAACTCATCGGTAAATGGAGGGAGTCAAGGGAGGGGACTCCCAGGAGAAATGCGGAGAAGGAGGTTCCTGAAAGGAGGGAAGATAAAAAGATCAAATTGAACCCTTCTCGCGCGGTGCGGAAACCCGAGTGCGTAAGGACACAGCTTCGCCAGAGCATAAAGCATTAGAGGAGGAGGGGGTAGGCTGAGCTCAATTGCCAATCAAGGTCCATAATGAACATCCTCTGGACAGGCCTGTTCCGCAAACGAACTGGACAGTGGGGGGCACCGGGGAAAAGCCAGTAAGGAGCAAAAATGCGGTAATAAAAGATGATCTACAGGAGGAAAGTAAGAGTCCGTGGCATGCCCGTCAATCAATGCAACTGCGGAATGGCCGTAGAAGAGAAGTTGGGTAGTCAAAAAAAAAAACACCCTCATGTGTGATAGTGGGAGAGAATTGAAAACTGAACGCCCTCAACCCTATCTTTCAGAAGGGGAAGGGAAAAGTTGCCTAGGAGTGAAGGAGCACACATACGACAAAAATTGAAGAGGGAGGCGTGGAGCGGCGCTTCCAGTCTGAGACCGAAGAGGAAGTCGTTCGCAAAAGCGGCACATGTGCGTTCAAGTCCTCTGTAGACGGGACACGTCGAGAAAAACCTTCGGTCGGGACAGGGTCCAATGAGAAGAGAGACCTCAACAGCTTCTTCCAGATGGACTTCATGCGCGCGGCGCCGGGGGCCAGGATACACCGACGTAGTAATTTATTTCTGAGGGTAGTACAAAGACGAACGGGGGAAAACGAGGAGGACACAGGGGGCCGGATGGGATCCCCCACGCAGAGTTCGCGGTCAAAGAGTCCCGATCATGGTTGGGGGTCAGGATTTTGGACGGTCGAAAGCAAACTCCCCAGGGAACGCGGGCCTGTCAGGGGGTGAGTGGAATTTTTCTTTGGGGAATTGGTATAATTCAGCAAAGAAACAAATGTTCGCGACATTCCGCGATTCTGCAAGGGGACTTAAGAGACTTGAGGAGGCAATGGAACGATGGAGAAGACAGGGTCTGTGATCGTCGTCATAGAATCATACGCTGTCCGAACTAAGAAGTCTCTTTGGCGAGATGCGGGGAGGCAATGAAGGCTGAAAAAGAGCCGAAGGCAAACGGGGCTCGGAAGGGAACCTGCAAAAACAAACTAACCGCGACAGGTGCACAGTCTCATTCCCGAGTGTGAACCCACGCCAGGGATGTGGAAGAGGCGTGTCTTCAAGAGAGGGGATTGGGCGAAAGCGGTCAAAGGGACGTGGGCGATGGGCAGCCGTCCGGCCGAGGGGCAAAAAAAAGATCGTCTACTATACAACGCCCTCTCACCAGATCTTGGAGGGGGTAGGGGAGTAAACACATATAACAAGAGCCGCGACCGGCCGAGAGTACCTCAACGGCTGTAACTTGATCCGGGTGGAAATTGACCATTGCGCCAGAGGTAATGGGGGGGTCAGAGAACATCGCGGCAGAAAAACCCGCACGATTCAGAAGGGCGCAGACCAGAATGGCGAGCGTCCTTCTGGGCGGCAATGGCGAAGAGAGACTTGGGCGCTGATGCATGCAACTCTCGGTAGGTGGTCATCCCTGGGCCAGTCTCGAAGAAGCTGAGGCCGGGCGATGAGAATCCAACACATGCCGTTCAGGAACGAGAGGCCCGCATGAAAGGTCGGCGGGGGGAGGGAAGAAGCTGCGGGAGTCTGTGAGAGAAGGGTTTGTAGAGACAGAGTGTTGGGCCGGGGAAAACGGAAAATGAGGGTAGGGAAAAGGATAAACTGGGGCGTGAGTGAGCGTGTTGGAAAAAGAAGTGGGGGGGGGTGTACGCATTCCTTCAGGGTCGCGTTAATATTTCGCGGGAAATTGAATGCGGCGTCGGGTTCGGGCAAAACCTCTGGGGAAAAAAAGTCCATCCTAAAACGCCGCCCGGACAATATTCAAAGTAAAGAAACCAAGGTTGGGAAAAGACAGCCCAGCATGAAGTCAGTGTGTTGAAATGGAAAATTCAATTCACCCTTTTTCGAAGCGGAAAGGGTCGGCGATCAAGATAGAGGGAAAACGTAGGGCTGCAAGCTTCGATTAATAAATGGTCCGAGTCTCTTCAAATCGCGTCGATAAACAAGGGGGACCGTTACGGGGTCCTTGACCGATTATACCTCAGACGAGGCGACTTTTCGGATTGTGGACTGCAGGGGCGATCAAAGGAAAAAGGGGCGCGACTTTGCGGAAGGTAGGGGTGGAGTGGGTCGCGGCAGCGGGTGCAGCGGCTGAGGAATGTCATAGGTGGGAAATCGTCCATCGTGGGCACACTAACGAGGTGCCTGGGAAGAAAAACGGGTAAAGAGTCAAGAATGGTCATCACCGGCCTTGTGGACCGTGGGACAAAGTCAGTATTGGATGTTTCTTGGGTACATCTTATCAGGGGTGGACGGGGATGGGGGGCAAGATATGGGGGGGTTGGTCTCCTGCGGGTGAGGGAAGGCTTGTTGAAAGCTCGAGCTTCGTTCGTAAAGACAAGACAGGTCAGAACTGCCGCGCGCCGATGACGGCGGTGAAAAAGGGGCATCAGGAAGGACGGCGAATGGGACAAAAGTACTAATTTGTCCAAATTGAGAATGGAAGTTGCTGGAGTCAGAAAGGGGGGGGAAGGGGTGGGGGGGGGGGGGTCAAGATATGGGTGTGGTTGTTCGCCTTGTTTGTGGGGGGTACTAGAAGGGTTGGATGGGCCTCATCATTCTTCAGGGTGTAATTCCCGGGAATGTCAATGCGAAAAGTTCTTGAGTGCGAAGGGAGGGTTCCTGACGTGGACCGGGTGTCAAAGGGACAAGGGCGAATCGCGAATCTCGGAGAAGGGAACAGCACGGAGAAAAAACAGTGTCGGGTCGACGATATGACTTACTAACTCTCAGGACTTTAACTCACGGACCTTGCTCAATCGGGGGAGACTCCGACTCCATGGGGACGGATAAAGAGAATGAAAGCGTCAACCAGCTGAAACCAGCATGCCGGAAAGTAACATCTCAAAATCAAAAATTCAACACACAACTTATTGATAAAAAGAGAAATATGTCCAACGAGAGGGAGCTGGAGAAGCGTCAAAGATTCTCCTTTCGTACTTCCACATGACTCCCGAGAACCTCAGGGAACCGACGGCGTTCCGGTAAAGGCGGCGAAACGGTCTGTGCCGCTATCGCGAAAAAAAAGGTGGGTGGGCGACTTGCTGGTCACGAGTTGGGAAAGAGAGTGGGGGGTAGAGAGAGCAGGAAAATTGACACCGAAGGGCACGCTGCGAAATCAAAACTAAAGAAAGTCAAAGCGGGGAAACAGGAAACAGGAGATACAGGCAAAAGCAAAAATGATAGAACACAATCGACCACAAGATTAGGACACCAAAGGACAAGGTACAGCAAAAGGCATTCCGCCCATTCACGGTGGAAAAACAAAAATGAAGGCAGGAGGGAAGAGGGGGCCGAGGTTCGCTGATGCGCACGCCGGAGCGAAAAGCGGCGGACGGGTATGCAGGGAAGTTCCTGGACGAAAAAAATCGTCGGAGATCAACAAGCCTGACCCGAAAAAAAAGACACGAGAAAATCCCTGAATACGCTAAAATAAAGCAAAAAAAGGGACACAAGACTTGGGGAAAACGGGGGGACGGTCCAGTCAGTGATGACCATTCTTGGAGTTTTACAAGGTCGGGGTGCCCCGCCCTCGTTGGAACAACAATCGGGGAAAATCGCATCACCAGAGGCCTTCTAGAAGCGGAGAAGGAAAGAGGCCCGCATGGAAAAAGAAATTGCAACCAGCTACCGTCCGAAAAAGTTCGCCTGGGTGGGAAGAGATCGCAACTTCATTCCATTCCCCTACAACTCAGAGGGAGGGGAAAGCATCGGAAAAAAAAGGAAAAAAAAGAACGGGGGGACGGGGGGGTTTAGAAACGCGATAAAAAAAATGAGACAATAATTATAAACGCTAGCGTTCCGACCCTACTTTAAATCGAGAGTCTCGGGCCGAAATCATTTACTAGGTAGAAAAGGGGTGAAATTCATCACGGCCCGAAAACTACATTCCCAAGGAGAAAGGGGCGGGTAAACAGTTGAAAAAAGGGAAAGTGATTACTCGCCGGCGGAGGGGGGTCTATGAGGGGAAAGTTGCTAAAGCAGAATATAAAGGCCAGCCGTCACTATCATATCGACAATGAGGAACGGCGTAAACACGCAGAGTAAACAAAACGAGAAAGAAAGCAAACCGTATCATGGGGGCACGAACGACAGTGGGGGTCCGTTGTCCTGAAAACCGGAGGGACGCAGATCAACGCAGGGTCTAATCCTGCACTAGACCTAAACGTGAAGAGGGGAAATAAGCGGTGAGGGAAGGCATGGAGGGACGTGCCGAATCAAGGGGTCTAGAAGGCGAAGCTGGGGGGTCTTCGGAAAGTTCCAACATGACATATTAGTTTATCTCAACCGTGAAGGAACTCAAAGTCGCCAGTTGGCAAGAATAAGAAGGAAGAAAGGACGCCTCTTGTCATCACACTCCCACGGTCGGATCTGGGCGGGGGAAGTAAACCAGGAGAGTAGAGGCCTTACGAGAGCCCATCAAACGAGCAAGATAACGTCCTGTTTCATGACTTTTCCTTCGAGCGATCGCAGAGTTGGGGAAGTCAACATAAAGAAACGCTCTCTATGGGCCAGATGGTAGCTGGAAAGTCAGAGATCGGTCCGTCAGAAGATGTCGAAGGGACGCATGTCAAAACACCTCATGGACACGAACTCCCTCTAGTTTGAAACCGAATAAAGAAGGCGGGAACCCACCTCGGGATGAGGACCAGGTGAGAAGGGGGGAAGGAAACGGTTGTCCCTGGCATATAAAAAACGCAGCAAATTAAAAAAAAGGTGACAGCTGGATGCCTGGCACTATCTCCAAATAAGAAGATGCGCGGCACCGGGATTTGAAAACGCGAGAAAAATGAATCCAGAAACCTGGCCTGATAAGGCCAGGGGGACCAGATGAAGAGAAGCAAAAGGTAAAGGAATAAGAAGCAAGGTATGCCGGAACAAGGGGGGATTTATGAAGATAAATAACAAGAAAAATAAAAGGGGACGCCGAAGGCGCGTAAGTCCTGAATTGGGGAGATTTCTCCTCACGCGACGTAAAAAGAGAGCCAAGAAAAAGAGGGTGACAGACAACTGGAGTGCCAATTCAAAAAAACTTGTAGAGGTATTAAAGAACCTGAGGTGGAAAGAGGGCTATTGATTGGGAGCGGGTTCCCTAAAAATAAAAAAACAGGACGACGGTGGAAGGGGAGTTCCTCAGGGCAAAGTACGAAAAAGGCGCACGAAAGGGCAGCTGGGAGAGCTGGAGGAAGTATGGTAGTAGAGGAACGCAAGAAGAAAAAAGTTGGATTACGGGAAATATCAAAAGTTCAATTCAAAGGAGTCACCACCTGGATACGGGGGGAAAAGAGATAAAGTCATCGTCAGGGGTTCATACGGTACTCGCAGCTCAACCCAATCATGCCCACTCAGCTGCTTTGGTGGATACCATTAAGAGGGAACTACTAAATCCATCCTAAGTGACGGCGTGGAGGGTAGGTATTTCAGCAATAGAGCAAGAAGAAAAAAAATAGGGGTTTGGGGACTCAGCACTTCCAGCAACATAATTCCAAAAGGCAGTCAAACGGGGCACGGTAGGAAAGGCCTGCCCGAGAGGTGAAAAGGGAAGAGAGGGCAATCAAAGGAGAAAAAAAGAAGTTGACGATTAAAAGGCGTTGCACTTTAAGAAACTCATAAAGGGGCAGGAAGGAGGCGTTGGAAAAGGCATGTCCAACGAAGAGTCATTGCTTTAACGGCGAGAATTTATCTATCATACGTCTCATGGAAAAGGAGGGCAAACAGGAGAGGGCGAAGAAAAGATAAATGGGCTGGTCGAAGGGTCGGGAACGTCTCGCAACGGAGGCTGCGAAGCGGGAGATGGCTTATTTATTTGGGGGGGGCCGTCATTTAAAGAAGTCTCATCATCGGATGTTGAGCCTGAGACTTTCCTCGGAGGGATTCTGAGATAGGGGGGAGGGAGAGGAAGGCACATGAAAAGGGTCTTCAGCAGCTCAGTGAAAATGTGTACACTTGGGGGAATCAACTATATAAAACGGGGGGTCGTCTTCCTCACTAACGCCTGATGATGAGAGGGGGGTTGAAGGTTGGAGAGAAGTGTGGTTGAAAAGGGGGTAAAAGTGGAGATGGGCGATACTGAAGATTGAAGTTGGTACTAGGAACAAGAGTTCTTTTCGGGAAAAAAAGACTCATCGGGCGTCGAGGAACAGGACGTTGCACACACCTCAAGCGGTCAAAGATGCATGACGTCGGAAAACGAGAGGAACAGCGTTTACGGCCTCTGAGCGACAACGTCAGGGAGGGTGCTCGCAAATCCGAAATTCCGAATTTCTCTACTCAAGGGACGGATAACTGAGCGAGCGGGAGGAAGGCGCGGCTCGGAGTGTAGTAACGGGGTACCGCATATCGAACTCATCTGCTTAAAGGGAGAGAGCAGAAGGGAACAGAGAGCTTGTCAAGCGCTATCCTAAACCGCAGCCTTGTCTTGTGTTTGCTGACCTCTACGGTTCGAAGAGGGGCTGTTTCGATGAGAGTAGAAAAAAAGGGACTGCTTGTTCTTAAATTAGGCTAAAGAGAATGGGCGGAGGGAGGGGAGGTCTCAGCCTGTCACAGAAAAATATCAGGGGGGGGTCAATAGTGAAGAAACAAGAAAGAAGAGGTAGTCTCAGGGGGGGGAAGAAACCGGTTAGGGTACAGGGCCCGGCCCGCAACGGACGCGTCATAAGGAGTATCAGAGCAATGGAGGGGGGACTTTTAGAGGAGCCTAGAATGTTCTCAAAAAAAAAATCTGTACACGAGTCAGGAAGGGGCCCGCTGAATAGCATCATCGAGTCGGAACCGCCAACTGGGCGAATCAAGGGCAGGAAAAAGAGTCAAAGCTGCATAATCAAGAGGGAGGGTTTGCGTCATTGGGAGGATCTGCCACGAACTCTTCCGATTCCTTGGGGAGGATAAGGACCTGGACCACGCCGTGTCGGTCTGCCGAAACTGTCTAGGAATCTGGTAGAAGTAAGAGAACAACTAAACTCGTTTTTTCTAGGATTGGATCTCACACTGAGGCATCGGGGGTGAGTCAGGAAAAGGGGGAAGTCTCACGTCAGTCGCTCGGGCGCCGAAAGAGTTCCCTCGGCAATCGTAGGAAGGGAAGGTACTAAGGGGACCAACGCGTGGAGGTGGTGTCTGGATGACGAAGCACGAAGACTTCTCAGCGGTTACATAAAGAAGAAGACGGGAATAGCTTCAACGCGCGAGACAGGTAAACTCTGTATATCGACGAATCTCGAAGAGGTATTCAAAAAGTATCCTGGTCTCACCAGCTACTTGAAGCCGGATGAAGGGCTTCTCTGGTGCGCTACGGGGTAAGTGTCTTCTCAATTCTCGAAAGAGAGTCTAAGAATAGGATAAACGAACCAAAATCCAGATAAGAGAGGAAAGGTCCGGAGGGAACGCGGAAAGGGGAAGTCGAGCTCTAGGGGTTCAGTAGGCTTGGGACACGAGCGCAAAGAGGAGGGTCTTCGGCCTCTTTCGACAAAGGGCGCTTAAAATCTAGCGGAGACTCGGAGACGGGACGGAGTGCTCGAGCTAAATCACGGCTATGGCTCGTCCTCCTCGTCGATAACGGGGGCAAGATCCTCAGGAAAGGAGGAAGGACCAGGAAAGAAATTCTAGGTAGGAAAAAGGAGGAGGAGGGAGGGGGTTAGCCAATCAAATCACTTTAGACGTTCAGAGCTCCGCGCCGCGGCCGTGCGGCGAGTAACGAGGCAGGGCATCAGAAAAGTCATTGCCAGAACGACTCTCGCCGATCGCCGTGGGAAAAGAAAAAAGGGGGAAGAGAACCCTTATAGTATAGATAGAAACCACAAAAGTAGATTAGGAAAATCGATCCGGTGCTCTTCGCACCGGAGGAACCGGCCTGCGAATACGGGGAACGGCGAGGAGAGGGAAGGGAATGACAACCGTAAAAAAAACAGTCCTTCAATGCTTCACGACTGGAGGAAGGGAGACGCACGTCTCTCACGCTCCTTTAGAATAGGAAAGGAAAAGCGCGCAGTCTCAACGGGATGCGAACCAGACAAGAAGGAGGACATCAGCCTTCGAAAAATCTAAGGGGAAAATCGGGATGAGCTGGGTAGGGAGGAGAAACTACGACTCGTCGCCGACTACTCTAGCGGCCTGAGAGCAAGTGGTAACAAGATCCGACACCGGATTTTCCAAGATCTCAACGCAATATTCCTGGGAACGAGGGAGGAACCAGGGGGAAGGAGAAAAACATCAGACACGTACGAGGGAAGGGCGGGACATATCACTTATTTCAGGGGAAGGTCGCTAAGGATTCGAGGCAGGGGAGAGAACGTACTACTACAGAGTACCCCAAAAACAAACGACAACAAGGATAAAAGCCCCGCTAATCTGCTCGGCACGCCGGGATGAAGCTAACGAATAAGAGGCGAGGAATCGAGACGGGAAGGGGTGACAGGTCTCGCTCGGGGGGTCATCGCGCTCGAATGAGAGGAGCCGGGGTACCTAAAAGCGCAGCGGCCGCGTAGTCAACCGCACTCTGAACCAAGAGGGGCGTCTACATCGCCTTAACGGAGCGAAACGGCAAGCGGCGTCGCCAGATGCGCGCAGACGCCGCTCAAAGAAAGAAAAGATGACGAAGATACAAAGAAGAAGTCCTACGCTTGAATTCAGAGATCTCGACTCGGAATAAAATACAAAAGAAGGATCAAAAAGACCGGCGTGCGAAGGTACGAGCGTAAAAGGCGTAGAAAAAAGTCCGGTAAGCGCTGCCATCTCCTTACTAGAACCTCTATACTGGAAAGGAGATTCGTGGAAAAGCCGAGAGGCGAAACGGCGGGTCGCCTGCGTTACGATCGCAAGAGATGCCGAAAGGGGGGAAAAAGGGGGGGAACTACCCGATTGGTCAGAATAACCCAGGAGGGCCGGCGATACCAGAACTCAAGGGGATAGCAGTTATCAGAATCCGTTTAGGGACGGATCCAAGTAGGCCACGAAAAAGGTCTCCATCAAAGATAAAAAAAGAGACCTGGGGAGTGTGAGCGGGAGGCCCATCGGGAGAACTTTCAACCCCACATCTTCCTAGGAAAAGTTTGACTGGGAAACTGTCTAAAGGCAGGAAAAGCTCCTCAAAGGGGGTACTAAGGAAGGACGCAAAAAGCCAGTCTGAAGACACAGAACGACGCAAGTTCTGACGTCGCGAGGCAAACCAGAGGAAAAACTTTCTGTAAGAAGATAGGACCGGAGCCCTAGAGAGTCGGCGTTACGGCGGACTATGAAAGCAAACGTATCGCACCTTTGTAGACGGTGACGAACCGCTAAGTCAGACAGATGGGGAAGGGAAGGGAAGAGAGAGCATCTCGAAATCGGGTCACTGCGAAGAAGAGAGAAAGCTACGGTCACGATTTTTTTGCCGATCCCGAAGAACTGCCTCGATCGAGAAGGCAGTAGGAAGCTTGTCGGGGTCGGGTCGGGCCCCGCGCGGAGAAAGAAAGTGTTATCAAAAAAAGGCGAGCGTAATACGGTCTCGGACGCAAATAGGACTTGTGCATACACCTAAGCTGGGGATTAGGTACCAAAAAGGACTCAGCGAAGAAGTAAAGCCAGTAAGAAAAAAAAGACCCCTTGGGCTTCAAAAAAGCGGGGAATACTCCGGGTAGTAGTAAAGGAAAGTAAAAAGCAATAAGTGGGTTGAGTGAAAAATTCGCAAATGATAGTCCCTGAGCCTTCGCTCGGTCATCTGGAAATTCACAAGATCGACGCTAAACATAATTAAAAAAGGGATAGGGATCGGAGAGGGAGGAAAAGAAAATGGTTAACGTTCTGTCCGTCAAGGCGGCAGATAAAGAATTAGAATGGAAAACCTAGGGAAAGAGCGCGGGGGCGAAGGGTCCTCAGATAAATGGGGGAAAGTCTTCTCCATCGCCTTAATGCAGGGGAAAAGAGGGAGGTTCTTCTCTCTCAAGATCCTCAGTCACCAAGGGAACAATAAGCATGGGACGGGAATTTTCAAACCGGGAACTTGGATCAGGCTATAATTCTTAGGGATCAAACGTGAAACCCGTAAAAAGACAACAACGGTAATACAAAAAAACGTGCTCACCCCATGCCATTAAGAGGGGGGAGGGCAAAAAGGAAAAAGAAATTGTAAAATGCTGCGAAGTGTCCGACTTGTATGGAAAAAAACTGTGTGAACGTAAAGAGTAAACTTTATGAACCCTCCAAGACCGCCGGTGCGGCTGTATAGAGGAGGCCTCGAGTGAGAAAGGTTTGAGCACACATCATCATCAACTCAAGTTGGGGGGGGAAAGGATGGCGAGTTTGGGCGCGCGGTCCGTCTGGAAGACCGACGATGAATTCGTGATAACGGTTCAATTGGGAACAAGGGGTTAGTGAAAATAGAACGAGGGGATCTGGGGAAACGGCGAGAAAAACCCCGTGCTCGTCTCGGGGAGGGAAGCAGTAAGAAAAAAATCAGTCGTCTCCATGACCAGGATGAAAAGTGCGCAGGGTGAAAGGGGAAAGCAAAGAAGGAACCTCGTAAGGAGTGTAGTTCATGCTGGAGGAACAGAGGAACGTTAAAGAGCGCTGCCACAGACGGCTTTATGAAGCGACCACGATAATGTGACGAGGAGGTCCATAATGTCGGGGGGTGAAGGGTGGGGTGGGGAAAATCGGACATCCGGCACCGGGAACACGCGGACGCGACGTAAGGGTTGGGGGTTGACGGGGGGTATTGAGAGGACTAAAACAATTAGGGCAAGAAAGCGAACTCGGGGGTTTTCCTACTTGATGCTCATGGGAAAGAGAAATTACAGCCGTGGATTGATCGTCCAGTTCGAAGAAGAAACGCGGACGTCGACGCGAAGCGATGCAACGCGTGGGACAATAACAGCCATGTCGGTAAAACCTTCACCGAGCCCGAATGCGCAGAGCGCGATTATTAACCTGGCCACTTGAACCGCACCAGTTAAGCTAACCGAGGGTTTTCCCAAAGCGCGGGCAGGCGGAGTTCAAAAGCTGAAGAAGGGCGAGCTGTCCCTGACTTGGGCGATGAAGCGGACGCCAAGAGCCAAAGACAAACAAGGATCTCTGACTTACATCTATACATCGGCACCCGGAGAGTTGGAACGTGAAACGGGAAACAAAGATCCGATCTCCGCTCCGGCCAGAAGTTGGGGCAACTCACTTAGGTTCGAAAGGGGGTTGGGGCACGCGGGGGGGGGAAATCGGGTAAGGGTAACTATCGGATGAAATCCCCCCATCAGATCCGCCCTTGGAAAAACGGAGGACCAAAAAAAACGAGTGGATTTATTAGGCCAATTCGAGGCAAGTTAACGCGATGTTCTAGAACTCTCGGAAATTGGGGGGGGGATAAGTGTAAAAACTCGAAGACAGAGGCATCCTTAACTGGGACAGGGGTATCGCGGGCCTGGGGTCCCCGGAAGGAAAGGGGGGAACCGGCCCGCCTGCAAAAAAAAGTCTCGAGCATCGCTGGATTTATTAGGGTCGAAGAAAGCAAAGTAATCTGAGACCGTTTTTTGTCCCAGGGAAAAAAAAGAGTTCGAGCCATGAATTCAAGGTGACCATAGGGATGGTGCCTCGGCGGGTTTCCGAATTGCTTCCATGGGCGAGTATGATGAGGGATGGGCCTTTGGAGACGTCTTCTTTGCACAGGGAATTCAGATAAAGACTCCCGGCATTACTAGGAAAGTTCATAAACTAGTTGGGTGATCACCAAAGACAAAAACATGCAGTAAGGGGGCCTTGGGGTCGGTGGCGGAAATTAACCTTGGGACATAAAGCTAAAAGGGGGTCGGAGAGCTGATATGGGCGTCAGTGGGGGTCGGAAAAGAGAGAGGGGAGATTGGGTCCTCTGGGGGGAAAATGGACAGAGGGGTCGATAAAAAAGGATCTACCTGGGGGAAGATTTGGAAGGGCCTATTGAGTGAACACCCGAAGAGAAGGGAGACGTTAGGGCCTTTCCCTTTCCGGGAATCAGAAGCCCACATGAGCACTGGAAAAGCAGGGGTGCTTGTGCAATTGGGTCAGAGGGCAAAAGACGTTCGTGCAGAAGGATAGCTTAAAAAATGTGATCTCATACGGAAAGAAGTGTGCGAACTACGAAGGGAACCCAGGGGGCCGAAATTTTAAAACTTCATTACCAGAAAATGGTCAGAACCTTACCTGGGGGAACCGTGTGCAACAACAAAGGGGGGAAAAGGGATTTTGAAAATGGGGCGTCGTTGCCAAATTCATGGAGGGTCCTAGAGAGGTCTGACGGCGGGGGGCGGAGCGCTTCTTTCGGGGTCCACACAGACAGTCAGAAAATTCCGAAGCGCCGGATGACGCATTTTGAAGCATGACGGGCCTGGGATATCAATAACGCGGGACGGAATTTCCTGGTGGTACAAACACAGACGGGTCAGGAATGGACTGTGCTGTCCATGCAGGGTTGGGGGGGGGGGGGGGGGGGAAAGATCTTTTTGTGGTGGTCAAAGGGGGGACGTTGGGTGGGGGGCTATTAAACTGTTGATGGAAGGGGTCAGTTCATGGCGGAGGGGGGGGGAATTCCCTCAGGGGCCCTGCGCAATTCTTGAGGGGGGCACTAGGGGAAATAGGTTGAAGGGTCATGGCAGAAAAAAGGAGGAATCAGAAGAGAAACGCGTAACCAGCACTCAGCCAAAAAACGCTGTCGCGATCTACGGAAAAAAGGAGGGACGCGCACTAGGGCTTGTCAAGCCAGCCTAGCAGACAGCAAAAGCGTCCTCTAAATTAATGTGGAAGGGGACGAGGATAAAGAAAGCTACTTGCAAAGAAAATTTCGTTCAGTAAAGAGAGATAAACAACAACAAATAGGAGTAAAATATAGAGATTTCACGAACGCCAGCGTGAATCTTGAGGCAGAGTCATGATGCGCAGGTATCACGTCCACATTAAGAAACTACAGCGCTGGGAGAGAATCGTGCGTTGACAAGAAGAGGTGATCCGTGTCGACGCGATCTGCGAACGGTTGTGTTGGCGAACGTGCTGGGGACGCCGTGGATCAAGCCGGATCGCGCGCAAGGCCATTGACACCGAAAGGTCAACCATGCAAGAACCTAAAAATGCGCAGGAATCCATCTATATAAAGTCACTAAAGCAGGAACTGATTCCAGGCAACGTAAAAAAATATCAAAAAACTCAAACAAACCCGGTTGAACAAAAGAAAATAAGAAAAAAAGAAGAGTCACAGAAGGTTGACACACCGGGGGGGGGGAACTATTGGGAGCGCCTTACTTGACATGATGACGCACGCCATCGACGGAGCTTTAAAGGGAAAGAGGTGTGAGGGGTATTGGATAAAACGCGAGCTCAACAATCCTGGGGACCGACAGCACGTATACTCAGAAGGAAGACGCGGACTCCCACGGCCACAGACTTGGACGTGGTTAAATGAAGGTCCGGTGATTACCATGAAGGGTGGATGTGTTTGGAAGGAGGAACCCGGTCAAAAATCGAGGTTATGACCTATCGAAAGAGAAGCATCACAGGGACTGCTATCAGTAAGGTCTGCAAAATAAGCTGCCACGCTGACAAATTGCAAAGAAAATGCCGCAAAAAAGGGGGGAAGCAAGACTGTTTTTATTGGGGGAGCGCCACAGGAAGGGTGAACACAACACCGCAGCCTCAAAAGGGATTGACTCATCGCAAGGAAAGGACCCGGTAGAAAGTAAGTTGTCTTCGAACCGATAAAAAAGCCGGAACAAGAGGAAATGAAGAAGGGAAAAGTGGCGAAAAAAAAAATACATAGAGCTCGGAAAAGACGTCATTACTGATTCTCCAAAGGGGAATTTTTAAGAACCCAAAAAAAAGTAAAGGAAACTCCATGGGAGGGGGTAAACATTTGGAGACCTTGAATATTACTCAGGACGGGCTAGGGTGGGGTGGGAAGAAAAAAGAAAAGAAATAATGCTAACAACGAAAGCCGAAGAAAGAAAGCAGAAAGATAATAACCGAAATTAATAAATGCAGGGGAAACAAACAACATCTCATCTCACACAGTTAAATAGGTACGAACGAGGGGAAGGGGGTCCCTGTCAAACAGGGAGTGAATGGCAGACGGAAAAGTCTCGAACAAGGGTCAGGCGGTTGAGCGCAGAACAGGGGGGGGTGAGGGTCACTAGGATTAACTGGTAATTGTTCCTTCATGTCCCGTTCCGATCAATTGACAAAAATCAGGGCCTTCGCGGTCTTAGAGCTGAAAGGATGAATACTACTAGTCGATGCTGTCCATCGGGGAGGACAGGGTCTCCGAAATTCTAAAGGGGACTCATCAGAAGATAAAGACAATACCATCGGGGACGACACCAATCCAGCCTTGTGAGGAGACTTCTGGGGGGATTAAAATTGGTCATCTATGTCGATTCCACTTCCCTTCTCAGCGTTGAAACGGTATCCATTCTAAAAAAGGTAGTGAATAGGGCTGGCGCTTTAGATCTCGTGGGTTTCAAAGCTCGCCCAGATATCTCAGGGGGAGGGGGGGGGCGCTTTGCAAGTAAGAGATTCTTCTACGAAGGATACGGAAAAGTCAGGCAAATCTCCAAAAGTACTGGACAACTCAAAACAGAAAGAGTTAATAATATCAGGCCTAAGAATATCTACGTAAACAAAAAAGAACATCGGGCGCTTGAAACCGTCCGTGAAGTGACTGGACTGTCACTTAATCGCTCTATGAGACTTGAGGCAGGAGGGAAAGACGGGAGGGAATGAAAAAATCTCGACACAACAGAGATCAGGGGCGTCGCGGGCAAAACGGGCAATTTGAGGAAAAAGATACACGATGCTACAAGTCGGGGATAAAGGGGACTGTACAAATGAGTCAAAGTAAAGAAGGCAGGGGAAAGCAACGACTGGCAAGAAAATGGTGATTGCTGGGAGAAAAAATAAGAAAGGAGACCCATGAACGACGGGACAGGGGACTTAAGCTGCCTAGAAACAAATCTCTGGAAGGAATTAACAAAAAAGAAGGGAGATTAAAAGCGAAAGCTTGGCGCGGATTCAGGACCCTTTAAGGGAAGAGGAGAGTCAACTAATGGTTCCTCAAAAATCGCTAAAAAGGACTACTTGAAGGGGCTTGACCTGTCACCTTAACCGGTGAGAAAGACTAGGCAATAGGGAATAATCTTTGGGAGTGTTCGTCGGGGGGGAACGACAAGAAAGAATGGGCGCGACGTTGAAAACAGATCGATTTCTATCCCGACAGCTCCGGGTTAAGTGACCTCGAAACTAAGCATCGTCGGTCTAGAACGGAGAGGAGAGAAAGACGCGCAAAAAGAAAAGTAGGCTGCGGGTGGGAAGAAGGAAAAAATCGAAAGACGATCACCGAAGAAGGGAGTGATGGAGTTCAGCAAGTCGCAAGACCGTCACCACGAGGGTGTGGGGTGACCGAAGAAAAAGGACTGAAAATCAAAGTGTGACTGCCTATACAGCAGTTCTTACGGGAAACCCAGAAAAATGGAGGACGCGGCGCTAAGGGTACCGACGGGAAAAACTTGCCTGGCTTTGTTAACGGTTGGTCAAGAAGGAGCACGAAGTCCGGGAAGAAAATGTCCATGAATTGAGGGGTCATTCGGTGACCGAAAGTTGTAGATAGAAAGACCAGCTCAGGGATGATGAATGCAGGTACGAGGGGAGAAGACTATGCTTCGACTGCGGGTCCTGATCTCAAAAGAAGGCTAAAGGGAAGAAGTAAACTTGCGGGGGGAGTCGCCGCCGTGAACAACTGTCAAAAAACTTCGCTGGGGAGAACCGCGAAAGGCAGAGGACAGGGGGACGGGGAAAACGAGTCGCCGACCTGTACGGGTAGACCGAGGTACCTAGAACAGAGGCAGGATTCATTACGACTTTTGTACATCAACTCTGTGATGACAGATGACACTGCGCAAAAGGAGGGAGGGCGATTTTTGTGGGAGGTCAGTGGGTGGACAGAAATGCGGGCGAGTCTATGACAGGCTTCGTTGGGTAACGGAACACAGATTAAAGCTGCACGAGTCTAGTTGCATGTCGAGGAAAGGACGTAAGCGGCGCGCGGAAAACAGGTCGTTGACGGACGAAAAATGGAAATTTCGAAAGGGTCAGAAAAGAGCAACGGCGGCTGGATCGGGCAAGCCACCGGCCACGATCGGCTCGGAGAAAGTAGAACTATCTGATCTGAATCAGGGGGATGGCGAGCGTGATTCAAAAATCATACCCAGAGGGCGAGCGACGAAGAGAGCGAAATTAACGCTAATAACAGCGCGTAAAGAATAGGGAGAGTTACCCGAAAAAACTGTTACTGGGGGAATCTTTCTACCATAGCGAAGGTAAAGATGGAAAAAAGACGATTGGATCAAACGGCGCTCAGAGGGACGAATTATGACGGGAAAAAAGGGACCAGGCGCTCGGGGAGGGAGCCGTTAAGCAAACACAAAGATAACTCTGAAAAGGTATCAAGATGGGATCACCAGGAAAGAAGTCCGGAGCATCTGCGCGAAACAATGGCGTGTTCGCGGGTAAGTCCTGACAAAAAATCTCATAAAAGAGTCGAGCCAGGGGTCACCTGTATCGCGGTCGCCGCGGGGTCCCCCGCGGACCACCCCAGTACAGAAGGAACGGACAGCAGCGCTGCGAATCACTTTAATCCTGGCGCCAAAAAAAGTGTGAACTCGATGCTTAAAAGATCCGCAGTGCCGTAGCTAGAGCTTGCGAGGTATGCGGCGAGGGGGAGAAGCCAAGGGGTTAAAAAGTCGCCCGGGGAGGGGAAACTTGACTTGGACTATGAACGGTAACAAAATTAGCCACCTGAAGTCGATCAGTTCTAGAAAAGCAAAGGTCGAGTACTCAGAAAAAAAAGATCCACGCCGATTTGAGCAGGAAGGGAGGGGAAGATCACTTCTAAAACAAGAAGGGGGGATCTGAGTGTTAACGTCTCCTGGCTAAATACGGAGAAGAGTGCTTGGCCGCTGAAGAACGATGGGTAAAAAAAAATGGGCGGGGGAGTCTGTGACGGACAGAAGCTGCAGTCGACGGGGGGGGAAGCTAAAGCAGCATCTATCCTCTCAGGGGAAAAACATAAGTCGTCCAAATCAGAGACGATCTCTCCGCGATCGGGAAGAATAGGGAAACATAAGTGCTGGCAATATAGCCTTTATCTCTTGTAAAGGGGGTGGCGATTGGAAAAACGGAAGTCAAGTAGAAAAAAAATAATAGAATAATCGACACGCAGAAGAAGCCGAGATCCGGGGGAGAAAAAGGTACCGGATGAGGGCGATTGACGCGAGGATCACAGAGTGAAAAAATCTAATTGATCGGCATGTAACTCGCGGAGTACGGCGAGACAACGTTAGCCCACCGGGAAGACGGCAGAGGGGAGAATCGCGACGAGTCCGATTCTAGACTCCAAAAAAGAAGGTAGGAAGCAGTTCGACGAAGGGAAATGAGGAATCTCGTAGGGGATCAGGGAGACTTAGAGGATCGGGGAGGCAAAGCGATTGAGGAACGGCGTAGAGAACTACTACTTCTAGCAGATAGCCCGAAAAGAAGGTCTACAAAGTCAGACCTTCATGCAGAGGACCGTGTCCAGGGAAAAAAAGGGGAGAACTAAAGACGAGCGATAAGTTAGCAGATTAACCGGAAAAAAAAAGTCCAAAGGGGGGCATCTCTGCAAAACACACGGATGATAAGAGAGCGATATAGTATCCTGTGCTGAGGGGCGGCAACGAGGTTAACCTGCATAAGGCGCGAGAGGAGGTTAAAAACTCTGGTCTGTGAAATTGCACGCACGGGAAAGAAAAGTCAAATCCTGAGACACGCGCAAAGTCAAGCGCTCCGGACGTTCAGAACGGGACTCGTCAAGAAGCGAAGAGCGCGAGCTATCCTGATAACCTAGGGGTAACGAAATGGGGAGAATGCTTAGGCGACTGAGCCCGCCCCGATTAGACGGGGAGACGCGTGAGCAATCAGGACCTACTTCTCCCGGGCTACGGCAGAAGAAGGCCTAGGGAATGACACTTTGGGGAACGAGAGAAACCAGAACGGACCGTAGGTAATACGGGGCGCGAAGCTCATTCTTTGAAGCGAGACACTCCTGCATAAAAAAAAATAGACTCCTTAAGCGGAAAATAGTAAGAGCGTGCGGGAGGTAGGATGGCTTATGTGGTTCGAAAATGTAGGAATCTCGTTCAACTGGCTAGAGTCCTACTGACCAAGTAATAACAGCCCGCTCATGCACCCGGCATCAAAATGAGAATTCGAGCACGAAAGTGTGGCGCGATCGGTATACGCAGCGAAAGGAAATCGTAGAGGATCAGCGGCGGAAACATGGCTCTAGTCAGGAACTCGCTCGGATGAAATGCTGTCTCAGTAACATGACGCGGGGAAAAAAGATGCGAGAGTCCAGCAAAAGCATAAAGGAAAGGCGAAGGAAGCAATCTATAAGGGGGAGAGGAAATCGGAAAAGGGAAGGATGACGTAACCGATTAGTTCATTCTCCTGCAAATAAAAGAAAGACTCTGAGTCGACGGAATCCGAACTGAAGAGGCCTGCGAACTCTGATGGGGCGAAATCAGTATCAAAGAAAACTCGTATTCGCAGAGCGATCAGCTTAATACAATAAGCAGGGACTGTTAAAAGAGTCTTACCACTTGTCAATATTAAGAGGCACTTGAAGGAACGCCATCGGGAAAATACAATCAGAGATAAAGGGATCTACGGAACGAGGATTCAAGTGGAAGACCCAATTCTAACCGGTGAGGTGGGGGCGACACGGTGGCCGTTACTGACTCCGGGGAGCTGGGACAGATGTCGATAATGAGGGTAATACAACTATTGGTTGGCGAGTTTGCAGAAAAAAGGCTTAGCATGCGAATACATGAAGCCATTAAGATCTGCCTCTGGCTCTGTGTCCTGGTCAGTCCGGAGAACCGGAAAGGAAAACACGGGGTAGATACAGAGAAAGAAAACGGTGGCTGGGGACCCTCGGTGAGAATAAATCAGGACTCTCGATGTTGCTGTGTGACCCTGGGGGGAGGGGGAGGAAAGAGAGAGAACTGCAGGGATAAGGAAATCACATGCAAAAACACAAAAAATCCATTATTACGCAAGAGAAAAAAGAATCCGTCAGAGAAAGGGGACCTGAACGATTGACAAACGAAAAAGAAGGAGATACTGAAGTTGCTCACAGCTCTGTTAAATCGGCGGTTCAAACTGTCCTCTAGCTTCACAGGAGAAAAATCTGGGTGGGAAAATCTGCACTGGAAAGAAAAGCGACCGGTCCGAAGGGGGCGTACGAGGAGCGAAATCGCGAAAGGTCTTACCAGGGGAAGGAAAAAGAGATTGGACTTCAGTTGGGGGCCTGAATACAAGACGAAGGGCATCGATCAGAAGGGGCGAAACTGTCACTGTAGTTCGCAGAGCAAGGAAACAGTGGATAAGAGCGGGTGGGAGGGGGTCCGTTATGAAAGAGCGTTTCTAACCGAAAGCTGGGGGATGAGGTAAAAGGGACGAACCAAGGAAAAAATATCCCATCGACAGACAGGGACTGAACGTGGACAAAACGTAGGGGGAGAAAAGGAAAAAGAGTCTAAAGAAGGGGAGGACGAAGAAGCGACGATCCGTAAGGGGGGTGTGAGATGTACAATGAGGGAAGATCATGGAACTAAAAAACTCAGGTGCACGGGGCTTCCAGGTAAGGAGAAGTAAATTCCCGAGGGACGTCTTTTGGCTAGAAAACCCCCAGACATGTAAGCAGGGTCTGGGACAGTCAACGTAGGGCCAGAAAATAACAGAAGAGAAGAGTTGGGAGTAAACTCTTAAGAAAATCGTGGCGGGAGCCGTAAAAAAACGGGAAAGAAGAAAAGAGAGACGAAAAAAGAGGACGGGGAATTCAGGAAGAGAGAGGGGTCTGCAAGAAAAGTCCAAAGGTAAAAAAAGGACCTCCTCAGGGTTGTGAGTCAAAATTGTCCAACGACTAGAGGGACGGAGCAGGCAGCTGGAAAAAAGTACACTCATAAAGGAGGACAAAACGAGGGGAAGACCCTGACTTCGCAAGCACAATAAGCGTCGGGTCAGACCCACGTCAGAACGGGGCGAACTGGGGAGGAGGCCGGAGGGAAGAAGGGGGCTGAAGTCTTACCAAAACAAAAAAAATACTTTGTTGAGATGGGGAGGTATACTTTCAAATGACAAAACAACCGAAAAGAAGGGGGGAATGAGGAGGTAGAAGGAAACCTCTATTTAATGGGGAGACAAAGAAGAACATCCAAGGGTTGGGCATATACGTTGAGGACGGGGAGCGGGGACTCCGGGAAGGACAATACTATACTTAGGGTGAACGGGTCGGGCAAAGGGGGAGGGCCGACGGGGGTCGAACCCGGTATATGGAAAGAAGACCAAAAACGGAGGAACGTTACGTCAAAAACATCGCCTAACAGCTGCACTTCCAGATGCAAATGAGTGCGAGACGGGAGACAGGAAAAAGGAAAGGAACGTCCCCTATTATGCAGGGGTTCAAAGTGGATGGAGGAAAAAAGCGGCAATGGGGGAAGAGGGATAAACACTGCAACAGTCGAGGGTAATTCCGGAAAAATAATTTCACTTAAGTGATTTAAAAAGAAAGGGGCAAACATGTTGGGGTGTTACTGATGTTGGGAAGAGCAGGGAGCGAAGAAAAGAGGCCCGCGAGGGAAGAAAGGGAAGGGTGAAGGGATGGGGTTCTTTTATTTATCTGCATCAAAGAAAAGGGGGGGGTCAAGGGATCCAGGCTTCGCAGGGTCATAAGGTGAACTACATTGACCGTCAAGGGGGGAGAAAGCAAGTATG
>Ga0179593_1460816_pt1 | contig 22837 bp, 25 predicted proteins | sample CZODoug2_1_08_16_FD_185931 | JGI IMG/M metagenome (GOLD analysis project Ga0179593, IMG submission 185931) | Vadose zone soil fungal communities from Angelo Coast Range Reserve, California, USA - CZODoug2_1_08_16fungal (PacBio error correction) | ecosystem: Environmental > Terrestrial > Soil >...
TAGTTCATATCTCCGTTGGGGGCGAAGAATAAAGGGAGAAAAATCTATATTTAAACTGAGTAGTAGGTATGAGAAGCTGCCGCCGGGTTAAAAGGAGAAGGAAAATTGTAATTAAGGGTATAATGCTCCTCATGCAGGCATCCACTCTTTAGGTAAACGACAGCAGAGGGAAAAAAGGGTGGGAAAATTTCTAAGGGGAGTTGACGACTCACCGATAACCGCAAGTCTGATTATTTATGTTTTCTAAAAAAGGGGTGGAGGGGGGGGGGGGAGGGGGTGTCAAATAAAGTGTTGGGGGCCGAGAAACACCTTTTCAATTGCACAATATCTCCCGCCCTCTCAGGCTTGGGTTTTCTCCTATGGCAATCTTGGGAGGGGCACACAATACCCGACACACACTCGGTTATTGTTTCCAATTCCCACGTGTTCAACATCTATCATACAACACGAGACCCCTACCCCCCTTGTCCCCTTGCCCTTTTTTGGTCCCACAAAAAAAACAAAACCTCTCCCTCACCCTTCCTGCGTACTTCCCCTATTTTCAAGCAAAACCGCCACCAGAAGAGTGGCGGAGGACCATTGAAATTCGCATCATCCTTGCGGGTTTGTGTGGAAGGAGAGATGGTCAGCGAGTGGAAGTCTGGAATGGGGCGGTGGGGGTGTGTGGTGGGGTAGGAAAAATCGGTGGAAAGAGGAGTGGAGGAGGGGGAGCGCCAATGATGTAGGAGAGCCCGAAGCGGAAGACGGATAAGAGGGGGGAAAACGAAGAAGGGAGGAGAAGAGAAAGGGGAGTACAGGGGGGTGCAGAATAGAAGAAGAGGCTAAAGGAGGGGCAGGGGATGGTGGGGAACAATGAATGTGGATAGTAAGGGGTATAGTGTAACGGAGGAGGGGTCGGGGGGGTTGCGGGAACGGGTGGGGGAGTTACGGGGCGTGGGTAGACGGCAAGGTGATGTGGGTGTGGGGTGGAGAGGGATGTGTGCTGAAATGCGGGAGAAACGGAGACTGGGGAGAATGTGCGATGGCGAGGGGGGTAGATCGGGAAAGAGGGACTGAAAAAGGGGGAGGAGGAGAGGAGGTTTAGGGAAGAAGGGTTAGAATGCGAAACGGTAGGGAAAGGTGGAAGTGGCACGCGGGGAGAGACTTAGAAATAGAGTAGAGGAAAGTTGATGTGGAGGGTGGGGATTTAGGGAGCGAGGAGTGAAGGGGGGGAGGAGGAGAGAAAGAGTTGCAGATTGAGAAGAAGGGGACGGAGGGGGGCTAAGAGGGAAGGTTACGGGAAGGAAGCGCGGAGGAGGAAAGATAGGAAAACAGGAGGGGAAAGACAGGAGGGTGGTGGAGCAGAAAGAAAGAGGGAGAAACGTAATTGGAGACAAATGATAAAGGGGGGTTATGAAAACAGGGAGGGGATGGGCGGAGTGGAGGTACTAGGGGGAAGGGGTCGAAGGGGGAGACTGGAGGGTGGGGAGGGAGGAGGGGGGGGGTGCGTGGGGAGGAGGGTAGAGGGGTGGAGGGATGAGGAGAATGTAAGTGTAAAGGGTACCGGGTAGGTGGATGGGATCGGGGAGTGTAGAAGTAGAGAGGGGGAGGGAAAAGGTGGGGGGGTAAGGGTAGTATGGGGGGGGATTGAATAAGAAAGGGTGGCAGCGAGAGGGAGGCCGAGCGGCAAACGCGTACCTTTGTTACAGAACCTTCCGTATCTTGTCTTCGGGCGACTGGTCTTGGTCCAGGGGTGATTTGGTGGCCTAGGCTGCGAAGGTGTAAAAGAGGTGAAGTGAGGGGACGCGCGGGGGGACGTATTTCTTTTTCCGAGTGGGGGATGGGGTGGTGTGGGGGTGGGGGGGGATGGTGTGTTTTGTAGTGAGATGGGGAGGGTGCAAATTTCAAGGAGACGAGGTTGGTACTTCTGCAGACGTGCGGTTTATCTTGGTGTTCGGGAAAGGAAAGGGAAAACGCCACGGTCATGGGGGAGGGACAAAGAGACCTTAATTATAGTCGGGGTGTGGGGGGGGGGGTGGGGGGTGTTGGGGGGGGGGGGGGGGGGGAGGTGTGGTGGGTACGTTCGGAGTCGTAAGTGGGGGGGGGGGGCTGGGGGGTGGGGGGGGGTTGGGGGGGGTGGGGGGGTGTTCTATCTGAATGGATGGGTGTCCTACTTGGGCTAGGAAGCCGGGATTTAGACTTGGTGGTAACAAGAAGACAAAATGTTCCTAGCCCATAAACCGGCGGAAAGAGGCTTAAGAAAATGTCGTTTCACAAACTTGGGGGAAAAAACTGGGCCCTGAAACAAGAGCCGTCTCAATCAGGTCGTTCCTGCAGAACGTCGGCTAAACGGATCACTATCGAAAAGGCGCACAGGAGTCAAAAGGGAAAAGAAAAAGGCTACCGAAGGCTGACTTACGCCACGACGGAAAACAACCGTCGATGGTGTTCGAGAATGCACCGAGGCGAGGCCAGAACGCTTTGAATGCGCGGCCAGTAAACAGGAGGGTGGAAGGCTGATGAAAAAGGAAGCTAGGGGACAGATGGCCTGTCGGTCTCTGTGGAGAAAGGGATGCCGCTGCGCGGGATCTTCTGGAAAAGTAGCGGAGGGGGCCTTACAGGGGGGCACTGGGTATCGGCGTGATTAGTTGAAGGAGAAAAACTAACTATCGGAATAGCTAAAAACCAATAGGTAATTAGAACGTAGGGACAACGCGCGATCAACACGAGTCATCACGGGGGGTCTTGGGAGGCTGGGGAGACTTAGTTAGGAAAATCAAACAAATAACGGAGGTAGGTAGAAGGAAGGGAGAAAAGAAACCAAACTCGCAGCTTCAGGAACTCAAAAACAAAACAATTATGAGTTGGAACGCAGGTGTGGGCACAGACGGCGTTTGTGGCCATTAATGAAAAACAGAGAAGAACCAAATATGCCACGCCGAAGCGGAAAAAAAGAAACGTACGAAAAGTATGCTCCAAAGAAAACGGGCAAGACGAGAAAGAAAGACGATCGGGGCGTCTACTCACTAGAACGAGGTCTCGAAAGGCAAAAACAACAGGGGTCGGAATAGGGGGCAGTTCTGCTAAAACAACGGACAATGTTGCGGGCGTCACAAAAAAGGGAAAAAAAGCACATTCATGGCGGCGACAAAACGATATGTTTCTGCTAAAAAATAGACGGGGAGCGGGGGGATGCCAGAGTCAAGGGGGGTGTTCGGTCGGCAGGGGTCCAGGGAAGGAATGGTGGAGACTGGAGGCGATGTGGCGGTCATGAGGCTATCCGGGCTTTCTGTTAAAAAAAACGAAACGAAAGTAATCAGGGGTGCAAGGGCAAGGGGGAAGAACCTTGTGTGGATGTCCGAAATGGGATCAGTCGAGAAATCGAGCTAAAAGAAAAAGTTGTTTGAAAAACCAGGGTTCTACAAGGGCCAAATCAAAGGCAGAAACCCGGTCTGTTTCAGGAAAAAAAAAAAAAAAAAAATCACAATGCTCGTCAAATGGCAGAGAAGGTGATGGAGGCATATCATGAGGGGGTACGGGAACAGAAAGGACGAAATTCCCAGGCTAAAAAAACCGTCTAGATAAAACCAAAAACCATACGGGGCCGACCTCAGCTGAATATACCTACAAAGGGGGGCGGCTGCAAAAGAAGTGAGAAACACCATATTTAAAACGATGGTGGGTTAAGAAGGGGCTGCATGCCTAGGTGGGAAGGGTCGAACTCAGAAGAGGGTCAAGGTACAACCTATCTGGGCAAAAAAAAACAAAGGCAGTTGATGAGAAAAAGTAATAGGGCCTATGAGAGGGAGACGAACACACAGCGGCGATCCTGCGAACGGCGAGGAAGTGGATTGGAGCTGAGGTTCTCATCGTTTGAGGGAAAAAGGAGGTCAAGGACTGAAAAAATCTTGTGACGGGTTCAGTAGAAAAAAGGGTGGGTGTAGCTCGGGAAAAAAGTTACAGAGACCTGGGCTCAACTCGATAGGGTTGAATTTAGCGGGGTAAAACAAGGGGGGAAGAGCACTGCAACGCCCCAGGTTCGCTAACCGTTTCGTGCAGCCATTGGTAGCCAGGGGGTAGACCTGCAAAGAATGTCATCTTAAAAGGAAAGAAAGGGGGAACAAGAAATTTTCTTGCTGGCACATATGGAGCGAAGCCCACCTCTTTGTTCAGAACTCGTAAAGGAAGGAGGGAGACGCAAAATTGAGCAAACATGATATAAATGCGTGCGGGCCATCATACCGGGGGAAAGGTTGTGGACTGGGGGAAAACTGTCTGGAAAAAACAGCACGTCTTATAAGAGCGGGGGGATAGTGTGGTCTTCGAAGTCTCAGGGACACTTCCAGAGAGGTGATAAACCTGACGAGTGTACTAAAAACAACTTTGGAACATGAGGGGAGGCCGGATCGGAAAACAGAGCTTGGAAATGCGGGGACGAGACTGACTTTAAGGTTCCGAACGACCGAGAAGTTAGATAGGTCATACTTACGTCTGAGAAGCAGGAGTGTGGGAGGGCTGACTAAGTCGGCGAAAAAAAGTGGAGAGATTGCAACAGCCATCAGAGGAAGAGCATTGAGGGGGGGGGAGAGCTGCCAAGTAGTGTCGAGGACAGAAAAAGCGGGGTGTGACTCCCGCGCGCTTGGGAAAAAAGCAAGGCAGAGTGAGGGAGGACATAATGAAGAAGGACATCTCAACCCGACAAAGGGGTAATAGAAATGGCGCAGTCGGGATGCTGGGGGGTCAAGTAACTTTGGGGGCTGGAGGTGAACGATGTCGTTCACGAGGGACAAGGGAACAAGTCGATCGCAGGGACTCATGGGCTAACTCATCACGCTAGGTGCTCCATGATGCTTCTAGGAGGAGCGGAGTCGGGGGGAGTTTGAAGAAAAGGCGTCGCTATAGCAATTGTCGTGGGGATGGTCCGTCGATCAAGGAGCCTCAGCCATACGGAATTCAGAAAAAAAGTCATCTCTGGTCAAGCAGCTAAGCGGAAAAAATGCCAAAAGACAGATAAAGTAAGACAGCATTTAAGTTAAAGATAAAAAGTCGAAAATCTCTGCTGCAAGAGAGATGGACTCCTAAGACTCGGGCGACAAAGTCTGAAGAGGTTGTGTCGCTTTGGAGGTAGGGGGACTAAGACAAAGAATGTACCGGGACAGAAGTCAACAGGGGGATCTGCTCGCCAACAAGGAGAGGTCGACAGAGTCCGGGAGTCCTATAGAGTGTCATAGCAAGAAGCGAACAGCGGCAATGAAAATAGAGAGACCGATCTTGTCTAGACTGAAAAGACGAGGAAGCCGTAGTACGGGAGGGGAAATGGGGCAGGTGTGACGGGGCAGTAAGGTTGAGGGCTCCGCGGTGCTAGACTGACTACTCTCGTAGAAGAGCTAGGGGAGGGAATATGGGGGTTTAAAAAAGAAAACCAGAAAAAATAGCGGGCGATTGCAGTGGGAAAAAAAAGAAATCGAGCCGGGGCAAAGGGGTCTCTATCTGGTCAGGGACCAGGAGGGAAATGGCAGAGAAAAAATAAAAAAAGCCTGGAAGTCTAAACGAGCGCGATCGAGAAGGATACAGACTCACTTCGAATTCGCAATTTGATGCGGAAAGACAGTAGCTGGGGGAAAGAGAAAATTACGTGAGGGAAAATGAAAAGCAATCTAATAAGGTGTCCACTGAGTCTGGAGGAAAAGCGGCGGTGGCCTTAGGTTTTCATAGTCAAAGGGACAGAAGGAGCATTGTTGGGGGTCATACTGCGCGATACAAGAGATTGTCTCTTCAGCTGGGACAGTAAGGTAGAAGAGTCAGCTTCGGAAGGCCGCAAAAAGTGAAGAGCGGTGAAAAGAGTGGAAGAACGTCCTATAAAATGCCGACTGTCATGTCGAAACTCAACATAGAGGTAAAAAGATGAGATAGTACAAATATGGACAGAGGCATGGGAGTAGAGGCAGCTGCGACGTACCCAGTCTCTCAAAAAGGGAAGGCTAAAAAAATACAACCGAAAAACCCGACCTCGGCATGAAAAACTCGCTCATAGCTTCAGCTCTCAGAAAAGAAACAAACGGAGAGTATATTGTCCACCCACCATGCTGAAACGAAAGACTAAAAGATTAACGAGGCCGCGAAAACTCTAGGGCGGACGGAAGGGGTACCTAGGGGGGGGGGGGGGGGGGGGGGGGGGGGGGGGGGGGGGGGGGGGGGGGGGGGGGGGGGGGGGGGGGGGGGGGGGGGGGTGGGGGGGGGTGGGGGGGGGGGGGGTGGGGGTGGGTTCAGAAAAAAGAAAATCTCTGCTCGGGCTTAAGAGAAAAGAAAAACGGGGGGGTAGGCTGGACTACACGTGCGATCTTAGCAAGGGGGACACAAGTGTCCGTAGCTGGGGGACGAGATACTTCTCGCTCCAGGGGAGACAAACATTAAAAAAAGAGTATGGAAAAGCAAGAATGAGTATAGAATCTCTGCAGCGGACTCGCGCTGTAAAAAAAATACTATTGATATCAATCAAAGAGGTCTGCCGGGTAGTCTAAATCGAGCCGAAGCAGCGATCCGCCGTCCTTTAGGGAAGCCGTAGAAGTCAGTCGATGGAGCGGGGCCTTCCAAGTGGGAAACAAATATGAGAGCCCTCTAGGGTGCAAGGGGGGGGCCGCGGGACTTCGGATCCTCGCGGCGGCGGAGAGTGTCGAAATAGGGCCGGTGTTATGCGGGATTTCTGTGCCGGAAAAGGGGGGGTTGGACTAAGAAGGGACCGAAAAAGGCGCGGGCATCACCTACAGAACCGCTAGCTAGACACTATCAAGGGGAGTACGGAGGGATTAATCTGGAAAAGAGGGTTGGGACTATTAGGGGAAGGGCAGGGGACAAAGAATTGATGGCGAAATCCTGATTGGGTCGAAGCACAGGGTTCGAGAAAAGGAATCAAAGGTGGAGAAAGTTACAGGGGAGCTAAGACCTATGAAAAGTACAAATCAGAAAAGGGGGCGAAGTACTGGAAGCTATATTGCAGGGCCAGTAGCTAGGGCGAAATGCCTCGCCGCGGCCGTTCAACATGAAGGGGGGTTTCGGGAAAGGATTCTATCGGAGGTGGCTACGTCGGAAAAAATAGAGGTGAGACAACGTCTAAAATCAGAAAGACGGCTTTAGATGGGGGCAGAGGTGCAAGCATAAAGGACATGGGGGAGAGGTAAAGAAGGCTGAGTCGATCCGAAGAGGCTATGAGCTTCGCCGAAAAACCGATACTGGGGGCCAAATGCGAATCGGTCTGGGGTCAAAAAGAGGCAGAAAAGGGTGGGCTGGAAACAGGGCGACAAGGGAGTGAGGAAACGAACACACGAAGAGGCTATGGGATGGCGCGTTGAAGGAGGGTATCACTCCTCGAAAGGGCGATGGGGGCAATAAAAAAACGCTCGCCAAAGCTTGACTCGAAAAAAAAAACGACAAATGCATTGCCGCAGCTTCAAGCAGCAGCCGTCATCCCCTTCTCGAACTAAAAGAGGGCAAGCTGGCAAGAAGAAGTCACTGGTACAGCCCCCCCTTGTGGCATTTCTAGGGGGGGGGGCCAAACGCGGGGGGGGGCGTCGTGCACTAAAGGGGTCAGGAAGAAAATTCGAACATCACAAACAGGGGGACAACGGGTCGCTGAAAGGAGGGGTCAGGATGCGCTTTGCAAAATGACCAACAAAAAGCTGAAGTCCATCCGCAAAGGGCTCATGCAGGGGGGGTGACTATCATACGAAAAAAAAATTTTTAGGAGGTAGAGGGCACAAAAAAATATAAGGAGAAAGGTAAAAGAAAGAATCGAAACGGGGAGGGGAAAAAGGGGGGGGGGGGGGGGGGGGGGGGGGGGGGGGGGGGGGGGGGGGGGGGGGGGTGGGGGGGGGGGGGGGGGGGGGGGGGGGGGGGTGGGTGGAGGGCTAAGAGTGGGGGGGCCGCAAGCACACCCTGGCTGAAAAGCGGGGAGTGAGAACTCGGGGAAGTCCTTCGGACGAAGGGATCCGGAGAGGCAAGGACAACAGGTGGCTGAGTGACGATAGGCTGAAACCAAAAAACGTTTAAGATTGAGCGAGAAAAACAGGAGAGCCGCCTGAAATCAGGGGGGGTGTCGCGTGAATCTGGAGGGGTGGGGGCGTACTGGAGTGGGGAGGGGCGCGTCTAAGAGTGGCAGAAAAAACGAGAACACTAGAAGTAAGTACTAGAGTCTAACTTCAAGGTGTGGCGGGGAGCAAAATTGATATTGGAATGCCGGGATTTCTGACTGTGGAGAACTACTATGGCAGACCTGAGAAAAGGGAAAATCATGAAAAGGCGGGGGGGGACACAGAAGGGGTGCAGCACTGACGCTTAGGGAGGGGATTGAATCCTCCGCCAGAGGGATTCTGAAGTCTGTAGGGGGAGACGATTATGTGGGGGGGAAAGTCAGCGGAGAAGGGGGTTACAGTAGGGGGGGGAGCGTGGCGAAGCGGAGGGGAAGAAACAGATTCATTGTGATTGCCTCAGCAGAAGGAGTAGGGGAAGAAGCAGGACGGGCTTGGATTGTGCTGAAAAAAAAGAAGGAATGGCAGAAGAAGGGGGCTGAGACTGGGCGGTGTCAAAGGTTGCCGCAAACTAGAAACGCGGAAAAGAGATCAAGAAGGTAACATAAAAAGGGAAGGATTCGGAAAAGTGAAACCTACGGCCTCCTAGTCCAGAGTCTTAGCAGGTTCTGTAGCTAAAGACTACCTATAATGGAAAAACCAGCCCGGTACAATCCCTGGGGACGGACAATTCAAAACAAGGAAAGGGGGATACTGCAAACGCTTCTATTGAAGAAAATTCAGAAGGTGACTACCTAAAAGGCCGTGGTGGCGGAGGGGAAACGCTAGCAGGAAAAACAGAGGCTAAAGGCGGATCTCGAGGGAATGGGCCAGGAACCAAGCTGGGCGTTCCTTTTTAGTACAAAAATGAAGATGATTTGCAAAGTACATTGAAGGGCCAGAACTTGACCTAGAATCTGTTGGGGACGGGTCAGGGCTCTGGGGGAGGGGTAGAGTGGTCGACGATCTTGAGTATCGAACAATGGCAAAAGGAAGTTGAATTAAAGCTGGTGTCACAATCGTCGAGAGTAAAAAATTTTCAAAAACAATGGGGGCGGATGGGAGGGGGAAGAAAAGATTTCCTCAGAACCTCAACAAAGGAAAAAAAACAACAAAGGGAAGTAGAGAATATGAGCCTGTAGTAGCGGCGAGCGAACGAAGGTAGAAAAACGGCACGCAAGAGGAAAAGGGGAGGCTAAAAGAACGATCGGGAATTCCAGACATTGTGGTTGGCGAGAAAAAAAAGAAGACATCTCTATATAAGAGAAAAAATGCAAAAGAATAAAAGCTTAGCACGACGTCGACTTATCACCAGGAGACGAACTTCAAAAAGGCTACGGCGACAATGGAATGACAATCATGGCGATGAGAAAGGGCCTTCATACGTGAGAAAAAAAACTACATGGGGAGCCAAGAGAAAGGTCCTAGGTTCGCGCTCCTAACTCGTAAACAAAAAGAATAAGGGGTCTTTTTGACGGGAGGCCAAAGACGGAAAAGTTGGAAGGGAGAAGCCTCAAAATCTTAATTGTTAGTCTCTAACCATTCGACGGTGGGGCCTGCTTTGGGGGGTAAGGGGGTTAATTTCGTCGGGCGGAGGATTCGGGACACTCATCGAGGGGAGGGAAGTGAAGGGGGCTGAAGCGTAGCTGATTGCCAGGAAAGTACGCAAGATTTTCATGGTTGCGGCGACCATCCACTGTGGGGATACGAAAAGGAAAAGGGAGGGGAAGGAGGGGAAGAGAGGTCAGATGGCTCACTACACAAGCAACGGAGGTCTGGTGAGAATTGACTCACATCTACCGCAGAAGGAAGAAAGGAAGCATATTTTGCTGAAAAAATCAACAGGATAACTTGGAAAATCAAGGGGTGGGGGGGGGGGAAAAAAGGGCTAACGGGGGTATAAAGTCTTGTCTTTAAAACGCAAGAGGACCAGACCGGTTCCCCACGTAAAAAAAAAACAGGAGCGAAGTATCTAACCGGCGAAGAGTCCAGGCCTAGACAGAAGCAGTAAAAAAAGGGCGGGGGAAGAGTGAAAAGCATTTTAACGAGAATACAAAAAAAACCATTCGGCTGGGGGGAGAGCCAGTCAGGTGTTTGAAGGAGGTACCACCGTCAGCCATGCTGTGAGTCAGCAGCGAAAAAAAAATTAAGCCCTTACCTTGAGGGAAGGAGCATACCTTAGAACGGGGCCTATTCGCTCTTTACCAAAGGAGGATCTTCGAACTGCGGCGAGAAAAGAAACGCAACGTTGAGGAGGGCGGGACTGCCGGAAGAAGTGGAAGGTGACTGCTTACACTCTCAGTTGGGGGTACTGCATGAAACAACTGGGGGGCAAATCGACGAGGGAGGGGGATTCAGACGGGAGAGGACAAAGCTCGGGGGAAAAATCAAAAAAGGTCGGCGAAAAAACCACACGGTCAGCCTATGTATACCGGAAAAATCCAAGCAGCAATGTGAACTCTGGGTGACGAAAAAATTAATTGTAGAAGTGTCTGCATCAGGTCTGGGCAGACCACCTCTTTCAGGATGCAGGGGGGGGATGTCATCCAACGAGTGCACACCCTTTACAAACGATGGCCGAGGAGCATAAGGGTGGGGTTTGGCATGTGGGGGAAAAATTAAAAACAAGCAAGTCGGGACGTTTGTTAGATGGTCGGCGAAGGAAGAGAGAAGTAAAAAGGGCAGAGAAGAAAAGGGAGGAAGAAGCAGCTGTGAAAAAAACAAAAGGGTATGGAAATAAGGGAGGCTGTCCTTGACGGGGAGTGTCTGCTATTCAGGGGAAACTGTCGTCAAGGAAAAAAAGGAAAATTACTTGGGCAGGAAGGGAGGGGGATGGGAAAGGTTTCGGACGTACAAGCAGGTGTGGCAAGTACGTCACTATCGAGAAGGAGGTCGAACAGCGAATAGAAGAGAAAAGTTCTTCGTGGGGGGGAGGGGGATCAGAGGAATTCAGTCGTTCGAATCGTAATCCACAATGAGCACAGTGGAAAAAAAAAGAAACTCTGGACGAAAATTTCTTATTGGGGATTGCGTGTATGAAAAAGGAATCTGGAGGAGTATCAAACGGCGCACGGCGCTTAGGAATCTCACGCTCGATGCGGGACTTCAGTTTCTAATTAGGAGGTGGGTCGTGAGGAATAAAAAAGCGGAAGCCATCTATGCACGGGTTGTTACGGGGATTTCCTGGAAATCTTGAGTGGGTTTAACGAAAAGTACACCCTGTAAGGAAAGGGGCATACGGCAAAGAGGCTAGGGAGTAGCGATTGGAATTCATTGAACAGAGGAATTCCATGAAAGGAGGCATTCGGCGTCTAAAAAAACAAAAAAAAAAAATCAGAGGCCACAGAGGATAATACATGCAGACAGAAACTGGGCAAAGCCAGGAAGCCTAGGACAGGTTGAAATGTTCTAGTAACCACGAAAGGAGAGACTTCGTCCTCACTCGCGAACGGCCGTATCTGGGAATCGGCTATGCGGGGGAAGTATGCGGGGGAAAGGGTTTCGGGCAGAGTAAATCTATAAACTGGACAGGGGAGAGGCTGGAAACGTGGAAAAGGCCAAGAACTCGCCTGGTCGATAAGTACGCACACCTAAGAGAAGTTCGACGGGTTCAAAAAAAAAAGCAACCTATTGGTCTTATAGACGTAAAAGACGAAAAAAAAAAAAAGGTTTGAAGAAGGCAAGCTCAATCGACTGAAAAAGTAGGGGAAGAGGAGGGAGGGGTCATCATGTGAAGAGCAGGCCGTGTGAAGAAAAGGAAAAGTAAGCAGAAGACGGGAAAAATGAAGCGAGAAGTGGTCTGCGGGGTCAATGATGCAGGCACAAGAAGGTAGAAGAGACGTGGGCGAAGGGGAAATCAAGAGAGTAGAAGTCCATCTACGCTATGGGATGTTGCGCGAGGGGGGGGGAGAGACGTAGGGTCGTATCTAAAAAATAGGGGACGCTCATACCTAGTCGGAGCAGGAACATAAGAGGTCCGGAGAAAGATCGAATCTTAAGTCTTGGACGGCACTATAATGGCTTAATTCGAAAATTATTTGCTTTACGGCAAAGCTCTAACCTCTCAGAGTCCCTCATGCGGACTCTGCTCTGTTCCCACCACCACGTCTATAGAAGGTCAAGCTTCGGGGGGCAAAGCAGCGAGGGTGTGTGGAAAAGAGGGATTACCAAATGGAGCAAAACGGTTCCAGGAGTTAAAAAAAGAGGAAGGCTTGACCAAAAAGCTGTAGCAAGTGGAAAAATAACCGATTTAAGGGTAGGGGAAGATAATCCAAGATGACGATGCGAAAGGGGCGAAGGAGAAATCAATCAACAACAAGCGGGGAAAAAAAAAAGAAGATTTATTCAGGAGGAAGTGATCTGGTATGGGAGGCGAGGGGGAGCTAGGTGGGGGCTGAAGGTCTAGTGAGAGGAAGCGATTAAACTATGAGCTCATCGTACTAGGCGATCGCTGTCAGGTGCGAAACTATCTTGAAACATAAGAGACTGTCCGGTAGAAGAGAAGAATACGCAACATGTCTTTCTTTCTTATCAGACGAAAAGAAAAAGCGGGGGTTTCCGTGAAGTAAGTCGAACGCCCATAAATTAAATTCTGAGAGGAGGGGCCGGACGGCCTAGAGATGGAGTGCTTTTCACTAACGAAGAGAGAGCAGGGGGAGCATGCATCTGGGCCAAGGAAGTTGCGGAATGGCTAAGGAGGTCGCGGCAACTGTACAGAAAGTTCGTTCCTAGCGTATGGACTCTGAAGTCATGAGTCGGGGATGAGGAATAGAGATGATTAATCGAGGCGGCGCTTTATGTAAGACCTGAGAAGATTCAAAAAAATAAATGAGCACTTCCTCAAGTTCTCGTCACGTCAGAATAGATATCTATTAAACGGGGAATCCTCATGGAAAAAGAAGAAAGAGATCCTAGCTCGTTCTTGGCTCTTGAAGTGGAAATTCGCCGAAAGAGTTTCTGTGGAGTGAGAGCCAGGCGAGACTAAGAGTGGAAATTTTGGACTTTCGATCGGAGAGATTGGGGGGAAAGGACAAGTGGGTCCCTCTCTGAGACTGGAAGATTAAAGAAAATTAACGAATTGATGTCTTCTAAACGATACGATTAATTAGAGAGACGACATAGGGGAGTAGCGTTTGAAAAGTCATTTGGCGGGGCTACGAATGTAGTTGGGGGGATACTAATCTCGGGGAGGGAAGGTTGCGATTGCGGGTGTTATAGTCGTCGTTAAGGATTGTAGGGGAGAAAGTGTGAAAATGAGGGGGGCCTTCTCATGGAAATAGGAGGAAAGACGCTACGAAACGACTCGCCGCTTTACGTGGACGTACTTGGGAGAGTAGCAGAGCGATAGGGCTTGAAGAAAAGGGGGTGAGATATAGGTGTAAAGAGAAGATCGGCCATGCAAGAAGCATACTTTTCCAGGCGTCATTGAGACTGGGCAGGCTCAGCAGAATACCGCCCAAAAACTTAGAGAGGATTGCCGAATATTCAGATGATCTCGAAAGAGAGAAGCGCCTGGCAAGAACTAGTCGCGGAGTGTCTATCAAGTATAGATACGAGGGAAAGTATAAAAGGGGGGGAAAAAGATGCCAAACCTACGAGATTCTCTCTTTCTGGGGGGGAATTTATAGACTTCTTATTAAAGACGCGAATGAAGCCTTTCGCTTCAACACAGACCCTAGGGGGAAGAGAAGAATGAAAGAAAAAACATGATCGATAGTGGACGGAAATAGGCGGGAGAGTGCATCGGCGAATTAATTGAAGAGGCAACTTAGCAGCATCTGGTCCCTTGGGGGCAAATATCATTTTGTGAGAGCTAGGATGGGCTAAGGGGGGGAAAAACGAAGTTTGAAGTCAGGAACATGTCGAAATTGTATCTTACACTACTCTAAACGGGAACAATCGATACGGGGGAAGTTGGGGGGCGTTTGCATTACAAAATCCCTCGCTCATGCTTCCGTGGGAGGAGGAAGGTGGAACTCAAAAGTTGTGCTTCAGGTTTGCGATGGGGGAAGAATCCTTATCACCTTACGAAAAAAAGGGGTATGTAAGGTCATGGTCCGGCAAAAAGTAGGGTTTCCAGGGGACTCCATGTTGGGAACTACAAACAAGCGGCACCCCACTAAATGAAAATGCTTTGTGGAAGGTTCCGACAGCAAGAATGAACTGTGCTGGGCATCGGACTGAATGGAGATCTCCGGAAGGGGAATGGCGGCTGACCGCGGTGGCAAATTGTGGCTGCGGAGGGGGGAAAAGCTTCCAAAAAGGGAGATTTGCTCTCGAATCATCCAATGGAGAAAAGACGGGGGGGACCGAAGCACACAAGGGGACATCTCTTAAAACTCGGACGGTGGTCGGGACAGATCGACGGGGGGGCTCACAGGAGGAGAAGAAGGATAGTAAGGGGGATGGGGAAGAGCTCACGCGGGGCGTGAGGAACGAGGGTGGTTACAGAGGGGGAGGGGGTCTAACTCAAATAGGCTGGCGGGGAAAAGTGAGGGTAAAAAGAGAAATTGACACCAGAAAGGGAGAGGAAATCGGCAGTAACTCTGAAGAAAAGGGAGCCCGTAGGAAAAGGGGATTAGCATTTCTGAAAGGAAGGGACGAAACTATTGGTACTACGCTCAAAAGGCGGTTTAGCCGGTGGGAAGAGTTCGCGAAATAGGTAGGGACGGCAAAAAACGTAAAAGATAAATCATCGGAAGAGCATGAAATTGGAGGGGTCGAACGAGTGGCTCAAACTGGGAGTGAGACAGTTGTGGAAATTATCTTTTACAAAGGTAAAGCCAGCGGCTACTCGGAAGGAAATACTAGGAAAAGGAGGGTCAAGGCGATCACAAAGGCGTTGGGATGAAAAAGGCCGCTTAACCATTATTCGGCCTGTCGGGGCCGTGGGAAAACTCTTTGAAACGAGAAACTTATGGCCACTTCGTCAAGTCCGGGCAAAATTAGCAAAGCCCTCAAGGAAACACTTACTTGGCCTACTTTCACCACCGGTCGGAGGGGGGGTGCTAAGAACGCCTTCAAAAGGGATCAAAATTAAAACTAGGGAGTTTGCCGAAAGTAACCCGCGGGTAAGGGGGGGGGGGGGGTTGGGGGGGGGGGGGGGGGGGGGGGGGGGGGGGGGGCGTGGTGGGGGGGTGGGAAGGGGGGGGGGGGGGGGGGGGGATGGGGGGGGGGGGGGGGGGGGTGGGTGGGTGGTTTGGGGGGGGGTATGGGGGGGGGGGGGGGGTGGGGGGTTTTGTGGTGCAGAGTTAAGCGGCGGAAAAGCGGAAAAGGGTGTCCATTAACAAAAGCGTTGAAATGGGGAGAAATATGAAGGCTCGCACTTGGGCAACAGTGTCGCGTATATATCTGGGCAGTAGATATTTACAAGTAGTGAGAGAGGGAGGGTTTGGGTTCATAAGGAATTTAGAGGAGGACGGTATGCCCATGCGACACGATGGAAGGAAGATCTTGTGGAAAAAAAGACACTCATCACGTGGTGAGGGGACAGCCGCAGATGAAAGGTCCGTACGAAGGGAAATATCGCAACCAACTAACGAGGGGTATTAGAGGGTAAAAGAACTGAAACCTCCGAAATTGGTGGAAGAAAACGCACAAGGAAGGGGTGTATGCCGCATTGGGAAAAAGGAATACCTTGTTTCCTATTTGCTATTACGAAAAAACAAAAAAATAAGTCGAATGAAAAGGGAAAAGAAAAGGAGACAACCCAACACAAAACCTTGCCAAAAAGAAAGTTGGCCCAGCTGTCATACTTTCGAAATGAGAGAAGCAGAGGGTAAATCTCTCTGACAGAGAGGACTAAACACAACTCACTAAGGGGTTCTCTTTTATAGGAAAAAATGTTAGGGGTGCAACGAAATAAGGGACCAGGGGGTTCGGGCGGGAAATCGGAAAGGGGGGGGGTCTTCGGCACACTCCCCCGGTCGGCAGGTGATTAACAAAAGAAAAGGGTGGAAAAGGGGGAAGACAAACGCGGGTTTAAAGGGAAGGTATGAACGAGGGTACCTGTGGTGACACTGGAAGGAGGAGGTGGTCTATAAAAGGATTGGTCCCTCAGCGTAGGAGGGGGGGTGAAAGTTAGACATGTGGGTTGGTGTACGAAATGGGTCGCGATGACTCAACAAGAGAATCTGGGCCAACAAAAGCACAAGCTTAAGATGTAGAGGAAGTCGTGGGATGGGGATGGAACACTACAGATACAGTTAGAAAAAAAAAAGAATCTTAAAAAAAAAAAGAAAAAAAAAGGGGGGTCCAAACATGCCTCAGATAGTTTCACAAGCAATCAAAAAAAACCGATGGTAGAAAGAGAATGCTGCATCTCAAGGAGGGGGGGGGAACTGAAAAAGGACAGAAACGCTTCAAACACAAAAACAGAAGCTCACCGAGGGGAGCGAGGGTACCAACCTAGCAAAAAGTCCGTAACTCAAACCAACATCTTGCGGCGATAGTAAGGAGGTCCTAACGCACGTATTTGGTCCTTACGAAGGGTGAAAAGGGGCAAATGGGTGAAAGGGGGGCAATAACTTCGTGCTAAATATGTTTAGTCTCACCGTCGAAACGGGAGGTCACTACCTGTGACAGGACGAAAAACTGGAGAATGATCCTACCTACCTACAGAGAAGCTGAATTGAAAGCATCAGGGGGGGCACAAAATTGAGAGGCGAGCGAAGTGCGTCCGAGCTTGTTAGAGGGAATTGCTCGTTTTAGGAGGGAGCCTACCCAAGACGTGGAGTTTTCGCGGAAATCTCAGGGGGGGTGAGGATACGCTCTGCAACAGTTCAATCGTTCAGCTTGTTGCGGCCGGAGCGAAAACTTGGGAGAAGAAAAGGCTAAAGAATCCGTATACCCTGCGGGAACAGTGGGAGCAACAAAAAAAATGATCGCGCAAGCCGTCGGAAGGAGGGGGGAGGGCTGCTCAAGCATTGGGAAAAAGTGCGGACATGCTATTACTCTACCTGACCACTCTACTTTGATAACACTCTCGAATAGAAACCCGATGACGCGTTGTGAGAAACCTACAAAAGCGGGGATGGTTGTTTTGTCCGGTGAAAAAGAAAAAAACGCTCTTCGAGAAAGAAGAGTTTATTGTGTCTGGAAGTACGGCGATTTCGTTCAGAAAAGAAGGGGGCACTAGCAAGCAGCCCGGTGTTCTCTCCACAATTCAGAAAGGCTTCGAGGCCGTCTAGTGTCGGGGCCAACAGATGCTTCTTTACAGGGAAAAAAAACAACACTTGTGAAGCCTCTGCGAGGTCATGCTTTGGGGGTTGCCTTCGATTGTGAACCATGTGAGAGTTTCATGCAGGGCGAGGGGTGGAGAGAGAATTCTCGGACGCAATCTGAGCCGCGAGAAAAGGAGGTAAAGCCGCAGAAAGAGAGGTTCGGGGGGTGGGAAAAGTGGGAAGAGGGCTGCTCAAGGAGATGGAGGGGGGGCCCATCAACCGTGGAATCCCTCAAACCGCGGGGGGGGAGTATAAAAATTGAATTTCTTTGGAGGGCAAATCGGAGACTCTTCTGCTATGGGGAGGGAGAATCTGGCTTGAGAGGCGAAATGGCGATAAACGGGGTCACGGAACTATGGGAAAGTCGGTGGTGCAGGGGGTCGGGGGTATACGATATTCTCACAATAGAAAAAGCGTCAATCATGCCGAATAGCGGGTCTATTTTGTCTTACGGGGCATCACCCAACCGCTGACTTCGTCGAATACTTCTTGAGAAGCGGGTCAGTGGGCAAGGGTCTCATTGCGGGAGCTCATGTCCGATCAGGGGGGAATGTTTTGGCCCGGGGGGATCTCGTCCCTCGGCCAGCCCGAACAGGGAAAAAACTCGGGGCGGCTTGCTGAAGAAGAAGTCAGGGCAAAGGAAGATCACGGCTCGGACGAGGGCAAAGAGGAAAGAAGGAAGGTTAGAGAAAAATGTAAAATTTACCAGCTTTTCTCTGACCCAAAGGACTACTCCATCTCCTTTACCTGCTAGGGGCTGGTCTTAGTCAAACTGTCTTAAATATCGAAAAAAAAAAAAAAAAAAAAAAAAAAAAAAAAAAAAAAAAAAAAAAAAAAAAAAAAAAAAAAAAAAAAAAAGAAAAAAAAAAAAAAAAAAAAAAAAAAAAAAGAAAAAAAAAAAAAAAAAAAAGAAAAAAGAAAAAAAAAAAAGAAGGAAAAAAAAAAAGAAGAAAAAAAAAAAAAGAAAAATTGCAAGTCAGTGTCTTACAAGAGGGCATCTTTGACTCATTGGGGGGAGATAGGGGAGGGGGGGGGGGATAATGAAAACGCATAACTTGTGACACCAAAAAAGGGACAGTTCGGGGTCGCAGGGAAAAACTATACTCGCTAAACGACCTTACTTCAGATCAGACACGTGGACAGTATGTGGGGCACCGGCCTCGCGAACAGTCCGGAAGAGGCGTGGATAATTCGCTGAGGAAGGAGAGGGCGGGATGTTCTCATTACTATATGGTCAGGGCGGAGATGTTTAAACTTTGAGGAGCAATTTCCCAATGTTCTATGAACTTATCAAAATTAGAAGGGTGGATTTCTGTCGGAAGTCGACTGGATTAAAATTATCTCCGTTTCTGGAGGTGGATCAGAGGGGGCCGCACTCTCGAGAGATCTCTTGAGTTGTCTTATCTGGGAACTATTGGGGAAGGCAAGGAAACTTTATCCTTGGTTCTGGTGGCGCGTACTGGAAGGGAATCGATGGCGCTGTGTTCTGCAGAAAAAAATTTGCCGGGGGAAAAGGGGAAAGTCGAAATATCAAAGGGGAAAGGGAAATCCCTAAAGAGGGAAAATTAACGCCCACGGAGACGTACTCAAGGGGCCCGTATCACTGAAGAATCATATCTTCTCCGATGCGCCAAATAGAAAATAAAAAAGGCTTCAGGGGGGGAGTTCCGGAGGGGGGATGGAGGGGAGGGGACTGTCGTGTGCAGACTCGAGGGAAACTACAAAAAAGGTGGTCTTGAAGTTTTCGATTGAGAGGCGAAAAGAAAGAAGAGGCTAGTCATATTAGGCTGGAGATGTTATGAAGTTCTAGTAGGTATAATGCGGCAGCCTGGAATGACTTAGAGCTGAAACCAATGGGTAGGAAATTCTTTGCTGAGACAGGCTCGCACTCAATCAAAAGTGCTGTATGGAAGGGGATATCTCACGACTCACACAAACAGGGAGGAGGTTAATAATTATAGAGTCTCAGACAGAAAATAGGCATGTTTAATCCCAGACCCTGGGCCGAAACGAAAGGTCTCCTAAGTGATGCGTATGGGGATGGATCAAGGCAATCAGGGGATTCGGAAGAAGGCTACAGGAAAACTTTTAAGTCAAGGGTGCAAAGGCTCCAAAAAAATGTTTCGGAGTCTTCGTTCCCCGGAGAAGCCCTCCTAAACAGGACATCTGCGTCGCTAGCACGTCAAAGGGGGGGAACGGTATAGTGAACGGGGGAGGGGGGCAAGCCCGAGCGTTCCGCCGGTCTGATGCAACTGCCAGCACTTGAGGCTCATGCTGTACGAACTCTTCGGGGAGCGGGGGCGGGTTGGCGCTCTGGTTGGCCTGAGGAAAAGAAGATGAGATGGACAAATAACAATACAACGGGGCTTTGAAGTCACAATCAGGAGGAAGAAAAATGGCGAAATGCGCGATTCCTCATCACGTTAACCGCGCTCAACAAAAGCAAGCCGAACACAGAAGGAAGGAGATGTAAAGACGTCGGGGTCTTTTATTTAGCAGAGGGGAATAAGAATCGTAGACGAAGGGGGTGCTTCGGCTTGGGGGGAAAAGGGGGAGTCTGGCAAGCAGTACAACATAATTATGCCTAGTCATCATACATAAAGGGGGGGGCGGAGTACTAGTTCTCTCTGTAGAACGAGTTTCAAGGAGATAATTCTAAAATTAGAAGTGCGCCTCCTCGAAGAGGTTAGGGGCTCGTTCAGGAGGGCTGGAGACTTCTCTTTCGTAGGTGGGGATTAGGAGTGTCGGGACAGAGGGCAAAATATCCGTGGGAATAACGTTTTTGCTGCCTGCGTCAAGCGGGACCAAAGGTTGGGGGAAAAAATGACAATGTGTTGACGACGAATATAGACTGCCTTCGGAGGACAGGGGAACAGAAGTCTTGGCTCGACTACTATCTTTTACTGGACGGCGGGTGGGGGGCTTCAGCAGTTTAGGAAGGAGATGATGACGCAACTGTGGCAGAAAAAAAGGAAAGGTCTGTTCTGAATTTCGGCAGCCAATGATAGGAAAGTGACTTCTAGAATGAAACTGGCATTTGGACTGGTGCTGAAGGGAATATTATCATGTGGGGGGGGTGGCATAGGGATGGCCTTGTGGGACTTACGAGTGGCACAGCAAATAAATCTCGAAGAGCGGTGAAAAATGACTCCTCCCGGAGTGACAAGGGGAACTCTTACTTGGTGATAGAGCCTTCAATCGGGGGGGGGAGAGGGGAGATATGTCTTTTGGAAACCTTGACGCGAGGGGGAAAATATCGTCGCGACAATAACAATACCCATATAAAAACACGACACCCACAACCCAGTAGGGACTTTCCCGGTCAAGGGGAATTCTTACGGGGCTCCATGCGAGTAGCACTGTAGGGCGCGCGTATGCAAAATGAGGAAAGTGGGGGGGCTTCATCCGCAACGCTAGACGCTGGAGGGACCACCAAGCGGGTCAGAAATTTTAAGGGGGGAAGAGGTTTCTCGGGGACCGTGGTAGGGAATAAGTTGGAAAAAAATTCGAGGAAGTGTTCTCTGCCTGGGGGGAGGGAAAATATTCTTGAGTAAGAAAGAGGAAAAATGGAGGCCTCATCAACATACCGTAAGACCGGCCTGCTTGGCGGACGAGCAAAAAAGGGAAGACTAAGAGAAAGTCTCTGCCAAGGCATGGCAGCGAGCGGGCACATATTCAACGCAAAAAAAAGGGAAGTGCGGATCAGCTCGGGCTGGTCTTTCAAGCAGGATAGTACCAAGAACCCGTTGTTGGCATAGCAGTGGCTTAAATAGGAGGAGGTTCAAGCCAGGTGCAGGTCAGAAAAAATGGGGATCTAGGAGTCAGAAAAAGGGTCCCGGGAGCAGTCGATATTGAAACAAAAAAAAAAAGCGGGCACAACAGGCATGCAACTTTGCTGGGGGAGTGTCAAGAAAATTTGGTCAAAGACAAACTCACAAAGAAGGTTGGGCGGAAGGATGCCGCCCGAAAAGGTGTGGTGGAGCGTAGCTCAGACTCACTGCAAAAGGCAATGATTAAGGTTCGCGGGGAAAAGAAAAAAGTGGTCCGCGAAGCGGGAGGTGGGGGGGGAGGAGTCGGGGGGAAAACGCCTCTCACCATGGCTGATGCGACGGTAAGCAAGAAACGACTGCAGGGGGGCCCGCAAAAACGAAGAAACTGGTCCCCCAACCACAAAACCCCCCTTCATAACCCAGGGCTGAGAAGAGGGGAAACGGAAGGTCGCTCTGCCTAAAGCCATGAGATATTTCCTCGAAAAAGGGGGGGGAAGGAAGTGTGGAAAAAAAAAGTGCAATCGGCGTAACAAGCTGATGAAAAAAAATATCGGCGTTTGCGAAGTAGGAGGCGTGTGGGCGCACAGCGACAGAAAGAAGGACCCGAGAGTTCGGTAGGAGAATGCTCCCGGGGGATTATCGGTTGGAAGTCTTAAGAGTAGCTCTCGTTTGGTGACCTAAAAAAAGAGAGGGGAAAAAATGCCACCCCGTGATGAACTGGTAAGGAAGAGAGGTAAGTATCCCACGTAGTGGCCCGTCGTTGTCGCGGACAGGCTGGTCTTCAAAAACCGGGGGGGAAAGGTGTGGCCTCCCGGGGGGGGGGGGGGGGGGGGGGGGGGGGGGGGGGGGGGGGGGGGGGGGGGGGGGGGGGGGGGGGGGGGGGGGGGGGGGGGGGGGTGGGGGGGGGGCCAAAGGGGTCTGGTAAGGTTTTGGAGGCGTCTGAGAAAAAGGGACGGGAACGTGGGAACAGTGGGTCGATTTCTGAGTGTTCGTCAGCGCATTGATTTACGGGCATTGGAAAAAGAAGGGTCGCTGTATAATCAGGAGGAAGTTGTCTTGCTTGGAGGGTTTCGAAACATGGGGGTTCGGCTTGTCCTTACCTGGGGATTGGGGGGGACCATGCGTTTGACAAAAAAAAGGGGTTGGAAGGGGGGTCGTCTAGTCCGCCGATTCAGAAAGAGGGACAGTATCTCGTCTTATCTAGCCCGCCAATTTCTGGTGGGAAAGGAGGAAACACGCTGACAACAGTACCAAAAGAGAGAGGCTTGGGGGAAAAACTGTTTAATTGGAAAAAAACAGAAGGGGTGTCGGGGAAAAAAAGTTCTCTATCCTAGTAGGCCATGGAAAAAATGGAAAAACGTCTAGAAGGGGAAAGGGCTCTTCACCAATTGGGCTCGCGCCTATCCGGCAAACGTACTATGTGGTCTATGAAGGAAAAAAGCCGCGCTGGGATTGGGGCCGACAGAAAACATCCTTTTGCGCGCCAGGATCGAGAGTTGCGGCGGTGCCGAAACATCTGTTCAGAAAGAAAATTTAAAAGGATTGGGGAAATTGGGGTATTTGAAAAAAAAAAGGCTGCCGTCATTGTCGCGTAACAGTCTGGCCGGAACAGGAGGGGGGGTGGCAGGAAGGTTGAAGGGGGGAAGATTGGTCGACTTACTGAATGGAAGAGGGAGACGAAATTGTTCTAACATATGTCGGGAATTAAAAACAGAGGGGGGGGTCACCGGTCGGGGCGGTTCAAAAGAACAAAAAAAAGCGTTTTCTCCACTAAGGGACGAGGTCAAGTACATAACGGGAGGGC
>Ga0179593_1479032_pt1 | contig 22837 bp, 18 predicted proteins | sample CZODoug2_1_08_16_FD_185931 | JGI IMG/M metagenome (GOLD analysis project Ga0179593, IMG submission 185931) | Vadose zone soil fungal communities from Angelo Coast Range Reserve, California, USA - CZODoug2_1_08_16fungal (PacBio error correction) | ecosystem: Environmental > Terrestrial > Soil >...
TTAAGAAGCTATGAGTAAGCGTAAAAGGGAGGTCTGTGCGGAAAATAGAGTGCGCCAGTAAGGGGGGGGAACTGAAAATATCCGGTTTGGAGAGGAGCGACGTCTGGAGAAAAGGGCTTGCAAGAGAAACGAAGGAAGCGGAACATCAGACGGCCCTCTCCAACGGGTCAGCTCTATCCAGGGTCTGAGAGTGGAGACGACTTGGGTGCAAGGGAAATAAAAAAGTGACCCTAGAAAAAAAAAGAAAGAAAGGGCGGCGTGACAGGAGAAGGCACTGACTACAAATCATGCACCACGCCATGTCACGCCAGAAGCTCTAAAAAAAAGAGACAGATGGAGAAAAAACCCAATCGGAAGGACCTGTCAAAAAAATAGGGGAAAAAAGGTTGCTATCTATATAAAAAAACAAAAAGAAAGGGACGAATGAGAAGGAGAGGCCGAGCACGGCTGTGGTCCAGGGTCAGCCGTTTTTCCCAGGAAAGATGATACGGGGAAAACGGAGGCAAGTGCAAAGCTGATCCAATAGGGAAGGAAAAGAAAACCACGGGGAAAGAAGCTATTCTCACTGCGCAGGAGGACTGCACACGCGAAAAGAAATCGAAGTCAGTCCTGCAGGGCTGACAGGTTAAGGGAAAAGGAAGCCGGCGGATCCCGTGTCCGAGTTGAGCGGAGGGGAAGCCTGAGTGAAGGAAAACTAGATCTCACCAGGCAGACCTTATTCTGGAGGGAGGGGAAAGAAGGCAAGGGCATAGGAGCTGGAGCTGTAAAAACACGACCGAAAGCCAAAAAAGAAACAACCAAAAGGTAGGGAAGAAGCTCTGAACCTTTAAGCAAGAAGGAGGGGGACTGCTGATTCTGCGAGGGAGGTAGCCCCCGACCACTTCCCAAAAAGGAGATGACGAGAGAAGGGTCTGGGAGCCACGGGACAAAAGTGGATCTCGGCTTTCGTAAGAAGGTGAAGGGAAGCTTGGAAATTCTAGCTGGTCAGAAAAATAGGGGTGAATGCGATCAAGCGCGGACGGCTGGAGGGAAAATGACTGAAAAAACTTATGGGACTTCAGGTCGGAAAGAAAAGTTCCTGGGAAAATGGCTCACCTAACGGAAAGTCGTATTTCCTCCCACGCAGGAAAAGGAGGGAAGCAACCCATACGGTGAGACTAGGTCAGGGCAAAAGGAGCGCATGAATCCGTGCCTTAGGAGGAGAAGGCGAAGTAAATGGCAAGACATAAGGTCGCAGTTTTCGCAACAGGAGGAGGGGGGAAGAAGTCTACGGACGGGGACTTCGTGCCCTAGGGAAAAGGAAAAAGGGTCGCTTCATACATAGAAGAAAACTGGAAGGTAAAAAAAAAAAATGGTCCCGAAAGGGGATAACATAAAAGGATAGGTAATTGAGAAGGACTCCATACTGTCGGAATACCTCACTCTTGCCTAGCTGGGGAAAAAGGAAAGGAGAGAAACGACGTCGTGAGTCAGCGGTCGATGTCCGAAGAGGAAAGGAGCCTCCGTCCAGTGTATCGTCCCGGGACGCAACCATCAATTGGCTAACCCGAGAAGGAGAATCTGACCACAAGATGCACGATAAAGCGGCGTGTGGGGTCCCCCGCAGAGGGGAGAATCATACACAAAACGTGCCTGCTGGTACGATCAGAAAGAGAGGGAGCTTGCGCGCGTGCAGAACGGGTAAAAGGGACCAAAAAAAAACAAATCCACGTAGGAGGAAAAGGTAAAATTCTTGAAAGCGAGGGTACGGGCAAGGGATAGAAATGAGGCCGACGTATCGACCGCTAGGGACTCAGAAGAGGAGAAGGGGAGGGACAGAATCTAGAACAACACAAAATAGAGGGGAAGGGGAAGTGGAAAAGTAACACTGGCGAAGCCAAGTACTAACGTGAGGAGAGACGGAATAGTGGTGGAACATTTGAATACATGACCGCCACGAAAGGAACAAGGTTCTCCTGACAAGGTGGAAAGATAGGAAAAAGAAATAAAACGAAGGAACAGCAGTACCCGGCAATCAAAGCAAAAAGAGTCGCAAAATTGAAGGGAGCCTAAAAAGCAAAGTGGGCAGACGGAAAACTAAAAAGCATGGCCCAAAGCCGAGATCCTTAGCAGTTACCAGTAGGGAAAGATACGAGGAAAAAGGCGGGGAAGGAAAAAGACTTCTCGTCTAAAATCGAAAAGGGAAGAAGCGGTATGACGGCTTCGCGGGTGGGGGGGGGCTCCTCTCCTTGGCTCTCAAGAAGAAAAAAAAGCCGGAAGATTCGGTGAAACAAACAGAGGGGGTTCACCGATAGGTGTAGAACGGAAAAAAGGTTTAAAGCACGACGGCAGCAACAGAGGCAAAGTTGGCAGATTTGCGGATGCGACCTGCATTGGCGCTCGCCAAAGAAGAGAGAAACACCAAAAGAGAAGGAAGAAGAGGAATAGAAAGGAAAGGAGAAGAAGTACGCAAAAAAAGACCGGATGTCAAAAAAATGGAGAAGAGAAGGAAAGGGGTCTATTCCTCACCTAAGGATGAAAATCGAAAGTCTTTGAGGAGGGGGAGAAAAAGCTGCGAGGGGGGGAAGGAGGCCGATGCGAGCGAAAAAAGAAAAAAGAATTCTAGAAGAGAGGAAAAATATCACTCTCGGCGAGTCCACAAAGGGCTATGATGCGGAAACGGATCGGGAAAATAGAGGGAAGACCGTGACGCGGCTAATCGAGCATACCAAAGGGGGCGTCTTTCAGGGGCGACCGAAAAAAAGGGGGGGCGCGGGGCTACCGGGATAAAGTGCCCGCGCCGTCCGCGCTACTGGAAAAGAAGTGGGGGATAAGAATCATCCTAGGGGGAACGCGGGGTTCCGTTGGGGGGTGGTAAGAAGAAGACACTAACACTACACACATAAATAGATAGGATTCAATCAGTGGGGAGTTAGGAGAGATCAGCGGGGTTTGCGATCCGCAGCGAACGTTCTCCGAAGCGGAACGACTGCTCGAAAGAAAACGATTTTTCCTGACTGAGAGGAAGAAAGGTTGTAATTCGCTAAAAGAAAATGAGAAAGCGTCTGCTTGAGGACTCAAAAAGGGGAGACTTAAAAAGGGTCCGGAAGGTTTCCTCTGTGTGGGGGTAAGAACCTCTAACCTGGAGAGGGGAAAAAGGAGAAATGATGAGAGCGACCGTAGAGGGAAAATCGTCCGGATCGAGAGGAGGGGAAGGGAGAAAGGAGAAGGTCGGGCGTGAAAAGCGCTGGATGTTTACCAGGCGAGCCCTTGAGGGGGAAGAAGGGACACTGTGCACAGTCGGCGGCAGAAAGCGCAAAACAGGCAAAATAGGCGCGCGGCCTGCACTACTCCCGCCTGCAATATAGAGCGGCAAAAGAGGGGGGCCTTGGACACGGGCCGCCAGGGGACTCTCGCGCAGTAACCGAGGGAGGAACGGGGGGTAAGGTAAGGGGTGAGTGGTATCGTTGAGGAGGAAAGTCCGGGATACCCTTACCTTTCGCGGACCACGACGGGCACATAGAGCAGGAACTAGGGCAAAAAGAACTGGGCTACGCAACGAGATGTAACTGAAGTCTGGGAGGGAATGAGAAAAAAGACAAAAATTTAGGGGCCCTTTCAAAAGAGCCGAGATGGGGGAGGAGGGAACAAGGAACAAGAAATCTCTCTTCTTGGGCAAAATCACGCGACCTCAAAGGGGGAGGGGGCACTTCCCAGGTTCCAAGTTAAAAGGATCGGGCCCCCCCGAATGCGAGAGCAAAAGAGGGGGCTTGGCGGTCGCCTTCGGTACAATGGTTAGGAAATCCCTGGCGCATATCATTCACAGAAGAAAAAAGAGGGAGTCGCGCTCTGGAATAGGAGGGGGGCTGAAGAAGTGAAGACGAAGGAAACGCTAGATCGGTCATCTTGGGAAAAGAAAATTTGGTGGGTTCGGCGAAGAAGGCGATGGTGGCCCTAGGGCTTCACGGTTTAGGAAACAGATTGCCGGGAGAAGCGCTCGTCCACGAAAGGAATCACTAAATTCAAATAAAAAAGAAACAAGATCACTCAAGGGAGCAACAGAGTCATTTGCTGAAGGGAGTAGAAAAGAAAAGATGCTCGAAAACTTCAGATTCATGATTCCCAAATTGGTCTAGTTAAGCCTCGGGAAGGAATGGAGAAGAACGGAGATGCGCGAAGTGACGGGGGATAAAGGAGGAGACGAAGCCAACCTGCAGGCAAGAGAAAAAGGGACACCAAAGGGTCGCAGAAAAGATCTACTACCTCAACTTCGGGGGGTGCGTAAAGTCCCCTCATATAAAGGGGGGGTCAATTGGAAGATGGTGACAGAAGAGACATCATCGCCGAGCGAAACCGTCAACAGAATACCGAAAAGGCGGCTGAGATCAAAACCAACTTAAGCCAAGTCTCCACGAGTCCAGAAACAAACGTGATCGAGGTCAAAGGGGGATTAGCGGGTACGAACGCTCCAGGGGTCAATAACCATCAACCAAGGAGGGACATGACCGCCAGGAAGATCAAAAGAGGAAGAAAAGATCAGACGACGAACAAGAAGTCAAGAAGGCACCCTCAAAAAGATCACGGTTCGCCCCAGGGAGAAGAAAACAAAAGTGGCAATCTTACAATCACGAGAAAGACGGCGCAAGGTGGGGACTTGAGAGGTAACACGAATGGTGCGTAAGCCGTCCTCTAGAGGAAAAAGAGCGCGGACGATCTCTCAAAAAAAAAGGATTAAAAGAAGATCGACTGATCCAGGAACCGTGTGTCTTCGAGAAAGGAAAAAGAAGACCCAAATCGTTCTGCGGAGAAAGACGGTCGGACTGCCCGTAAGGAGGAAGTGAAGGTAATTCGGGCACTAGTTTCGAATGCGAAGAAGGGTGTGGGGGGGGGGTGGGGGAAGGGGTGGTTGGGGTGTGGGGGTGGGGTGGGGGGGGGGGTTGTTTGGGGTGGGGTTTGGGGTTGTGGGGGGGGGGTGTGGGGAGGGTATGTGGGGGGTGAGGGTGTGGGGGTGGGGGTTGGGGCCACGGTATCTTCTTTCTGAAAACCTGAGAGGAATTCGCCACGCAGGAAAAATTCTGCAGAGCAGGGAGCGGAAGGGAGCAAATTGCGCGTGTGGTGATTCGGCTTCGAGGAGGATCAGGTGAAAAACCTCAAACGGAAAGGGAGAATCACGGTGCACGATAATGCGAGAGGAGAGGGCAGGGTTTTGGAATCTCGAAAACGCTGCTGGAGGGAAGGGGGAAAGAGGTACGAATAGGGAGGCCCAGTATGAGAGGGGGGGGAACGGCGAACAATGGATGGGGATAGGATAACTGACGGCACGACGGTTACTAAGTCGATCTGTCTCGAACCTGTTGGCTTGGAACGAAAGGGAGAAGTGGGGCCTTCTTGAAGAATGAAGGAAAAGACGCACTTCGAGGGATTCATAGGGGGGAAAACAAGTATCTCGGTTCAAGAAAGGGACGGTCAGAAGATGAACCGACACTTAAGAAGAGAAGATCTGGGGTCAACGCGCTCCAGCAAAATACTTCCAGGGGGGGGGGACCTTGGGGGAGGAGAAACCCCTTTTCTTGGGGGAGGAGTGTAGGGATAGGTCTTGGTGAAAAGAGGGAGGGCCGAAAAACTGACTGTTGAAAACGAAAACAGGAAAGCACCAGAGCCAACCCTCGGAAGAATGGGAAAGCAAAAACCACCAACGAGTAGGGCAAATATACCAGCAGAAAGCTCTTCACTCCAAGAAAGGTAGACCGCAGGCCAGTGGAGCAGTAGAAGCCAACAGGAGAGAGGATATAGAAAATGAATGCACCCAAAGCAAGGAGAAAACCTCAAGCGAGTGCGGCTAGCGCCACGAAAAGAAAGTTAAGGGGGAGCATGGAAAAAAAAAAGAAAGAAGACCTCAGTTACGCCTTTTGCAGCAACAAAGGAGGGGGGGATTACGTCCAATGAGGAATGACCACTCAGCCGTAGCGGAAAATCAAAAGAGTGGGGTCGCTGTACGAAGGAACGGTCAGAGGGAAGGCAGCGAAAGAGACATATAGGGTTATAGGTTTAAACGAATCCTACCACATCCTGGCAGTAGGGAAAACAGACGCGGAGACGGAAAAGAGCAGGGCCGAACCTCATCGCAAAAGACAAAATTTGTCCGTACATGGAAGAAAGAACCCTGAGTAGTGGTCACGACCATGGAAAAGGGGCAATCTCCACAGCAGGCAGAGCGTGGAAGGCGAAAGGCCTTCATGAGGAAAAGAGATCAAAGCCGGAAAACTGGGGAAAACTGATGAAAAGGGAATTGTGGTAACAATCGGAAAAAAACCATAAAGGGAGAGCACCCGGAAAACGAGCATCAAAGCAAAACCAAAAATTATCTAGAAACAGACAAAAGCCTAAAAAAGAAAGTCAGATAGGGCAACTGATTTCGAATCAATAAGGTCCGGCTAAAGCAGTTGAAAAGCAAAAAAAAACCCTCAGAAAAAACCCCGGAAGCCATTTTTTTTGTTTTGTTTTTTTTTTTTTGGGGGGGGGGGGGGGGGGGGTGGGGTGGTTTTTTGTTTTTTGGGGAGGGGGTTGGTTGGTGGGGGGTTGGGGGGGGGGGGGTGGGGGTTTTGGGGGTTTTTTTTTTTTGTTTGGGTTTTTTTTTTTGGGGGGGGGGGAGGGAGCGCCGGGAGCAACACCGCGCGCACGGTCGAGGTGGAGAAGGCAGCACTAAGGCAAAAACCGGGAGGAAAACAGAGCCTTGGGCCGCGAGAAGCTTCTAGTCCAAGCGGCTCGGCACATCTTAAGGAAAGTACCGCATCAAAACGGGGAATCCTGTAAAATGAGTGCAGCGGAAGGAACGGGGGGGAAGGGCAGGAGAAAACGGAACTGATTAAACCCCAGGAGAAATTTCTACTCCTCAATAGGAGGAAAAAAAGCGCGACGAAAAAAGTGCAACGGTCATCCCAATGCAAAAGAAGGGGGATATCGAAAATGAAGAAGAAAGACGGGGAGGTAAGCCCCAACTTTCGTCTCTAAGCTGGTCCGATCCTTTTAAAAAAAAAAAGGAGAAAGAGAAAAGTCAGAGTAGAGTCGACGCGACGGGGGATAGAGGAAGAAGGTCTCCTTGAAGATAAAGGAGGAGCGATCTCAGAGGGAAGGGAACGAGAGGTCGGAGAGGTTTAGAAAAAAACCTCCCTTTCAGGGGTTCCTCCGATAGGTGAAAAAAAAAAGAAGACACTACAGGGCCGCCGAGTGCTCCGATAAAAAAATTCATTGGAGGTAAGTTCAACTCTGGGGAGTATCGAAGAAGAGCTGACAAACACCTGAGATTAAATAAGGAAGAGGGAAGAAACTCCACCCAGCAGGTCTACATAAAATTACCGGGAAAAAGAAAACAGGCGAAAACTCGATGAGGCCGAAGAAAGGGGGGATGCTGTGCCGAAAAAGAGATACAAAAAGCGCAACGTCTAAAAACTCTAAGACTTCCTTGAGGGCTCGCCGTCCCGAAGAAAAAAAAAGAAAGAGCGAAGGAATCCGCTATCCAACGGAAAAAGAAATAGGCCGAGGAAGGGCAATAGGACTAAAACGGATCGTGACCGCGATCGCGACGACATTTAGAGCGTCCGGCTACCTCGATTAGCGGAAGGTGAAGGTGCGTCGGCACGGGAAATGGCACCACCCGTAACGAAATAAGAAGAGGAGAGTTCATTTTCTCGGGGAAACAGCCTCCTGTTTTTCCGGAAGAAACATCACCTGCCCGTTTCGTCAAAGAACGCGAGAAAAATAGAAGAACAAGTGAATGGAGGGAAAAATTCCTAAAGAAATGAGCGCGGCAAATACTAAAAAAAGAAAAAGCACGAAACAAGAAGCAAGCGGAAGAAAAACCATCAGAAAGCGGCGTTTCATCGGAGAGGTTAAAGGGAGGAAGTAATCGGCAATAATCGACCCTGTGAAGCGGTGTGTGTGCGCAAAAAAAAGGGAGAAAGGAGTGCATCAACGAAAAGAAAGGTAAAGTTGGGTGTGGGGTCGGAAAACTCTACGATGAGCGGGACCGCTTCTATCTCGGAATTGCCATAGCAGAAAGACGTCGTCTGAGCGTTTAGGGGCAAGAATAATCCTTTAGACTGCTTTTGCTCTCGCTAACGTGGAAGAACGGAGGAAGGCGGCCGTAAAGGCGGCTCGGATGGGGAAACTGTGTACCCACGTCGGGCAAGAATTAGAAAAGCGGGAATCTTCGTCCGTCAAAAAATGCGACGAAGGATAAAGAAAACTCTACCGCGTGGCAGTGGACACTTGAGGCTCGGGCCAACATCGCCGAAGGAAAAAGCGGACCAAGGTACGGACCAGGGGGTCCGGTCGTAAGTCAAGAGATGTTCACTGCCTTCGCCGAGGACAAAAAAGAATAAAATAGGGGAAGCTCGCTCGGTGCAACCATAACGAGACGAGACGCGGAAGCAGGAGGGGGACTAAGGTTCGGGATGAACCCTCTAAAAGATAGATGCCTGGTGACCATCGGAGAAAGAGGGGAGCAAACATTGTCAGGAAAAGAAAAGCACTCGCGGGCGTGCTAAATCCACGCGACCGAAAGGTGGGAGTCCCTGGCCTAGAAGCAAGAATGTCTGCACCGTCGTAATTGCGTCGAAAGAAACGGAGGTTCGGCGACTTCTGCTTTACTTCGCTCGCCAAACTTCTACAAATCATCAACCGGAAGCCCGATGATGAAAGCCTCACTGCGCTGTGGCTGCAGGGAGAGGAAAGGTTACGCGCGCGCTTCATTTCTAGGTTCACCTAAGCCGTACGTGGGGGGGGTCGGATTTCAAAAACTGGCGCTGGTGGAAAACGGCTGAAGAGACGTTGGTGGGATTTCGTACAAAGCTGGCAACGAAGCAGGCCGAGACGGCCAACGACACGGATAACCGGGCAACTCAAACCCCTCAACCTATCACTCAACTTAAAAAAAAAAAAGGGTCCATTTTCTGGGACGAATAAAGCAAAGAGAATCCAAGGCGAAGGTACCGTCCCAAAATTCTGAGGTTGAAAGAATGATATTTAAAAGGGGGGCGTCAAATGCGTGCCCCAGGCCGACAATCGCTCTGGAGAAGGGGAATTAAAGGCTGAAATAAGCCGAAAAAACAGAATTAAACGGCGAAGAAATCTCACGAAAAGGATCTTAGGGAGCAACGTTCGTGGTTTCTATGACCTTCCTAATCAAATTGTTCGGAGGAAAAGCAGGAAAGGATGCCGCTCAAGACAACGCGGCACATCAAGCAGAACCAGTCAAGGCTTAGCTGCCAGGCAAAAACAAAAGCAACAACGATAGGCAAGAGGCCGGGAAAATTGATCATTTCCTAGACGGAACGGTCGCACGAAGCTTAAAGGGGGAAAAAAAAACCGTGAAACGAGACCCACTACCAGGAACCTGGCATCCAGAGAGTAGCGCCCGCTATTCTTAGATCCGTCAAGACGAGTTGCTCCCCAATTATTTAGGGAAGGAACGGAAATGCCCAGCAGAACAAAAACTTCAAGTACTGGGCCGAAAAACGAGTGAGCGAAGAAAATGCTTGGGCGAGCCTCACCGGTCGCGCAGCCCCAGAGGTCAGTGGAGATGGTGGTAGATAGAGAAAACACCCGGAGAGGGGAAAAGGAGAGAAAACAAAAAAACTGGGGTCTTATATCAAACTAAAAACAAAATCGTTCGGCTTCTCTCAAGAGAGAAGAAGGAGCTTCAGGGCACTACTTGCGGCAGCTTTTCGAATAAAAAGATCGTAGGGCGGGGCCTAACGCCGTCGTCTTCGCTCTTGAGGGAACAGGACGCCTTACTCCTGGCGTTAGAGGGGAATAAGAGGGTATTAGTTAGGCTTCGGCGGCTTCGTGCGAAAAGTGGACAAAAAACCAAGGGGAAGGAAAGAAAGGCGAGGAACAAACCTGGGGCCGATGGGTAGAAGGAGTCAAAGACAAGGCTGCGGCTGAGGTTACAGGAGAGGAGAGCAAATAGGATAGCGGAGGGGACCGGTCAGAACGTCAATCCCGAGAAGGAACGCAAACCAAAGATTCAGAAGAATTTGCGAATGTTTTTAGAACAGTGGGCCTGCGCGGCTTCAGTTTAAGCCGTCACCCAGGCTCAAGTGGCAGAGGGACACAAGGAATGGGCCAAGGGAGATTGCGGCAAATCTTAATTGACGCGAACTTCGCCCATGAGAAGGAGGGGAGGAAAACTACAACAAAAATCAGGGGGGTGATATGGGTAAGGGGGGAGGGGGTTTTAGGGAAAGGGAGGGCGTGGGGCGGGGGGACGGAAGCTAGGCGCATTGCCTATATGACTAAAAGAGAAAACCGCGTCGGCAAGAAAAAAAGTAAAAGGGGGCCAGCAACACAAAAGAAATCTGAACGGGGGACAATGAGCCAGACGCGTATCCAGTAACGCCCACCAAACGCAACTGAGGAACACACGCGAGGAATAAAACCGGTTAGGCCAATACATAGTGCGGGGAATCTGCGACAGAGGACAGCCCGCTAATAAGGAAAGCAAAGCAGAGTGGGACAAACGAAGAGCCTGATCGATGTGCCGTTCGGAACAGAAGGGCCAAACGACATGAGGGCCAGCGGATATTCAGTCTTCAAAATAGGGAGAAATCTGTTCTTCATAGGACGATACTCCTGAGGGTGAAAGCTCGTTTGAGAGTGAAGAAAGCAGATTCAGACATGGGAAAAAGCGAGCCTCTCGGTCTGGGTGGGGGGGGGGAAAGTTAATCCGAGCGTCATCGCAAGAGGGGGCCCCACCTAGAAATGTTGGCAAAGCCAACAACCCACAAACAAAATGGAAATGTCGCAAACAGATAAGCAACGACAAGGTGAAGCCGCCGATTTCCTGTCTTTCGAGAAGCAAAAACATTAAAATGTCCAAGTCGCCACGAAGAAGAAGATGGAGAAAAGGGCAAGGGATTCTGGCCGAAGAGCAACCTAGCCGGTCGAAGCAAATGCGGGGAAAAAAGCCCCATCCGGCGACGAAAAAAAATCACGTGTAAACTGAACAAAGAAGAGACGACCGAAATTAATCGGGCGAACATAAACGCAAAAGGAAAAAAAAATGGGCCATGAACCTCCTCTATCGTAGCGGACGACTTGATAAGGTGTAAGCACAAGCGGCAACCTACCGGAATCCTAGAAAGGAACTATCCGTGGAGCGCACACAAACGAACACAAAAGGTGTCGGAGGTTATTTGCGAAGTAACCATACACGGCTAGCAACCTAGTAAAAGATCATCGCAGCGCGAGATTCACGCTACGGGAGAGGACAAGTGATGAAAGAAGAAGAATTGCCGCTCAGAAAACAGGGAGAAAATGGATCTGATTACGAATTGTCACTCTAGGAGGGAACCCTGAAAGGGAAGGTCTGGAACGGCGGAAAACGGACTGAAACCTCTTAAATTCGTACTCCCTCACTCAGGAAAAGACAGGAGAGGAAGGAGATGGACGTAGCCGGAAGCAGCGAGACTAGAAAAAGCATCTCGGGAGCCGCGATAAAACAGAAAAGTCGTCGCGATCTCCCATAGGAAAGGACCTCATCTCCGCGATGAAAAAGAGGAGAAAGGAACGGGAAAGGGGTGACCTCGCCGCTGAAGACCTGGCTACCATGAAAGAGACAAAGAAAACGAAGTCAAAAATGACATGCACTACCTGAAAAAAAGTTGGTTCATAGTATTTAGTGTACCTAAAAAACTCAGTTCCATCTTCACGACAAAAAAAAGGGACAGAAGAGGTCCATTAAAAAGACTGCGGGCGGTCAAAAGCGCTCGATCAAGATCTACTTCAACACAAAGGAAAAAAGAGATCAGGAGGCGAGCTAAAAAAAAGAAGTGACCGCCCAGCTGACGAGGAGACAAACGTCGCAAAGGTCGTTAGGGGGAAAGGGAGAGGGGCACCTATCTACGATGAACAAATCTCCAAGGCTCAGGGAGGGAGAGAAAAATCGACGAGACTAGAAGGGTTGACAGAAAGAAATCTAGCGCCATAGCGAAAAAATAAGAAAAGAGGAAAAAGACGTCGCAGAGCACGAGGAAGGTTCACCCGAAGAGAGGAGAAAAGGGATCGGGAAAATGATCGTCTACGGGGAAAAGGATTCGAATTCTAGCTCTGCGGAAAAAGGAACTAAAACCTGGTAGATCGCGAGGCGGGGTAGACGGGTCAATAAGAGCGTCGGAAAAGTAAGGAACCAATACATGAGGATATAAGCATGGGAAAAGGGAAAAAACCGGATTTTTGGGGGGGGGAAAGCAGCCGCCAGGCAACAAGGAAAAGAAAAAAGCCGAAAGAGGATAAAAAGGTGAGGCTGACTCGGAACCCCCCCAAAACCCCCGACCCACCAAACGCGCGGCACTCGTTGCACAGGAAAGAAAGCCTTCTCCGCCCAGAAGCAGCGGAAAAAAAAGAGAACATCGAAATCAAGTAGGAGGCGGCAGGTGAGTCATTTTAATGGAAAAGTGACGACCCGGGGCCGAAGGGGCGCGCCCCCAGGATCGAAAATCTCTATTCCTGAAACTTTGGTGCCGGATGGTTGGGGGGGAAACGCAGAGAAAACGATACGAGTGGCGGGACGGCCGGTCTCATTGGCAGAGGACGCTTCTGGCGGCAGCGTTGGGGACCTCGTTCATTCGGCTCTGAGAGAGATAAAACGGTGCTGTTTTCAAAAAAGAACATGGATGGGGTGCGCTCGGAATGGAACCAACGTGGTGGGGCCGAAAGCGGCGGCATCAGGAGCCCAGGCCTCGTGGATTAGGGGAAAAAATTCACTACTGCCTCGCCTCACAATCATAAACGGCTGCCAGGCTTGCGCCCTGCTATGCAGGGGAAAAAGAAAAAAACAGCGAAGACCTAAGGAAACGGGTTCAGTGGAATCCGCCGAGAATGGGAGGAGGGGTCACGCCCTGGGGGAGGCGCCAAAAGGGCAAAAGGGAGACGCTCGGAGATGACGGGCAAAGAGAGAAGTATCTCACGTTATCAAGGAAAGTCCGTGGACTGACGTCGTACACACTAAAAAGAGGGGACCAGTAGCATACGCCCGGCTGAGGTACAGGTGAAACGAACGCTGGACGCTCAATCTAAGGGAAAGCAATAACATTTATTGAAAAATTCCCTGCCCGACAAAAGAAAAGGAAGAAACGGAGGATGCGTCGCAACTGAACTGCGAAAATCTGCTTTACAGGAGGCTTGAAAGGAAAAACGCGCAGATCTCACCAACCGCAGTTCCCTGGAGGGGGGGGGCTGAATCATATACTGCAAGGGGGGGTCCCTCGCGGTGAAAGACTTGAACGCTGTTGCGTTTGAAGTGCGAAGCGCTAAGTTGCACCTACGCCTGAGGTGGGGGGACAAAATTCATCGTATGTGGGGAAAATCACGGTAGAATCAGTGGGGGGGGATTGCGTCAACTCAAAAATAAAAAGGTCGCACCTGTCCTCCAAAAAAAGCCCTGATCCCGAAAGAAGAAAACCAAAAAAAAAAATCAAACTCAAAGGATACCAAAGGGGGATTTTGCTGGAGCGCATACGCCAATCAGAAAAGAAAGGCGAAGTCCGTCCCAGGAGGAAAACTGATTTGTGCCAAGGGGGGACGTTCTTTGAAGCGAAAAAGGGAAGGAGTAAACACTGGGAAGAAATGCGCTGGGGGAGTTCAGGCATATAAAAAAAAAACCGCATGCCAAGGGCTAACAAAAAAAAAATATAACGGCGAAAATATTTTGCAAGACATCAAACGGGAGACAGGCCAGGGTTCGGATCGTGGAAAAAGCGCACATCATCGCCTACTATAAAAAAAATCAGAAAAAAGAATAGGGCTCCTACAAAAAGAGGAAACAGGATCTCACAGACCTTACTGACAAGGGAAAGGACGTGTTACGGTCGCCCAATCTAAAACGAACGCCATCGAAGCCTAAAGGTCTCACACGCCAATAATATCATAGAGGAACTAAATCGCGAGCAAGCCGGTTGAAATCTTCGATCCGGAGACAAAGAAAAAAAGAGAAGGGGCGAAGATACGCCTTCCGACCAATGAAGGGGTGCCCCTACTGAAAAATTCATTCCCTAAGTGTCTCGAAGTCTTAAGCTAAGCAAAAAGATGTTATGACCCGTCGCGGGGATCAGCTCCCCCACTCGGGAGCGGATGAGAAGAGAAAAGACAACAGAGAGAAAAGAGAGAGAATAAAGAGAAAGGACCTCTTTCTTGCGACTATAAACAAAAGAGGTCGGCGGCCGGATCAACCCGAGCGGAAAAAACTGGCCAGAGAGCTGGTCGGGAAAGGTGTGGGCCACCAGATCGTCTGGAGCCTCCGGATCGAATACTTCAAAAAGAGAATATCTGCCCTTCTAAGAGAAACCAAAAGGGAACGGTTAGAAGGTCCTCCGCCAGGTGAGCGTCTTATGAGGGAGAGAGGATCGACAGTCCCGGCACGATGAGAAAAGGAGGTGAAGGTGCGTATAGATTACAGAAATGGGGTGGTTGTTGATCGGCGCAAGTACAAAAATGAGAATATGAATGGGGAATGTTGGAGCGAACGACAGCATGATTCCGAGTATTTTGAAAGACCATTGACCGTCTCGGAGAAAACAAAACAAATTGCGGGCCGTTCGAGAACCGGGGGCTTCGCTTTCCTGCAGGGTAGGAGGAAACCTCATAAGCCTCGCGTCTATGGAAAGAAAAGGCATTGCCCGCTTAAAAAAAGGAAGGAGGGGGAAAGCTTCTCGACGAAGGTCGCCATCTGTCGCGCTTGGGAGACGCGAACAAGCCACTGAAGTCCATGTTGGTGGGGACCGGGGAGTTATCTTGGCGTTGTTTTTGTTGTCGGGACCGGAGGGAAGGCTAGAAGTCTGCCGTGGCAGCGGGGGCCTCAGGCCAAAACCGCGTCGGCAAGCCCGAGTTCAAAAAAAACTGGAAAAAGGGCACCACCACGCCGGCGTAGGTGAAAAAAGCAGCCAGCGATCGGAAAAGGAGGTACCGTATGCCAGAAGCAGCCAGGGAAGAGAGCATCCATAGGATGTATCTGCGGCCAATAAAATCCACCTCAGACAAAAATTATAAAGGAAAGAAAAGGCGAGGCTGACAAGAGGGAAGGCATATCTACGCTTTCAAGGGCAAAAGTGTACGGGCCAAACGCCAAAGAGGTATCTTGGAGAAGAGATAGATTATGAAGAGAGACCATAGCGGCCGCAAGGCAAGTCAATTTTAAAAGCAGGGGTGACTCTGGGTACGACTTCAAGGAGAATGGGGTTACATAGCGGAGAGACGGTACTATGGTTAAAAGTAAAAAAAAGCAAGATGTTGCCCGGAGGTCACCGACTCGAAAGACCGACTAGCAGGATTCAAAAAGAAACCGGAAAAAGAACAAGGGACCTTACCGGAAAGATGCCTGCGAGCAACTACCTTAAAGGAAAGTCCGCCACGCCGGAAGCGTAGAAAAAGGGGCGATTGCGAACTTCTAAGGGAGAGGCCTAATAAAAAAAAAAAGGGTCCCGCGATGAAGCATCGACGTGGCACCATTTGACAAAGAAGGGAAGCACGCCACCATCACTGGAAAGACAGGTTAAACATCCTAGAACTGGGAAAGCCGCCCTAAATGATAGGAGAAAATGGAAAAGCCGCTCACCAGGCAGCAATGAAAGGTAGAGGCGCACGGTACCGCTCTTCAAGGGGAGAGTTTCAATACCCCCAACCAAAAAAAAGAAGCCTTATTAAGTGGAATAAGGGGTTGCTCACACAGCAAGGGACTATTGTCATTGGGAAATACCGAAAGGGGCAAAAACCCTTAACTGAAGTAGTCTTGATGGCGTCTCAGTCAAAAGGCTGAGGGCGGAGACGGCGGTAGAGGTCAACTAGCTTGACAGGAGAGAACTTAACGCATCAAAGCTTGATCCTTTGGTCTAGACTGGCGAGGAGGACGTGGAACGGGCAGGTCGACGAAGAAAACGGAAAAAAACTACGGGGGAAAACACGGCCAGATTTACTCACGAAGAATGAGTCGCGTCGCGCGAAGGCGCAGTCCACTGCGCCAATGTATAAGAACCATCGCGATCTAAAAGGGAAGAACAGCGGTTAAGACTCCTAGGGGAGAACAAACGGCGCAAGACGTCGCGTCACTAAAAATTCTCCGCATCATCGAAGAGGGCGGAATGCTAGGAGAAAAAAGTTGAAAAATGCGTGAAAGGCAGGCTTAGAAAGAAGGGAGGTCAGATCTCGGCGACTAAAAAGTCTTCCGAGGTTGCACAAAAAATAATTTTTGTTCTAAAGAAGAGTTAAAGGAAACAAAGCCATCTGGAACCACCAAGGGAACCGAGTGATCGACAGGAAGGAAGGGGCGTTCCATTCTTGAGAAGGAGGGGAGAGAGCATCAGGAAGAACAAAAAAACGGAGGCAGAAAAGACGGATCGATTCTCACAGACAGGAGGAGGGACGCCCAGAGGACCGGAAGGAAGGGAAATCGGCGTCAATGGTTAGGAAGAATGGCGTGAGTTTCAAGTCAAAGAAAGAAAAATCGCAATGGGTTTGCTGCTCACAAAGAGAAGTACGCGCGACGTCCTCCGAGAGCGGAGGAAAAATATCGGATCCGATAGAACGGAAGACGCTAAAACGTCAAAAAACACAAAACACAAAAAAAAAAAAAACAACCCACAAACAAAAACAAAAAAAAAAATCGTAAGGGAAGAAAATGCATGTCATTAATGAGGAAATAGGTGACCGAAAAACACTTGATCGGCGATCGCGGGTCGACCGAGGGCGGCTTCCGGTCGGGGGGCAGAGGGAGGGGAGGATCGACCGTGGCCCCTCCTAAGAAAGAAAAACTGACTCCTGACGATCATTAAGACAAAGGGAAAAGGGTTACGCCGTCCGTGGGGAAAAAGCGGATCCAGCCCGTTAACTTTTCTCGCGACGCGCAGAAAATGCGAAGCAAGGTCCAAAGCTTTTGGATGCGTGGGGGAATAAAAACGGCAAGAGCTTCCGTGAAGTCCGCTCAAAAAGAGCCGCCAAGAGGAAAGGGAACAGCACGCAGAGACAGAAAGCGTTCAAAGCGGGAGAGGCCGGACGATAAAAAAGGGGGGGATCGCAAAAAAACCAAAAGGAGAGAGCAGTGGGTGGCGCTCCAAGGGAAAATCAAGAACCAGTCTTGGGAAGAAAGGGGGGTTCTGCTAACAGCTCAAAAGAAGCCGGATGATTCGCGCCGGCGAATGAATATCGAAAGGTCTGCGTCTAGGGGTGAAGGACGCCTCAAAATGATGAGGTGCTCGTACCTTTCGAAGGGATGAAGTGGGCGATCTCGGATGGGGAAAAAAGGGGGAAAACTAAAAGTCCTTCTGCCCAAACGGAGGAAACCCCACTGCAACAAAATCCTCGGAGAGGAAGGGCGTGGCGACTGGGAAAATTTCCCTTAAGGGGCGGCAAGGAGAATGACATGAACTCTTCTGACAGAAAAGACGGAGTTAGGGTGATCCTGAAGGAAGGGGGATTCGCGCATACAAAAAAAAAAATTTCGACGACGCAATAGGAAGGGTAAAACCCAGCGATGCGACTCACGGAGAAAGTGAAAAGTCGGCTGAAAAGGGACCAAGCGCCCAAGATCGATACCATTACCACGCTAAAAGAAGACTAGTTTGTGGAGAAGGCGACGGATCGAAAATCGATGGCTGCTGCAAAAGGAACAATCAGCGTGGAACCTTCCCTGAAAGGACAAGACGAATCGAAGGGATGGCGCTCGCCTCACTCTGCGTTGAAGGAACCTTCGATAACAGGATGGATAGCCAAGAACAGCAGAAAAGAGAAAAATGTGATGGGCTTGAAAGAAGGCCTCTCTTGGGGCTGCTAATTTTACAAGATTGAAACAGAGCGATGGCTCGTTTGCAAAAGGTCCAGGGGGAAGTGGAAACAGCGGGAGATGTGGCCCTCGAGGTCAAAAGAAACTTTTCAGGGTAAAAAGAAAAAGATATTTGAAAAAGAATCCACGCGTAACTCGATCCTACACAGAAAGCAACAACACTAACACCATAACAGAAAAGGGAAAAGGAATTCATTTTTGGCAGTATAGATCGACCAAGATAGGCAAAAGAAAGGGGCGAAGGGGGCGGAAATCAAAGGAAGGAGGGACGCATTTATTTGAGGGGGTCGAGGCCGATGGAAAAAGCGATCTCGAAGGTCTAGGGGGAATAGAATGAAAGGGAGATAAAACAAAAAACAAAGACAATGGGCGAAGCCCGTACAGAAAATAAGGCCCGCAAACGAGGGGGGGTGGGGGGGAAGTCAAAGAAAAAGAAGGGGGTTGCGGAATCTTGAAACAACGACGCGAAAAATAGGCGAGTCACGCTGTAAAACGCACCAGAAAAAAAAAAAGGCTGGAACGACCACCGCGGCAAGCAAGTCCAAAGAGAAGGAAACCTGGAAGGTAGGGGAAAAAATGAAGCTCACGACGACGAAAGCCGTCACGCCCTAAAAAAAAGGATAGAAAGGATACCCGCCGAAATCTGACAGGACTAGGAAAAAAGGCGCTCGCGAATCTTCTAATTCGGGAGACCTGTAGCCAGGATAAAGAGGTAGGGATATTCAGTAAAAACGAATAGTGACAGACTTATAAAGATCAGGACCGGACGTTCGGCAGGATACTCCGACATGGGGGAGTAGCATGCAAGCGACCTCAAAAAGTACTCGGATCTAGACTACAAAAAAAGGTATGAAGAGGAGTCACGAAAAAAAAATCTTTGGGCGCGCCTCGGGCTTACGAAAAACTGTCGGACGGCGAGACAAAACTGCCGGGGCTGGGGTAGCCACTCGTGAAACAGACGGGAGAAAAACGGTCTGTCGTGCTTGTGAAGAAAGGAAAGAATTAGGCCTTCTCGGCTAGAGCGGGGAAAGGGGTCCTATTACAAGGATCTTAGGCGAGAAAGGACCTAGCCGCGGGTTGAGGGCAGGCTTGCTTCGTTTTGGTATAACCAAAGAATCTGGACGAGAAGTAAAAAGAAGACGAAGGAATCGTAGCTTGATGGGTAGCGGCTCGTCAGCGCGATGTGAGGGATGGTTGTTTCGTCTAAAGAGGCTGAAAGGGGGGGCAAGAGGGCGAGACCGACGTGAACCGAGAGAAGGCGCACAAAAACACTTGCCAGGACGGAATCGGGTGGAAGTGGGGGAGTGGAACTTTTACAACACAGGAAAAGGGAGTTCATGAAGGAGTCCCTCGAACTCTTCGTAAAAAGGAAAGGTGTCCCTCATGAAAATTGGAGAACGATCAATGCGGGGATTAAAGCCTTAATAGGAGACTTAGACCATCTGGACAGAATGGGAAAAGAACAATGAATGGCTAAAGAAAGATGGATTGTTGAAAGTTGAGGGGAGGATGGAAAAGTCAGAAGTTCGCCCTGGCCAATCTGAAAAGAAAAACGCGGAGGACAAGCAAAAATCGCCACATGTTCGAAAAGGGGAACCAAAACGACGTGAGAAAAGGGAAAGAGTCTGAAGGGGAGAGTAAACGTCTCAAACGTTGCAGCACCGCGAGTTCAGCGCGTAATCCACAAAAGGAAATCTGCAGAAAGGGAGGCGGATAAAAAAAAAATCAGAAGGCGAAAAGAAAAACAGAAGAGTAAGCGCACATAACTCAGCGACATTTCGGAGAAAGACGTTCAAAACTCCCTGAGTCCTCTCAGGTGCGGGACAAGAAAGATATTTAGGGAAAAAGGTACAATCTGCAGGGGGGCCAGCGGAGCGATGTCACACTTCGAGGGGGAGAGCTGTGCGCGGGTAGAGGAAAACTTAATAATTGTACAACCGAACATCGGAACGAGGGGATGGTGGGACGAGATCACAATGTAACGTGAAAGGCAACCAAACGGGACAAAGAGGACAGAACACAAAAAGTAAAAGAGTAAACAGTACCTGCGCGGCAAGACAAGTCTCAAAAGAAGCAGAGAAGGAGGAAAGAGTAGGAGCCAGAGACTAAGAAGTGGCCATGACTCCGACGGGTGAAAAGGACCTAGACGAACACCATCAAGGTGGAAAAAGAAACAGCACGAACTAGATCATCTAAGAATGGTAGCTGAAAATCAAAGCCGTCAAAGTAAGAAGGGCAATTGGAGATGAAAAAGAGACCGCAGCCTTGCGCGCGGTTATAGTTTTAAGAAAAAAAAAAAAAACCGTACGAAACGTAAAGCCTTTGAAGGGGAGCCGAAAGCACAGCTCTCAAAGGGTAAAGGTTCGATTTCCGAATCGACAGCAAAACGAGGAACCAAAAGAGGATTTAGGCGCGCGAGTTCACCTGCTGCTGGAGGAAAAGGGGGATGCACGGTCGAAAAAGATTGAAAAAAAGGAAAATAACCGCAAATCAAAAGTTGGACTTTGAGGCGATCGGCGGAAGTGAGTGCAAAGGGTCTGCCAAGCAAAACGACGCACAGCGACCAGGATCTGACTCCTAGAGAGAGAAGACGTCGCGCGACCGCGGGGAAACGGTGCTCCCGGTAACTAAGAAGAGAAAAACAATCCTCGGAGGAGACAGACCCGCACTTGTACTAGAGGAGGGAAAAGGTCCGCTTTAAGAATCTCGAAAGGCCTCTGTCTCACTAAAGGGGAAAAGAGCTTATGAAAAAGTCTGAGAGGAAAAAAAGATGAGAAAAAAGGAGAAGGACGCCAGAGGTGACAGTAACTGCCGATTTGTGGGGGAAAGGAAAGCACGCCCCGTTGTCAAACAGAGAAATCAGCAAGTGCCTCGACATGTCCGGTGTTCGTTGAAGTCTTCGACGGTACACGGGAGAGATCAAAAAAACAAACGGGAGGGGAAAAAAGAGAGCAGATGCCAGCAGGTCGAGTAAAAGCAAAACCGGAATCGTCGAAAAAAGGAAATTGGAAAACTCTAAAAAAAAAGACACATAATCCTAGGAGAAAGGATCAAGGCGGGAGAGAAAAACACGACTAAGAGAATGACGGGACCGGCGAGAAACTAAGGAGGATAAGACTAATCACGCGATCTCACGTTCGCAAAGAGGACGAGAAGGTCCCATGCTGCGGGAAAGCGGAAGGTTACAGGCGAGAGAGACGAGGAGTCAGTGGGCGGCAACCGCGCATGGGCAGTGTCCGGTGCTGGAGGCTGGATTAAGAGACCGTTGGCACGAGCCGTCCGAAGAAAAAACGACGAAAAATTATTAGTAGGGAAGTAAAACGGGGTGCAAAAAGGAAGACGCCAAAGAAAAAAGGAAATGGAGATCCGAAAAGCACAAAAATACAGGAGGCCAACTTGTGATGGCTTTACGAAAAAAGGGAAGATCGCGGCAATGCTTGCCAAAAGAAGTCAGAGAGTGAAAATCTAGCGCAAAAACAGAAGCGTTCCTAAAATGCCTTACATTGGATTCGGTAATTCGCCAAAAAAGAGACCGTGCGCGCGTTGCGAGTCCACTTAAGAAAAAAGAGAAATAGGGGGATGTACGATGTGGGGGGAGGAAAAAATCCACGAAGGAGCAAGGCTGATTAAGAATGACTCATTGAAAAAAAAGCCTCTTCTTCGGCGGGTTTCCGCCAGCATTAGGGAGCTTTGATCAGCAACTGGACGTGGAGAGGACCGGGGACACGATGGTCAGCTCAGGATAACGGAAAAAAGTCGGAAGGGAATCAGTGCGCCACACAAGAGGAGGATGAACTTAAATACGTCCTCTACTGAAGAGGGTCCAATCGTCCATCAAAAGGAGAAGACTTGTTAACTGGGGGGGGAACCGGCGGTCGGCCCACAAGAAAGAAAAAAACCGGTACGGAAAGGGGAATCCAGGACAAAGCGGATAAAGGTCGAAGAGGGTCTATGACCCGACTGACGCAAAGAGGACGGTAAAAAGCCTCAACGAAAACACTACCTCGCTTGGCCGTGGGAGAGACAAGCACCAAGAACTGAAAGAGGACCGAGTCGTAGGGTGAGACTACAAAAAGCTCGATGAGAGATCACGAGAACCTCAAGGTGGACGTCCAATTGCCCCGAAGGAGGACCGTCGAATAAAAAAGGTGGAGGATCGCCCAAGAAAGGAGGGGGAGCGACTTAGTGCATGTCGAGAAAGAAGACTGAGGGGAATAAAAAAGAAAGCATTCCCTAAGATTAGGCTCTGCTAAATTTCCGGAGGGACTTCCTACGTAAGAAAAAAGTTAAGTCGCACAAGGGAAACGGCCGGCGTGGTAGTTGTTCGAAGAAATGACTGAGCCCTAGACGTTACCTAGAGTTAGATCACCTATTGTCAACAACCGCCCGCTCAGGTAAAACAACAAAATAGACCTACGGAACTAACCTCCCACAAACAGACACTTCAAGGAAAACCGCAGCATTTCGGAAATCGTCTCCAAAGAGGAAATGTGACAGAGTCGAAAAAAATGATGCCAAAGGCTTAAAGCTCGGAACCATGCGGAACAAAACTAAAAAGGGGTTTAGGGAAAGGAACTAGAAGCCCAACAAGGGTCTAATAAAAAAAGGAGGGGACGAAAGAAGAAAAGGCCACTTCGTGGTGGGGAGACCCCTACCGGAAAGGGTTCGGAGAGAAAATAAGCACATCATCCCTAGTGTCTAAAGAGGAAACAGGACAAAAGAGGGAGCACATGGAACAAAAAAAGAAAAAAAAACGCCGTAAGGGGACCGGAAGCAGAGGAGGTCCAGGGACGGTCCACCGCCACTAATAAAATAATAAACAGATTTAGAAAAAGCCATATAAAAAAAGAAAACTCCTCATCGCCGAACGGTACCCCGATTAAAGCTATGTGCCCAGAAAATAGAGTAAAAGGGCGCCAAGAATTCATAACGTAAAGTTAGACAGCAGCACGAAGCAAACCGCTTCTTGAGCTCAAACCGGGAGCCTTTTTGGTCGTAGCCTCCAGAGGAACAAAGGACGGGGAGTGA
>Ga0179593_1389160_pt1 | contig 22834 bp, 36 predicted proteins | sample CZODoug2_1_08_16_FD_185931 | JGI IMG/M metagenome (GOLD analysis project Ga0179593, IMG submission 185931) | Vadose zone soil fungal communities from Angelo Coast Range Reserve, California, USA - CZODoug2_1_08_16fungal (PacBio error correction) | ecosystem: Environmental > Terrestrial > Soil >...
GGGAACACAAGCGGGCGGTTGGGGGAAGGAAATGTATTGAGGGTGGGGGAGAGGTTCTTGCCAAACCTTGGGAGGAACTCGGAATCAAGCCAGACCTGGAAAAGAAAGGGAAAATATGTTGCAGACCAAAGAGAAATCCAGAGGGGAATTCTGGGGGGGAAAATGGGAAAACCTCGCCTAAAAGACGGGTTCCTTAAATGCAAAAGAGGAAAATAAATGATGAAAGAAGGGGACCAACAGGCAAAAATGGTTTGGGGGGAAGGTGGTAAACGGGGAACGTCGGAAAAAAAAAGGGGTATGACCCAAGAAAAGGTAACACCCAGGGGTGAAGAAAAACCCCCAGGAAAGTGGAGATTTTCGAAAAAGCTATAGTTGAAATTGATCGAGGGGGAAGGAGTACGAGCCGGGAAGAAGGGACCCGGACCGTTCAGCTCTGCCAAAAAACCCCCTATGGCTGGGTGTGACACGGGCCGGACAACCTTTCCGCCGGGGAGGGGGGGGGCCGACAGCCCAAGATTCCCGCAGGGGGGGCCGGCCGCCGCCTCCCCATCTGCACCAGTAGGCTCTTGAGGAAACGAAGGGGAATGACAGCCTGCTTCGGATTCTCCGCAAAGTCCGAAAAATCTGAGCTGAGGGCGTCCAATTAGAATGAGAAAGGTTGGTCTGGGGGGGAGAACTTTGAACGCTATGGGGCAGTTTGGGTTGCTTGGGGGCATCAAAAGAAGCGTAGTCAGAAGGGGGGAAAGCAGGATAATAAGGGGGGCGGGCGTTTCTTTCCTTAATGGAAAAAGAAAATTGCCTGCGCGCGGAAAAATGCCTACGCCAAACATGGCAACTTGAAAGAGTTAAACGACCTTCTTTGGAGGCTTACTGGAAAGAGAGTCTCCGCCATTGTTTCAAAAAGGCTTGTGGAAGTGGGGCAGGGGAACAATGGCGCTAGGGGGGTAAAATGCCAAGGTAGGAGGGAAATAGCAAGGGGGGGAAGGGGACATTGCGTCGTTGGGAAAGTGAAAAAAGGAAAAGGAAAAAGGGTGTTCATGCCAAACGGGCCCAAGGTTGTAGTAACGAGACGGGAGGGGGAAAGAAAATTGAGAAAGGTGAAAAGCGGGAAGAAAGGGGGTGGGGGGTTTTTCAGGTTTTGGGCCGAAGTGTTTTATTTTACAGGGATGACGCCTAGCAGATGGCAATCAAGGTAAACCATAATTTTGCAAAATACGGGGCATAGTGACAAGAAGGGAGAAAATTCCTGAATGTTGGGGGGTGAGGATCGAACTTATAAACCTACACCTCTTGTGGATGAAAGGATCGCAATGGTGGGTTCAAGAGCGGCAACATCTTTTTAACTAAAACCAAACAGAAAAGAAATCATGTCAGCGTACAGGGAGGTTCGGGGTCGGTTAAAGGGGTTTCAGAAAGTTTTTGGCGAAATTAAAAAATTTTTGCGGTCCACGGCACGAAATCAACATTAGGAGGGATGTCGATTACGGGGTCTTCCGAAAACCTACCAACGTCAATAGCTTGAAAAGGACTTGGTGGTCAAAAAAAACAGATTGAAAAGGGGACAGGGGTTGTGCTGGGAATGCCAGACGGGAGAAAGGTCACTAAAGGTTGAGGGCAAAGCCATAAGAAAGGGGTTTTTATTAAAGGGTATCATAGAGAAGTTTTGGAGGGAAGAATTTTGCCCAACGGGTAGACACGGCGATCAGTTCTAAACACGCAAAGAAACGAAAATCCAAAAAGAGTTGCATACGGGGAGAAAGGACTCTCTTTGAGCTCATTATTTTGACCTTCTGAATAAGGCCAGGGTTAACTCACTGGGGGAAGAGAGATACTTGTGCTGGAAAGGGGGGAAGTAGTGTTTATAGACAATCAAAAGCGGAAATGCAAGTTAGAGTTCTTACAAGAGGGTCTGTTTAAAAAAAAGTTGTGAAAGCGCGGGGGGGAAACGGTTCACCTTCCCCGTTGAACCGAAAATCCGTTGAAATAGAGTTCCAAATAGTGCCGCACCAGGGAGCAGGTTCGGATTGGTAGATGAATCCTTAAGGGGGTGGTACTTTCCCTTTAGGAGTGGGTAGTCGAGGGGCTTAGACAGTTCAGGTAGTAAGGCCCAAATAATGTGGGTAGCAATTGGAAAATATTATAACAAAGGGTTGGACTTGTAAAAAAAAGGGGTTGAAGGGGAGCAACGCTTTTGGGTGCCGAAAATGCCAGGAACTAATAAGATCCACAGCAGTTAAGTTCGTTAATCGTTCGCCTTACCTCGGGCCGCGGGGAGAGGTGTGGAATGGGTTGGGTAACTCCGAACAAAAAAGTGGACAAGCAAGAAACCTCCTAAAAAAATCGGTCTTCGACCAAAAGGCCTGGGAAGGCAAGGTGTTTTCGAAACGCAATGAAAAAGAACCGTCCTTTGAGACTGTCAGGGTTATACCAAAAAAAAAAAAACAACAACGGAGAGGAAAGAGAGATAAAAAAAACAAGCAACAAAACCACTCAAAGGGGGCCCATTGAGAAGGAAAACGGAACCGAAAAACGTCTCGGCAAAGAAAATTTTTTGGGAAAGAGGAGAGGTTATGGGAAAATGCCAAGGTGGTTGGGTAAAAAGAAAACAAAAAAAATGGTGTCTCCAGCCAGCAGGAAAAGAACAGGGACGAAAACTTAATCAAAAGGGATTGGGTGTGGATTAGGGTAGGGGCAACGCCCAAAAAAAAAGACGCCGCAAGCAAATGAAACCAGGGGTAATGGAAGGAAAAAAATGGGTCTATTGGAACCCAACCGAAAAAACTACATGTGAAACTTAAGTATAAAAAAGAAAATTCTAAGGGACGGAAACGCCGTCCAACCAAAAAAAAAAGAGGGAAATTCAAGACTATATAAAAAGAGAAAGAGACACGAACGCGGGAAAAGGAAACAACAAAGGATAGGAGCCAAAGGAAAAGTAAAAAAAATTAATATCCCAGAACAGAAAGACACGAAAAAGACCAGTGACCAATAAACTTTACAAGGAGCAGTGGTTCACGGCTCCCCGGATAATGGACATTCAAAGTCAATTATATAAATTAAACCCAACTAATGGAAAAAAAATACCAGCAAAAGAAAGAAAGCACAAAAAAAACCGAAACTAAGTCTCACGGCAAAGACAAAGAAGGGGTTAAAAAGCAGGGTTTATAACGAGAGTACAGCTGGGAAAAGGAGGATCGTTACGGAGACTAATGTCCAGGAAACAAGAAAAAAAGTTCGTGGCATACAGTGTGGTGGAGCAAAGCGGTGTGGAGCGCGGGACGGCCCCAAACACCGTGTGGAAAAGTCAAGGGAACTGACCACCCAAGTCCAAAATGAAGGATAGGGGTGGAAGAAAAAAGGAGCCCTTAAAATGCACAAAGGTTTGATGTAGCCAGCGGAAAAAGCAAATGGGACTACACCGGGTCCGCACGAAAGATCACATAACACAGGACAACCGTCTGAGGAGAGGAGTTACGGAAGCCTTGTTAGTGTAACACCAAGAAAGACAAAGGACCAAGTTGGGAGAGGGCGATAAGAACAGAGAAAAATACAATGGGGAAGAAAAAAACCCACGCCGCCAAGGAAAAAAGAAAACCATCGGGGGGAAAAAGGAAAAAGGAAGGGGGAAATACTTTGTCCATAAAACAACAGATGGTCAAAAAAGGAAAAAAGGCGGGACAACACAAAATCTGTGGCACCTACTTCAAGTTGAGGAGCAAAAAAAAAAAAAAAAAGGAAAAGACTGGGAAAATCAGAGGGGGAGAATGAAACCCAAGAGGGGAAAAAGAGGTCAAATAAAATCATGTACTAATCAGAAATGCAAAACTTAGAAATTTATTCAGTCAAAGGGGGGCTGTAACACGAAAAAAACAACTTGACCCAATGCTAAAAGCAGGGGAAAAAAGAAGAAGATCAAGTAAAGGCCAGACAAAATCAAGGGAAAAAGAACCCGTCCCAGAAATAAGTTTGTACAGAATGCAGAACATCATCAACTCACAAAGCGAAAGCGGACCGCTGAAGCTAAACAAAAAAAGAACAAGGAAAAGACGGAATCAGAAGACTACAATGCACGTCAGTCCACAAAAAAGAAACACGAGAAGGAAGCAGGAAAGCAAGAGGAGGAAGGAGAGGTCATAAAAGAAAAAAAAACCAGCATAAAAATTCAAAAAAAAAAAAAAAAACCGGGGAGGGAACAGATGCGAGATGAAAGGGAGGAAGTAAAATATGTCCTTTGGAAATAAAGGAGGCGACAGAAAAATGGGGGGAAGGACCAAAAAGAAAAAACAAGAAACAAACTCCTGTCGGAAAATGGAAGAAGGGACCAGATACTCTAAAAAAGAGTTGGCAAAAAGGGGAACGTGTGTGTGGGGTGTACATGATAGGGGAAACTCGACGAAAATTGAAAAAAAACTAGGAGTCAGACAAACCACCCCGCCAAGGGAAGCAAAAAAAGACAAATAGTGGGGAAGGATTGGAAAAAAAAAATCGCATCGTTACTGAACTGTTCAAAGAAGAAAAATGTGCTGAATGGCGAAGGTCCCGGAAAAGGGAAACCTCCTCCCAGTTGAGGCAGACAAAAGAAAAAAAAAAAAAGGACAGAAAAAAAAAACGCCGCAGGGGAAAGGAGGCAGGCAATCCGCTTCTAAAGATCTGACTGAAATGTCATGGAGAGGGGGAGTCCATTCTGATCGTCCAAAAGCAAAAAAAATAGAAAGAGGGAAAATAAAGAACTTCAAATGGCCAAAGGAGATCTTTTAAAGAACTATCGGAAGAGGGTTGTCAATTGTGCAAAGGGGAAAGGGGGCACGCGGAAAAACTGCCAAGTTGGGAAAGGTATTAAAAAAAAAAACAAAAAACCGAACCAAAAGGAATCGTCCAGGGGGGGAGTTGTGGGGGGAAGACTGTAATCCCAAAAAAAGTAGGAGGGATATCCGTGGAGGGAAGGGGTTTGGTGTAAGCCTGTGGGCAAAGAGGAGAAAACAGGTGTTCATTCCAAAAGTTAAGAAGAAAAAAGAAAGGTCTTTTTCCCAGGAGGATGGAGAAAAAACGGGGGAACCCTTCCGACAGAAAAGAGGGAAATACGGGCCCTCTGTGGCGCAAGAAAAAAAGGACATAAGCGGATGAAAAAAAAGTCAAAAAATTGAAGTAGGAGTCTCTTACACCCTAGCCGCAAGGAAAGGCCGAAACGCAAAAAGATCCTAATTCCAAAACGGAGGGGATCGTCAAGAAAATCTCCTCTCAAACAAAAACTGGAAAAGGGAGATTCCCTAAGGAGATTAAATTTGGAAAAGTTGGTGGAGGAAGAAAGTGAACAGAAAAAGGTGTACGAGAAAGAAGGAAAGGGGTAAGAAATTCAGGTTCACTAAGGAGCAGGGTCTGTAGGAGAGGTCGCCTCAGCCCAAGTGGGTCAATCGGGGAAAAACGGGAAAATGAGCTGAATCCATTCAGGCCAAAGGAAAAAGGGAACGGTGGTGGATGAACGGGAAAAAATAAAACCAGGGGTAATCTAGATGGGTCCCCAAGAAAATCGCAAAAATCACGCCCGAGCCCAGAAGAAAAACCCTTAAAGTCCGCCCACAAACCAAAAAGCTAGGAGGGCCTTGAAATAGAGAACTGTCAAAAGAGGGGGAGGCACGATAAAGGGATTAAAAAAAGGACGGCAAATCGTTAAAGCGACCGAAAAAGACACCGAAGAGGAAGGAAGGGTACTTACCGGTAAATAGTGAAAATGACGGGACAAACTGGGCAAAAAGAATCAGGGGGAAATTACGACGAAATACGAGGGGGGTTAAAGAAACCTAAAAAAAAGGAGGGAAAATGTGACCGATCGGGGGAAAAGCGTCCTTAAAGGACAAGATCAACCACACTGGTAGAAGTTTAAGGGAAGCCCAGGAAAAAGGAACTGGGGGTCTTGACTGAACTGTAGGGCACTTAAAAAAACCTTGGAACCCGCCGCAATCAAAAAAAACTAAGAAAGAAAGAAAGTCAAGTGGGAAGTGGGGGGAAGAAAACGCGTCCATGAAAAGGCAAAACCAAAAGGGGGGTTCAACGCGGGAAAAGGGGAGAAGCGCCAAAAAAAACAATCCGGCCCCGAAAAAAGAAAAAGGGGAAACACAATAAGCGAGCCAAAGGACCAAAGCAAGGGAAATGGGTGGTGGGTTGTCCACTTTTGGCGGAGGAGGGGGAAGGAAATTATACTGCCAAAAAGAAAAAAAAAAAAAGCAGTCACACAACCAATTTGAGACCAAGCCACATTAGGGGGAATTCAGAGGGGGGGAAGGGGGGGTCCCCAAAGAAAGAATTGAATTGAGAGAAAAAGGGGTTGGAATGGGAATCAAAAGGGGGGAGTGAACCGGGTCAAGCACAGGCACCGGGGGAAAAAAAGTTCAAAAATTGGCGTTCAAAAACGAGAAAGAAGCCGGGCCTTGGCCCGCAGAAGCCAGAAAAAAGGGAACCGGCAACCGAATGGTGGAAAAGGTGGGTCCGCAGCAGCAGAACCAGGAGGAATTGGCCTTGACTTGAAGGAAGAGGGCAAATCCGACCCGACAAAATGAGAAAGTTTCGCCGCATGGGAGGAAAGGTCGGGCCATGTACTTGGGGAGTTTCTTTTCGCAACACGTTCCACGTTTCAGGTCTGCTGAAGAGGGGACTGGCATGTTGGCCATAAAGAAGGGGCCCGGGTCCAAAATGCTAGGACGTGGTTGCCAGGCATATTCTGGCAAACATGGAAAACGCGCCTGTTGAACCTAGTGGCAGGTGAGAATATCAAAGCTGTATTGCATGAGGCTTGGAACAGGGGAAAAGAGTCTTCTTCCTGAAAGGGGGATGGGGCGGGTCGAAAAAGGGTAAAACTCGGGGGGGGTAGCAGGAATATAGTCAGGGGGAAAAAAAAGCAAGGGTAAAAAGAAACATGGGAGGGGGGGGGAAAATGACGGCATGGAGTTCGTACATTGGAGAGACCCGTTTGGGGAAAAATCAAAGGAAAAAACAGTTTCCCCGGGGGTGGAAAGGACAGCGCACTCATAAAAAAGGAGGGTAGGTTGACAGGGGGGAAGATGGCCCTGGTGGGCCAAAGAGGGGAAATTTTCCCAGGAGACATATCGATGGGAAAAGGAAACTTTTCAGCGGGGAGAGGGGCGAAATTCCGGGGAAAAAAAAAAGAGCAAGGGGGTTGCCTTGGGGGAAAGGATCCAAGGGGGGAAAGGTTTTGATGAATGAAAAATCACTAGTCCGTGGGTCCCGGAGGTCGAAGGGGGGGAACTACAAAACCATACGGTAAGAAACCATCAGGAAGAGCAACTTCTGGGGGGTCATGCGGTGGAGATGAATTGATGCCAACCGTTTTTGCAAGTTCAAAAAAGGAGTAAATTGAACCTGACAAAAAGAGAAAGAATCAAGAATCAACATCCCAGGGAAAGGTGAGTCAGACCTCTAGGGGGGGGGCTTACCGAAAAACACTAAACCCTGTAGGGGAGAGGGGGGGAACTGTGGGGGGAAAAGGGGGGAAATCGGCTAAAGGGGGGGGTGGGGGACTGCAAACAAAACAAACGGAGTGCCCAGCCAAAAGGAAGAAAACAATGTTAGCAACAGGTGAATGGTGAAAAAGGAAGTGTTTCTCTCAATAACGACGATGAGCCCCAAAGAGGTATAGTTATACCGGAAAAAAAAGGGAACTAAAGGGACAGGGGTGGAACATCAAGGTCACGCCTGCACAAGGAACCGGTTCCTTTTCTGCACAGAAAAAAAGGGTTTGCAACACCACTTGAAAGACATAAGGGGGAGTTGATGAACGTGAGTTCATGGGGTGTCCAGGGAGAACCTGGAAACTGGCAATATGGTCCATCACAGGTCCTTGCAAGAAAAAGACCTTGACCATGTCGGGGGCGTTGTGTTGAACAAGAGGGGGGGGGACAAATATTCAAGAAAAAATCACCCCGAAAAAAGACCTGGGGAAGAGGGTGAACGTGTAGACGCGGAAAAAAAGGAGCTTTGGGGGGGGGAAAAAAAATGGGTGTTCATAAGGAAAACGCGCGACTACAGGTTTGGGTTGTGGGGGGAGGACCATGGGGGACTGGGGAAGGGGGGGAGGTAGTCAGTTCCATGAGCCAAAAAAGGTGAGGGAAGTTAAGAGAGAACCCACTGTTTATGATTGAAAGAGGAAAATGGGGGCCGGGACGCGGAGGGACGGAAACCCGACCTGAGAACAAAAATCAGTGAAAGGGGGACTTTGAAAGTTCGCCTTCAATAGTGGAATGGGTAAGAAAGGAAGAAAACATTGGGAAGGGGAAGGCCAACCAAAACAACAGGTTCATGTGTCCAGCCAAAAAATCGCACAAGAATCGTCGATGAGTCGAAGTAGGGGGGGGTCAAAAAAAACAACGGAAGCTACAGGAACGAAGTCTTGAGCGGTGAAGGGGTGGGCTTCTGAACTCACCAACGACCAGGGGGAGAAGAAAAAAGAGAGAGACCCAATGACCAACTCAAAACAGGGTCCAATAAGGATGTGGTCGAAAATACCTTACAGAAAGAATGTTAAAGGGATGGTAAAGGGGGTTTACAGAAAAAATGAAAATGGGTGTTGCGCAAAAAAATGGTCTTCCTCCCTAGAAAAAGTTCCGGGAAACGTATAGGATTTCAAGAATTGAATGTGGAACAGTCACCCCAGGGTACACGGCAAAAACAACGGAAAAGGAACCATTGAATTCCTAAAGAGTGGGTGATAAAAAAAAAAAAAGGGCACGACAAAAATGGTTTGAAATTAACTGGAAACATGACGTAAATAAAATTCAAAACAAGAAAAGTCCCTTACAATAAAACACAACGGGCGTCAAAACCTCGTATTCAAACAGAATAACACAATAAGAGCCTGAGCGGCTGACGGACAAAACCAGAGAGAAAAGTAGAAAACTGGGTGCAAGGGATAAAGCAGCTTTTTCACAAACTAAAAAAAAAAGGAAGCAACAAGAAAATGATGGACCTTAGGGGTGGACCCCGGACTCCAGTAACGACTCCAGATTGAATCAAAAGGGATGATGGAGGGCGGCAACCACCGTGGACCGGAAAGAAAACAGCGATAAGAAGCAAAAGAGTAAAAATTTCTGACCAACGGGATGGGTAAAAGTTATACGGGTGGAAAAAGGTTATCACGATAGCAGATGCGGCGATCGAACTTGGGGGGAGAAAAACCTAGGAGAAAGAAAAAAAAAACAAAACCATTAAACTTAGGTGGGGAAAAAAACAGTGGGGGTCTTGTGGCAGGGCCGCCGGGGTCCGTAAAAAGGAAGAGAAGGCCCAACCAGGTACGGAAGGAAAAGATGACACAATATCGTCAAGATTGATATGGTGGGGGGGTGAAGCAACGACTTTAGGAAAAAAAAAAAATCCCTAAGTTGATGTTTCAAAAGGAGTTTAATCAATGTTTATCACATAAAACAAAAAAACACCCAACTATCTCAAAAGATCAGAGAAAAATAACCCAACAGCCCGTCGAAGAGAGACTTAATTGTTAACAGTGGATAATTATGCCATCCGGAAAACGAGAGATTGGCATCAACAAGGAAACGGAGTTACTCAACAAGGCCACCAAAAACTAAGCAGAATTTTTCCTCCACACAAAACCGAATTGTCGGCAGGAAGGGATTGCAATCGGTTTCCCAGGGGAGAAAGCCCTGCAACGATGGAAAACCACAAAAGTTGAGGACCGGCAGCTTTCAAATTTGAGAAGTCAATCAGTACGAAAAATTGGGAGGAAACCTGGTCTATTGACCCCCCGGATCTAAAGGAAAGACCCTTTACGAAAGAACCGAGTATAGATTATTGCAAAAAGGGCCACGTGGAGCGGACAAGGGAAAAAGAGAAAAAAAAAGGTCTTTCCCCAAGCTAACAAGAAAAGATTCAATTGGAAAGGAGAACGATATCCACAAGAGACGAGGACATGCGTGTTAAAACACAAAGGCTCGCCGGCAACAAAAAAAGAACCTATGATGCACGAAAGCGGCCACTGGGGGAGAAAAACATACGAAAAGGAAAAGATGACGGACAATCGCGAAAAAAAGTTTAAGTGTAGCAAGAAAAAGAGACGGGCCAAAAAAGGCGACAGAACAAAGTCAAGGAAAATTGACTGCCGCGAAAGGAAAAACATTAAGGCGGGAGGAGACTAAAGGGAGGAGAGGCAAGAACAAGTCCAGGAAGCAGATCGGCAATGACGGACAAGGCCACGAAGAGAAGGAGGAGCATTCCAAAATGCAGGAAAAAATTGGAAGAAATCAAAATTAAGTCTGCAGGCATAAAGGCAGAAACAGTTCAACCAAGTAAAAAGGGAGAAAAGAAGAATCCCAACAAATGAATCAAGTCAAATCAAAAGGGGGGGAAAACAAAAATATAATCCTCGTAGGGTCCGGCACAAACATTGTGACGTGCTGGTTGTAGTTTGCGCGAAAGATGCAGAAAAAATTCAAAAAGGGGAGGGGAAGGGCCACCACGGGACTTGGGGAATCAAGGCTATTGAAGGACAACGATAGGGGGAAAGGCTAGCGAATTCAGACCTTCAAAAAGTGCACGGACTCTGTTGCGCAATACTTTCTAGGGGGATGAAGGACGGAAAGGTGTCCAAACTCCCAGTTGGGTCCAAGACCTCTCAGTGGCCAAACCAAAGACATACGGCACGCAGAAATAAAAAAGAATTGGAATCTCAGGGGGCAGGCCGAGTCAGACGAAGACTTGGGAGGAATCGTGGGTTCGTGATCTGTTCAAACCAAGGCCGAATCTCCCAACTGAAAACCGAAGAAAAAACGCGCGAAAAAAAATAAGAAACCGTAAGTAAAGCTTTACTTCAACATTCAAAGGTTAGTCCCATTCTTTGTTGAAAATAAAAGGTGTGAAAGGCTAAGGGGGAAAAAGAACAACACTTGAAATTTGGGACGAGCGGAATACCGATGGAAAGGGGACTATAATTCAGGGGGCAAAACCTTAGCAGTCGTCAAAAAGTTGGGCAAAGAAGAAAATGAAAAATCTGGCTCCGGAACTGGTTCATGAAGGGATGAATGTTTGGCGGACATCCCGAGTTCATAAGAGGGTTTATTTCAAAAAACACAAATTGATTTCCCAGGAAAAGCCTAGGCCCCCGTAGAGTATCTGAGAAACAGGGGAAAAAAAAAAGTTACCTGATACTTGGCAAAGAAATGGAGTGCGCATCGGAGCAGAACACAGGGAAAGCGTATGAAGAACCTCTGGAAGAAATAGGGTCTCTGTACACCGATTGGAACTCAAAAAATGGCTAAACGACACATAAACTTTCCGCAGCTTAGTGGAAAACTCTCAACAACAACGGAGAAAAAAAGGGAAGGATTGTAGCACATAATAGGAATTGTGTCATGAACTGTTTCGTCCTAAAAGCATCGGTGTGACGAGAAGAAACAGGAATGATGTCGAGCAGGTAAAATCGGTTTACGGTGTCGTGTGCAGACCATGATCCGCGTCAGAGAAAAGTAAGTCACGAATTCATTCCACAGCGAAAAAGGGGGCCCTCGTTCGGCTAAGCCAGGCCAAAAACCCGGTTTCTTCTTAAGGAAGAAAAAGAAGGAAGAACCCGCCTGGGAAATTCCGAGGGAAAAAAAAAAAAGACTGGGGCAAAAAAGACAAACCAGAGATCAACACCCGCCAAGCTTACAGCTGATTACAGAAAGGCACAAAAAAAACAGAAATAGGTGTTACTGTGAGGGAAAAAAAAAAATGGAGGGGGTATAGAACGGAGTAGCAGGGCCGCGCTCCAAGGAAAGTAAGAGGTTTAGGGGAAAAAAATGAGAAAAAGTTTTACCTGCGGGCCTACAAAAGGAAAAAAAAACTGGAATAGGGCAGGTAAAAAACAGGGAAAAAAGTACCCCACTGAAAAGAGTAAATCGGTCAAACTGCGGGAACCAGGAGACGAGTGCAAGAAGAACCGAAAGATGGACAGAAATTGTGATTAAAAAACAAAGCAAAAATTGTAAAGTGCAGGAACTTCTTTGCGCCGAGTTGAACTTTCAGCATGAAACGAAATTTATACCACAAAATTAGGTGTGGTCGTCGAAAAGGTCCCCGTGTCGTTGTAGACTTTAGGTCTTGGGACAAAAAAACTTTGGGGAATTACTATGAGAAAATCACCTTCAAGAATATCAAGTATTTCCGCACCAAAGAAGGAAACCGCCACCTGTTTCACAGAAGATTTTTTCTGAATTCTCAGAAATCTCCGACGAAGACTATCCGTCTGTCCTGGGGGGGGGGGGGGTGGGGGGGTCAAAGGGGGTATAACTATGCAAGAAGGGGTGGGACCAACAGGAAACGAACAGTAAGTGTGGAAAAGGGGGACGGGCGTTCGAGAAAAATATTACACAAAGCAGAAACTTCACCCATGTTTGTAAGGACCAGCACAAAAGAAAGGGGTCCCAAAAACCGAGTTTTGAGCCGAGGTTTGGGACAAATCGTAGCTCGGCAAAAAAGACAGGGGTTGCCTGTGAAACGGTGTTACCTCGTACTGCCAACACTTACAGCACGAAAAAGGTTCGTTCGTTTAAACAAGGAAGGATGGTTGTGGGGCGCAAAGGGGAAAAAAAATACGCAAGCCGCTCAAAGCCCGGGAAAAGAAAAGGAACTTCGTGCTTTACTCCTATCCGGACCACGCAAAGGCCGCAATAGGTTCTCATTGCGCTTGGGCAGTATGCACTGCACCGCCACACAGAAAGGGAACCCGGCGGTGTTGGCTGGGGTTCCTCTCGGTTAGGAGGAGTTCTGTGAGAGGGTTGGGGTTTTCTGCCTACCAAAAGCTAAATCTGGGAGCTTCCTTCTGCGGGAAAGGACCGGGCCACTGATTTTTGGACGGGAACGCTTTCTTTGGGGGAAAGAGAAAAGGTCTTGGACTTTGGCCAACAATAAAGAGGTGGGGTCCCCTCTGCAATTTGAGATAGGGGGGGGAGGATCATTGCCGGGGGGGAAAGAGTGAAAGGACCGCCGGGGAAGCCTCTGAATTGGAGGGGGGCCGGCCCCCACTGGGGACAGGGGCAAAGGGACCAGTGTCTGCTTTAACCGGACTAGAAAGTTCTAGGAAAAAATAAAGGGGAACAAGGACTGCTTTGTTTAGATTGGGGAAGGATCTCTGGGGAGACCTAAAAAACTTGGGTGGAAAAGAACACGTGATTTTGCACAATATTAAGGGACAAGGCTTCGAAAAAAGAAGCTGGGGGGAGAGCGTTCCAGAGTCCGGGGGGGGGGAAGAACCCAAAAAAAAAAGAGAATTTCACACAGGGTGGGGTCAAAAGTACTGGAGCGTCTCCTAAAAATGAGTGGAGGGGACATTCTGGAGGGGCAAGTGGTTTGTCCAAGTGGGGGTCATTTTTTTGGGTCAAAGGAATGAACAGAGCTGGGGGGGAAACCAGGTAAGAGAAATGAAGTTTCCCCAGGACAAATGAAAGGCTGGGAATGGGGTCAAGAACGGCGGTGGGGGGTAATTGAAGCTTGAATAATACTCGGAAACAAACAGGGAATCAGATCTTGGGGTACGGATTGAAGGCAGGCGTCACCGGTAAACAGGGGATCGGCCCCATCCGGTGGACGAAACCAAAAACATACCGAGAATGAAACAGGAGAAAGCAGGAGATAAACTAAATGGTGTGCATGGGAGGGGTGAGATAGTTGGGATATTTGTTTGCGCCAAGGTTTTGGGGGGGGGACAAAAAAAAGTGCCTTCCCCGCCTTAAAAAGACAACAGAAATCCACTACTGTAGAAGGTGAAAAGGTATGAAAGGTGGGCTTGCACCTACCCGAATCCATGAAGTGACGGAAAAAAAGGGGGTGGGGGCCGTATGGGGAAAATGCGCGAACGGTTTTGCTGGATGGTACCCCCTTAAAGGGAACAAAAAAAGACAAAAATGTTTACCAAAAGTTTGTTGGGAAGTAGGGTTTTCGGCCCGGGGATAGGTCACCTGAAGAAGGCAAAGCCCTTTCGAGTACTGGGAACGGGCCCAAAAAAAAGGGGAAAAAACTAAAGACTGTCAAGAGTGGAAAGCAGAAGGTAAAAGCGCCCAATGGGGAAGGGCTGAACTGTCGTGGTTTTCTGACAAAAAAAAAAGGGTCAAAGGATCGGTGAAAAAAAGCGGGGAACGACAAAGAAAAAGTTGGGGGGCAAATGAAAGAGTTAATGTTAGCAGGGGAAAGGCAGAAGGTCCATCATGTCTTTGGACCGAGAAAAAAATAGTTTCTTCATTTGTGGTACCATCAAGGGGGGACATTTAGAGGGGCCACAGTGGAAGGAAAGGAAAAAGGGCAGAATAACTGGGGGGGAAAGGTTGGGGGGCCGTTTTTTCAAGTCCCGCTCAAGAGGAGCGGGGCCGTCTGTGTGGGGAGTAAAAAAAAGGGGGGATCCCGAAGAGAAAACACTGGGGCCGGTATGAACTGGGTCAGGGAGATTGCTGTAAGGAAAGGCAAGTAAGGCCCAAAATGGGTAGACGGGGGGGGCATAATAGAAAGACCCACCTTTTATGAAAAGACCAAGGGGGTTTCCGTCGCGTAAGAAGGCTTTTTGAAGTAAAGGAAAAGGAAAAACTGCAGGAAAAGACAAAAAGGGTGCAAACTTAATCCCTGGGGGCGATTCCATGAGTTTCGTGAAAAAAACGAGAAGAACCATGGTGGGGGGAGGTTGGGGGACCACAACAGAGGAGGTCCCGCAACCTCCAACAAAAATCGTCTTCAAAGGAAAAAATGGGGTCGTATCAGGTAGTTTCGCAAAAAAGAGGAACACCAGGACTGGGTCAGTGGCTGTGGCATGGGGTATAGGAACGCTCAAAAAAAAAAAAGAAAAGGGAGAGGAAAAGAGGCTATGACCACCAACTCAAGAAATGTGCCGGGAAGAAACAGGTTTGTCAGAAAGGGGAAATTTTAAAGACGAATGGATGCAGAAAGGGTTGCGGTACATCAAGGGGGGGTGGGGGGGAAAATCCACATTTTTAGTGGCCATTAAAGAACTCATTGAAGGCGTAACTGAAAAAGGATGAATGAAAGATGGAAAGAACAACTGGTAATAAAACAAAAAAACGGAGATCAAAGGGAACCAGGTAAGTCAGAGGTTGGGGAGAAAGACCCCCCGCGCTAAAGACATTGAGAACATGACGGAACACGCAAGGAGAAAGCAAGGGACAACATGGAAGAAAAAATCGGAGAAAGAGGAGGAATTCAAAAGGGGAGGGAAGACAAAAGACGAAAAGCTCTCTTGTGGAAAAGGAAAAAACGGACCGGGAACCAGGTTCGGAGAAAAGGGGAATGAGAACAGCTGTCAAAAGGAAAGAAGACATGTGTGGGCAAAGCATAAAAAAAAGTTAAAGTTGACCCCAGCGAAGAGAAATAACTCCACTTTCAGAAAAGTGAAGGAAAAAAACAAAACGGGTTGACTGTCAAGAATACACAAACGGCAACGAGAGAAAAAAAACGTCTGTGAATGAGAAGGGGGTGCAGAAAGGGTGAAGAAAACTCAATTAGACAGAGGGGCACGATAAGAAATCGGGTGGACCGTTGGGGCGGAAGAAACCAACGACCAAAATGAACAAACCTCTTTAAAGGGGGTGCAAACAGTGTGAAGTGTGTGGAACCAGAGTTTGCGGAAGGGGAGAAAACCAACCCGTGCACCGAGGGACATCGGACCCACCATCCGGGAGGTATAGGTTGGGGGTGGCGAAGCCGAGTGCTGACCTGAAAAGGACACAAGGTGAGGGCGAAAGGGGGGCCACAAGCGGGAATAAAAGGTGGTTAAAGGGGAGCGGAAACACAACTCAGTCGAAAGGGTCAGCTAAACCGACCATGACAAAAAAAAAACAAGAGAAAAAAGCGATGATTTAAAAAAGAAGGACCTTTTGGTAGTTTTACACCGGATGGGAGAGCAGGAACACCAATCTCTGAAAAAAAGCAAAGAAAGGGAAAAAGTTGGCTTCAGGCCATCCACGCCAAGAAACGGAGGCCTCATCTGCACCGGGCTGACCATAAAAAAAAAAGGCCCACGATTGGAAAAGAACTGTAAAAAAAACGCGAAAAAACCGGGGAATAGGAATCTTCCCTGTACAAACACTCAAGGGGAGTGGGAAAAAAAAGGGGGACGCAACCAACAAAAGAAAAACTGTATCAAGCGGAGTGAGATGGGAACGCGTCAAGTAAAAGCACGGAAACCCGCCAGCCAAAAGAAAGGATGGGGCCAAATAAAACGTGAGGACGAAAAAGGAAATCGGGGAAGAAAAAAATCTTCAAAACAAAAGGCAGTCTGCAAGGGCAAACGCCTACAAGGGAAGACAATAAGGACAGCCGTGAGACCGGCCCAGGAAAAAGGTTGGGGCCCGAGGATGCGCTCGTGCAAATTGGGGAAGGTCACGAATCCACTGAAAAATAGAAGGGAAACATCAAAGCTGCAGGTGGGCCAAGAAAAAATAACTAATCACGAAATAAAAAAGAAACCGAAAGAAGCCAAAACTAAAGCCGAAATGAAAACTGCCGGAATTGAAAGAAGAGGGAGAAATGAAAAAAAGGAGGAGGCATATCCCAGGACCCAATTTCAAGAAAAGGATGGAACCCAGGCGGAGAAAGGAATTGTCTGCGCCAGTCCCAGGACAGGAAGGGCGTGGAATCAAGAATAGAAGTAGACGTGCCCGAAGGAACGGTCAAAATAAGCGCGGGAGCCTATCAAAGGCCCACTCCTCGAAGCATGCAATCTCGGGGGTTGAAACGCGACTCCTACAGGGGGCGGTTCAGGGAAAAAAAAAAATGGGGGGGCTGTTGGATTTGGGGTGAAAGGAAGAATTGGTGGCACGGAAAGCCCCGGAAAAAAATTGGCAAAAGAATAACGGGGAATGGTCGGGGGCCAATGGGCAACAGGCTTATTGAAGGGGACATACGATAGGGAAGCGATAAGCGTAATCAAAAAAAACAGAAAGAGGGAAAAAAGTGCGAAAGAACTGAAGCAAATACTTGATCGTAGGATTGGCCGTGATGCAAGAGGGGGAAAACCTACCAAGGGGGGTTGGAAAGAAAGAACCTCAAGTCGCAGAACAAAATCCCGGAAGAAAAACAAGCAAAGCTGGAAGTAGGAACCAGGAGAAGCTCGGGCGAAAAGATGAGGAAGTGAATGTTCATCTTGGGTAAACTCAGGTCTTTTAAGAACAAAAAGCGGGGGATTAAAAAAAAAAACCTCAGCACGGAGGAGAAAAAGTGCCCGATTTCCTGGCGGACAGGCCAGGTGAAGGAGGGGGGTTGGCAGAACTATATGGTTGAAGAGAAGGGGGGTGAAAGCGGATTGCCGAACTTGAAATATGGACCGCAGACGAATACCTGATAAAAAAGTGGTCTATATTCCATGTCAACAGCTCCTACCAGCAAGGGGTTTGGCAGACGGGAACAGCTGGAAAAAAAGCGCTCGAGGGGGGGCCAGGGAAAGTTGGCAGGGGACCCTTGGGCCAGATAATTCACCGGGGTGGTGAGTCCTCCAAATCAGAAGAAAAGGGAGAGGGGGGCCCCCTGATGAGACCTGGGAAAAAGGTTCGCGAAGAATCTGTAAAACTATGGCATCTGAGGCAAAAAGAAGGGAACAACGTATGAAAAATGAATTACATAAACTTGAGGACCGCAGTAAAAAAACAAGGAAAACTGGAGGCGGGGACGAAAGAAAAGAAGGGAAGTGGCAACAGTCCGGCGGATACACTATGGTCGAAACAACAACAACGAAAGGGAAGAGGTTTGTGAAAAGAAAATCAAAAAGGCGAAAGTAGATATTGGTGTTGAAGGGGGAATTGGAAAAAGGTTGCGGCCAGAGCGAATAAAGACTTAGTAATTGTCCGATCAGGGGAAGAAAAGCTTGGATTATACGGGCGGGCTGACAAATAATAGCACAAGAAAGATCCAAGGGAGTGAACAATTCGGGGACGCGACGGGGGGGGGGGGGGGAGTCACTGCTAATACAAGGTATGGAAAAGGACAGGGAGACAGGTATTTAAAGGAAACGGTCTTGGGGGGGGAAAAAAGAAGAGCTGGAATTCTAGGGCAAAAAGGCAAGCACAGACTGCCAATCTCATCAGAAGGTTGGTTCAGCTTAAGTCGCCCCAAACAATAAAACGAAGATATTGCACCGAAGGAAGCATGACAATTGGGTAGGAAAAAAAAAAAAAAAATCAAAATTATCAGGTTTACTCTCAAGAACACTGGAGTCAGAAATCGTAAACCCCACCGATCTCGGTCCATCACCCTAAACAGGAAGTAAAGTTTCTGTAAAAAAGAATGGGGAAGGAAAATTGCCCCGAAATGTAAAGAAGGGGCAAGTGACGGTTTTTTAGGGGAACGGCATTACACGATTAGAAAAGGGGGGTAACCGAAAGAAAGCAAAACAAGAGTTGAATTACAGTCCTAGGTTCAGGCAGGAAAAACACGAAAAATGCGGATCGTCCCGCGGCGGGGGGGGGGGGGCTGAGGTTCCTAAGGGTCCGTGAGTGGGGGCTGACCTGACTTTAAGCTGTGTGCCAAACTTGTGGGGAGGGAAGCAATCAGCCAATCGTTACCCGATCAAGTTATTGGGAAAAGGTTCGAAAAGCTGTGAACCGAGATTTGTCGGGATGCGAGTCAATATCAGACTGGAGCCGTATGCCTAAGAACTGAATACTTTACCAAGCCAGGGGTGGGGGAAAAAAAAAGGGGAAAAGGGATTTTTTGGACATGTGGGGAAAGGGGGCATTGTCACGGTGAGCGCAAATATACTTAAAAGAAAAAAAAAAAACAGCACGTCCACCCATGAGAACCATCAAAAATCGAGTGGATTATCGCGGGGTTGAAAAAAAGAAGGAATTAATAGAGGGGGATAGGAATCAAATCAGGGAAGACAAAACTTGCCGTTGACAGGTGACTGGAAAGGTGCCAGGCGGCTTTTGCAAGTTAAGCAAGAAAGTTTGAAATTTTCCGAAAAGGTGGGGGGCAGGGGCCGTCAAAAAAGGAAAAACCTTTGGCCTTTCTGCAACATCCCCGCTGCCCAAACCGGAACTCCCGGGACTGCAGCCCGAAGGAGGGCTGAACGTAACGGCGTTAGGCCTTCAGGGAAAAGAAGCTCAGCTGAAGGGTCTTCCTGGTCGGGAACAAGGAACACAACCCCGAAGTCATCATGAGCAGAACGTTACCGGCAAAACAGTCAATTCGGGGAAAAATGTTGTGGATTCTTTTTCAATATTTTGGGGAGGGGTCTGTGGGCTTGCAGGAACAAAATTTACTGCGGTAAGTCTTAGGTTTTTAAGGCTTTCAAAAAGGGGGAAAAATGTGGCCGCAGCAACGGGGGAAGGGGACGACAGGCTATAGACGGTGCGTCGTGGAAATGCTGCAGTGCAAGGCGGCCAAAGAGCAAAAGGGGAGGTGGGAACGTTGACAAAATGGCCTTCAGGATGAAGGAGAAAAACTGGAGAGCGTTCTCAAAGACAATTTTTGCAGCAGCGGGTTGGAAAAGGTTGGGGAAGATCGAGGGGGGGAAATGAAAAAACCGGGGGAAGAGACACAGGGGAGGGGCAAAAATCTACGATTGCCGAAAAAGGTAGGCAGCTTTAAGAATGGAAAAGGAAGAGGGGGCATGAAGAAAAAAAATCCCGTCCGGTGGTTTCCTTCCCAAGTGGTTTCTCTGAAAAGAGAATCAAGAAAGAATGGAGTCCCGGGTGACAACGGGGGGGAAAATGTAGGGGACTTGGTGTTTGGACACACTTTGTTCAAAAAAAGGGCATTGGAAAAAAAATAAAACCTCAAGAGGGGGGGGTAAACCGTGGGCAGAGAACGGTTCAGCGGTTAAGTGGCAAGGGAGGGGAGGTGAAAAGGGAAGGAATCTTAAACCTCAAGAAATCCGTTCTTGGTTGGGGGGATGGAGAAGAGCGTAATCGTGTGGGCGGAGGGAAGGGGACATCAGGTGTGAACAATACGGGAGAAAAATTCAGCAAAAAACGCCGCGTCGACGAGCCGGGGGAAGTGAGGGGGGGGGGGAAAAGGAAAAAGGATTAGCAGGTTGTGGCCGCAAGGAATTTTAAAAGTGCTTAAACCCCAAGGCGGGGAAGCCGAAATCGGTGGGGGGGTGCCTGTGTAGGGACGTTCGCCTTTCCGGCACAAAACAACAAACGAGATCACAATAGAAGAAAAGAGGGTGGTAGGGAACGGCAACGTTCAATGCCTGGACCAAAAAAAAGGCCGCCTGGAAGGAAAAAGAGGACAAATGGGAAGAAAAAAGGTTTTGGTTCGGAAAGTGTTGGCCTTTTTCTAACGGACAAAGGGCCCCCCTATGAAAGCACGAGCCACCCCTTTGAAGGAGTTGATAACACGAAAAAAAATACTGTCAAGTTTTTTCAAAAGCCTGGGGAGACAAAGGGGGCCGCCGCAACGGGGAAGGCGATGGCAAAGGGTCCTGAGGAAAAGTGTGGGGCACTCCTGAGATAAACAGACCTGGCAGGGGGGTGTTAGTTATATGGAAACTGGGAAAAATTGAACCTAAAAACAAAGCGTTTCTATTGGCCCGGGTCTTCACCCATTGGGGGGCCGGGACCATTGGGGTTTTAAACGACAGTGTCGCGATTCCGGCCAGGGGGGGGGGGTGGGTAAAACGACAAGCCTTGATAAGGGGGGACTATCTGAGAAAATCCGAAAAAAAAAAAGAGGGAAAGACGAGTTGGGCTTCCGTGGGTGGATGAATCTTGGGGAAATACGCTGGACACTGGTGGTTTCGGAAAGTAAACGGTCTTGGAAGATTAATGGTAAAGGGGTTCCAAATTGGGAAAACATAATAAGAAAGGGGGGGGGTAGACAGGGGGGGGTTGCAAATAGTAGAAACCCACCTTGGGAAAAAGAAACCTTTTTCCTGGAGTGAGGCTTGGGGGGTTTTGGGGTGAAACAAAGAAAGAAAAAAAAGCCAGACTTCAAGTAGGGTAATCAACAATCCGGTTAGGGGTGAATGAGCCTTCAAATGAGTTGAGGGAAAGGGATGGAGGGAAGAACCATTGTGAGGGGGGGAAAAGGAGGGGGGGGGAAAAAAAACCCCTTCATGTCACAAAAAATCAAAAATCGAGTCGGAAAATGCAGGGGGGGGGAAAAGAAAGGGATTTTTCAGAAAAAAGGAGGGGAAAAAAACTTTTCTGAAGAGGGGGTATGCTCGCTCAACAAAAACAAAGACAGGGAGAGATACCCATGCGAAAAATAAAAAAGGGTCATATCTGGTGGTGTCCCGAAAAAAAGAAAATATAAAGGAAAAGAAAAAAGGGGGTAGACGAAAAAGGTGCTTTGGGAAACATACACGGGTGTGGTTGGGAGAAAAATTTGTTACCCCCCTCCGCCTGAAAAAGAAAAAGACGGGGGGGAATTAAAACTTAAGAAAGGAAAGTTGGAAAAGTGGTGTGATGGCATACGGGGCCCAGCACTAAGGGGCCCCAGAACACCAGAAGTCCCATAACAGTGGGGGGGGGAAAAATGTGCAACACCCAAAAACGTGTTAAAAAAGGGGGGTCAAATTACTGTGAAAAGGTCTCCAAAGATCAGTTAAAAACACCTAGTAAAGCTGATTCAAAATCTAGTGAACAAGAACTAAAATCGAAGACTGAGCGTGAAAACGTAAACAGAGAGGTCACAAGGTGTGGAAAAAACCTGGTGGAAGGAATGGCAGTCCGCCTGGAAAAACAGATGGGGGAGGCAGGAAAGGGGATTGGGACATTAAGAAGGTTGAAAGTACCCCTGAAAGGCTAAAAAAGGTCCATTCCAATCCAGTGACTGGGAAAAACAAAAAGTTACAACTGTCGAAAAGACAGCAACAACGGCAAAGCGTAAAGTCGAAACAACCAAGGGGGGAACAACTACAGGATAATGTGTGGTTTGGGGACACGGGTTTTGAATAAAAGCAGGGAGGACGCCATCGGGAAAAAGGTGTGGGGGCGGAGAGACCTAGAGAAAAAAAAGAAAAAACACCTTAAATACAAGGATGCATTTTTGCTACAAACAAAGGGTAAAGAAGATATACGGAGCATCAAAGGGGGGGGGAAGAACAGGGGAAAGACACAAAAAAACTATATAACAAATAATCCCAAGAGTTACACACAACTTAAAGCCTTATGGTACGAGGTAGGACGGTGTTTCGACAGGGAAAAACGTGAAGGTGGACGGGAGGGCAAGCAAGAAGCAAAGGGTTTTTAAGGAAAAAGGGCGCCACAAAGTCGAAAAATCAAAAAAAAAACGAGACATTACCAAAAGAAAAGAATCTGGAGCTTGAATTCTTCACGTAGGGTACTTGTGGTAATTAACGGGAAAAAAATAACAACATATCAAAATACAAAAAAAAAAAAAAAAAAAATAAGAGAAAGTCATCAAGGAGAGAAAAGGAGAGGAGGCCTCAGAAAGCCCAAAAAAAAAACACACTACGGAAAAGAGGGTCGGGAAAAGTCGCAGAGAAGGGGGGATGGCCGTATTTGTACCAAAAAAAAATGTCACAAAAAGGAGGGTCCGGGGAAAAAGGACAATCAAGGAACACACCAAAGGGAAAAAGGGGGTCTCACCTGTACGGAGTGTGGAGGGTGGCGCGGCCAAATACAAACTAAAATCCCGCAAGCGGAGAGATCCCTGGAACGCGTGGGGTGCGGGCCTGTGCAGGGAGGGGAGGCGGGTCCGTTAATTTTTGTCAGATACGCGGAAGATGGAGAGGGGACACGGATGAAGCAATGACCAACAAGCCAACAGAAGAATGAGTAAAACAAAAACAAGACGAAGGGGTACAAGGAAAAAAAAGGAAAAAGCCCAGCCCAGTTGCCAGGAAAGGGGGCGAACCGCGCCAATATGG
>Ga0179593_1647922_pt1 | contig 22833 bp, 31 predicted proteins | sample CZODoug2_1_08_16_FD_185931 | JGI IMG/M metagenome (GOLD analysis project Ga0179593, IMG submission 185931) | Vadose zone soil fungal communities from Angelo Coast Range Reserve, California, USA - CZODoug2_1_08_16fungal (PacBio error correction) | ecosystem: Environmental > Terrestrial > Soil >...
CCTGAAGGGGAGGGGGCACGAACCCAGGGCAAATACCTTCGACACTTCCGCCAATGAAGGCCTGTGGTGCAAGCAGTACAGCCCGTAAGTATTACGAGGCGTCAGAGGAAGGGGAAAAGGCATCTCGAAAAAAGAAAAAAAAAAAATTAAAAATTTGGCCGTTGGCGCCGCGCGGAACAGGGGCATCACTGCGCGCACCACCAGCATGAAGCCAGTGTAGAATGGGTGGGCCTTCTAGCCCGACGTCGAAATAAAGAAAAGGAAAATATGAGGCAGGAGAGCAAGCAAAAAACAAGAAGCAACTGGACCACGGAAGCTGTGTCCCCAGGGGCCATCATAAGGTGACCTAAGTGAACAATGACGGGGGGAAAAGGAAAAAGAGAAGAAAAGTTATATCAAAGGCTGTCGCGCAAGTCTGGAGCTTTCACATCGAAATGGAAGGTTTCAAAGAAAACAGCTGAACCCAACGCCTTGCAAGCGGCGATTCCGAGAGAGGTGCACAGGTCGTCAGTCCCCCGTGACACCCAAGCTGTAGTAAGTCTAAGAGAAAAAAAGCCAAAAAAGAAAAGACTGGCGGGAAACCTGGCTGCACGTGCCTAGGGGGAGAGGTGGATCACTCGGTCCCAGCGTGGGCAGCGAAGGCAAACAGAAATTTTGCACTAAAACAAAAAAAAGGAGGGCAGGGCAAGAAAACGATGAGGAGCAGGGACGAGATACCTCGACGGGGAAGGTTTGTTCAAGTCAGTGCGAGCAGCGGTGCTCCGACGTTGAAACTTTGGGAAGCGACAGAGTGTGCAGATACAAGAAGAGATAGTGGCAGGACCAAGAACGAAAAAAACAGCGGGTTGGCTGGTCTGACTTGAATAAGCTTCAAAGACTCGACTTTGCATGTCCTGGCAGATCCCTAATTATAAAAGTCCTCAAGGAAGGGCAAAAAAAACCAAAACTTGGGGAAAAAAAAACCAAGGGGCCAGGAGAGTGAAAGTCGTTCAGCAGAACTAAGTATCTCGGTGGCTTACCCTACCATGCTTTCTCAGGACCAACGTGAACAAAAAAAAAAAAGGGGGCCTCAAAGGGGGGGTAAAAAAAAAGCACGAGCGGTTGTGCCAGAAATCATAAGGAAAAGAAAAAGGATGTCTATCCCTCTGGGAGAAGGAGGTGAGCACGAAAAGAGCTCATTGCACGGAGCTCTACTCACAAAAATATTAGAGAAGTTCGTGAAAAAAAGAGTGCGAGCGGGCGGGGGGACACTGATGGTACAGCGGTACTGCCCAAAGAGGAATAGTATTTTTTTACAATGAGTATGAGACATCGATCGGCGAAGGAAACGGGGTCGATAAGACAGGGCGAAGGGATCCTAGGGAGGGGAGCTTAGAAGGGGAATCACTATAAAGGGGGGGGGGGGGTGTTGCAAAAGGACGGAAGCGGTGACGAGAAAAACCCAGATCATGCTGAAGGTCCACAACAACCGAGGGGTGGGTCTGCGGTTGGCAGCCAGTTGGAGGAAAATCCAAAAGCTGGCAGGTGATTGGAAGAAACAAGGAAGAGGTCACTAACTTTGAAGCCCTGACGACCAAGTAGGCGTAAAAGGGCCGGAGGACGTCAACAGTTCATAAGGAGCACATGCCAAAAAGAATGAGGAAAACGTCAACGTCGGCCCGTCGGGAGCGCTGCCGCCGGGCCCCATCGAGGACTTCGCAGAAAAAAAAATACTCGTGTCTTCTTCAACACCGGCGTGAGGAACCAAAAAGGGAAAAGCGTGCAGAGGGAGGGCAGATGCACGTGGAACAGGTCGAGCCGCATACTGATAAACGGCTCCGTGCTGTGGCTATCTTCGGACGGAAACTCTCAAAAGGAGGAAAGGGGAGTAGAGGGGCTGGAAATGAAGACCTGCTCTAGGAAGGAGGAATCTCCAGCAGCAAAGCGAGGGCGGGGCAGAGTCGACGTGTGTAATTATCGCAAGGCGGACCGAGAGAAAATAGAAAGGGGGGGAAAAAGCGAAGAAAGTAAAATGTAGCGCATGGGACCTTTGCGCGCCCGTCAGGCAGACATTCGTAAGCATTCAGTGTTACATCGACGGCGTGTCGCAATTCTGGCCTGCGCCTGCGGGGAGACAAGGACAATTTTTCATTTCCGATTGGGGAGGAAAAAACACCCAAACACTTGGCGGGCAAGCGGGTGGTGAGGCGGGCCGTGCTAAACGGTTCTCGACTGCGGGAGCAGGGAAAACCACGAAAGAAAAAGGGGGGAGTCGAGATAGCGAAAAGCGGGGGAATCGCAGAATTGTATGCTTGAAACTCAGGCTTCATGTGGGAAAGAAACGTTGGAAGAGGGGGTCAAAGGGAATCGGATGAAGATCAGTGTACAGTCCAGAAAAGGAATCACCATCACCCAGGGGCCAGTGGTCTTTGGATTAAGCATACAGGAATAACGGGAGGGTGCAATGAGGGTGTCCGATAAGGGAAAAGGAACCACGAGGATCCCTTTTTTATGCTGCTGGCGTTTGAACTGGTACATCCTACTGCCGATTGCTCAACCTGAGAGGACGGGAGAAAGAAAAACATAACTGTGGTCCTACAAGCCGGTTCTTCCGAGAGGGGGGGAGGAGGAAAACTCGTGGGAGTTTAAAATCTCGTGGGAATCCATTCTTTAGATCAGTCACACTGAATCTACCTCACAAAAAGCAAGATCACCGTGCCAAGGGGGGACATTCAAGAGAAATCGCAGAAGGGGGACGGAAAGACACCCGCATGGGAACGAATCTCAACAACACAAAAAAGGAGGGGGAGGAAAATAAAATATTACACCTTCTGGTTGCCATGTATAGACGCGCTGTGCGAGGAGTCTAAATAACATGGTTCTCCAGGGAGAATTCTTAAGGGGGGGGAGGTCAGCACTTGAATTATACTCCCGTGTAACGCCGCGAAGCCATCGTGCGGACGCAAGAACGATAAAATCACAGGAGTGTTCGACACTAAATGCATTCTCTTAAAGGTCCTCGAGTGGCGGGCAGCCTCTCGCACCACCGAAGGGGGCCCTGAAGGAACAGGGCAAAGGAAAAGGAAAACTGTGAAGGACGGGGGGCAAGCGCTTTCCGGGCCTAGAAGGTACATTTGCTGACTTCCATTTCAATGGCTATCATACTTAACAACGGGGGGGCCAAGGGGATAGAAACCTGAGAATTGCCAATGCCCAAGGCGATTACCGGCACGTTCCGCAAAAAATGAAATCCCTACTAGGGGAGTAAAAAAATGAGGAGCGGGGTGAGAAAAGAGCACTGCAGATACGTACTCAGTTCACTTAAGAGGGAAGGAAACCAAGGAAAGAGGAAAGAAGGAAAAAAAGTGTAGGCTGGGGGGCCCCTTCTATCGGGGGAACGGCAGAAACCGGCAAGTTTCAGAAACGAAAAAACAAGTCCCAAGGCAGGAAGGGGCAAAAGCCAGGCAATCATAAAGGCCGCCACTGAGCTGTCCATCTGGAAAGCGCAGATGAGCGACAGTACGAAATTCTTTTCAGGGGAACCAACTGAAAAAAAGAAACAGGGGGAAATATCTGAAAGGGAAAAGATGAAACGGGGGAGAAAAAGGGCTGACCCCTCCACACAGCCCGAATTCCTGTTTCTCCAGGCGAATCTACAAAAGACCCTCGCCTGTGGAAGCCGGGGGAGTCAAAAGGGAAAAATAAAGGGTAGGGAACGCACGGAGATACGTACGCGCCGAAGAGAACACGCACGTCGTGGCAACCTCCCTTCCGGCCCGAGACTGTTTAAACTCATCTGCGATCGGGCCACCAGAGGAGGCCAAATGGGAAAAAAAGAACTGCCTAAAAGAAAGAGGGAGGCTGCCGAAGGGATCTATTGGCCAGACAGCAAATTACCTCGACTTAGACCTTTTTTGGGCGTCAAAAGAGGGAGGGGGAAATGAAACAGGAAAACCCACCAAGAAAAAAAGATCTGGGGGGGGAGAACTCCCAGTTCGTGAAACCGACATGTTTCGGCCATCAGCACTGCACGGGTCATGCTTTCCTGTACTAAGCCCTGCTATACGTGGGAAAATCCAGGAAAAGAAAAGAAAACCCGAAAGTATGGTGGACCGTCAGCAGGGGGCAGTGGGGAGAGCCATGGAAAAGGGGGAAAGAAACTTTTTCAAAACCACCACGAACTCCATAGTAGGTAAAAGTGTCTTGCACTCAAGATCGGAGGAAAAAAAGAAGCAAAAGGGACAGGTCGAAAAAGGCTCATACACGATAAAAACTAAGCGAATCCCAGGGTGAATTTAACGGGGAAAATAAGTGAAATACGCGCAATGCGGGCCCTCTAGAGCCGAAGGACACGGTCCGGAAAACCCTGGGGGTAGATGGAAAAGGGAGGGGAGGGATTGTCGTGCTCACCGATCTGAGGGCTAACAAGCAGCGCCGTCACTTAATGAATTGTCCGCGTATCCCAAAGCCTTTATCTAAGTATTTGGAGCTGGAATATGTTCGGAAAAGAAGGAAAGTAAAAAAAAAAGCCAGGAGGGTTCTGCTGAACGGCTATTTCAAATCCTATTGAAGGGTGGTGGGTGGTTTGCAAGTTCCAGTAGGCACTTTTGCTGCGAAAGAATTTCAAAAGGTGTGGGAAAAAAGGGAGGGGGGGGGGGCCGGGACAAGTATGTACAGCTATTCAAGGAACCAGCACCCGCTGCAGTTCGTGGGGAAGAACATGATCGTCAAAACCGAAACCTGGATTGGGCAAAAGGGGGGAAAATGCTTAAAGAAAACCAAAAAAGTAGGAGACCCGCTTCTCTCACCTGGAACAACCCGTTAACCGGAGAGGTCTTGCGCGCAACTGGACGCCCCATCGAGAAAAGACCTTCAAAGTGGAATCAAAAAGAGAAAGCAAGCAACGAAGGGCGGCAAAAACACGCGGGTAAACCGCGTGAATCCAAGAGCGCTGGACGTTCATCCCTTTCCCGAGCCAAAGTAAGTCACCTGCGTCCGACGAAATTGCAAGACACAAGGGGGACAAAACCAGATCCAAAGAGGCAACTGCACGAAAATGCATATCCGGAGGAAGCTAAAGATAGAAAGGGACAGGGGCTGGGTCATATTTCCTGGTAACAATCTAAGTTTACCAGAAAATTGCGATGAGTTCGGTCACAGGATCAGCGGGGGGCCGTTTCGCAGTCCCTCGCAGCGCGAGGTCAAGAAATGGAGGAAAAAAAAAAAAAAGTGGCGAAAAGGGGAGGAGAGAAATATCGAGGACAGAGGGGCTTCATGGTTTGGCTTTCCGACCGCCTCGCTGGGTCTTCCGGAAGGAAAGCTTTCAGGGGTCAGGAAAAGGGGAGAGCAAGCCTCACCTAAGGAAAGTGACCTCGTAAAACTGCAGGCGATCTCGGCGAAAGAAATCAGCCTTGGTACTGCTGTGGCAAGGGAAAAAGGAGGAGGGGGGGGTACGAGCAGTGCATTCAAGCAGAGAGCCCTTTCAGTGCTTTAAAGTGACGCGCAGAAAAAGCGATTTTCAAACATGGCCGGTCCCGAAAAAATCCAGAAAACTGGCTGCAAAAAAATGGAGGTCGGAAGCAGGGTTTGCGCTCCTGTGGAATGCAACTCGAGGACCTGCGCAAATCCTCGCAGATTGGGACCAAACGAGGGGGGGAGAGGGGGGTCAAGGGAGGCAGGGACACCCAAAGAAGCCTTGTCTGGGGCGCGTTATCCAGCGGGCGATCAACACGGCAATCGACGAATTCACAAATGAGAAGAAAAGGAGCGAGAAAGGGAAGAAGGGGTTACGGAAACAGTTGTCAATCTCTCTCAAACGGAGTATGATGAAAAAGAGTGAACCCTTCGTGTGCGAGTGAGGAAGAGGGAAAATAGAAGACGTGAAAGGTGACTGGCCTTGACGATTGACGTGACATGATCGACTCTGGGAGAGATCTTGAGGTGGGAAACTCCCAGAAAAACAGGGGGAGGGGACACGAGGAACATGACAGGCTCTGAAGGGTCAGACGCATTTGGGCAGCACAGGCGCGAAACACGAGCTAAGAAGGGATTTTAAGCACAGGAAGCTCACGGGAGTCTCAGGAAGAGACAGGAAAAAAGGAAAGGGGTTAAGGAGATCAGTACTCCATCACGCACTTGCTGTGATGCCTTAATGACTGATACAAGCTCGAATTGGCCGGGGACCTTACCACAGAAAAAGGTAAAAAAAAAGAAAAGAGGGGCACGCCGAAGAAATGCAAAGCATCTGACGCGGTCCACTTCCTCAAAGGTCCGTGTAAAGCTACAAGAAAAAAGAGGTCAAAAAAAATGGGGAGGGTTGGAATGACGAGCAGGAGCAGAACGCGAGAGGGCGGACGAAACCCGAAACCCCCTTGCGCAGTTCCTCGAATTTGTCTAAGGAACAGAAAACTTGCAAAGGAGTGACCACAGAAAAGAATATGCCTCAGAACGTGACGATTTGACGAGAATTGACTACGACAGGCCTGCAAAGAAACCGATCTCGCTGTCCGCTGATGGGGGGTTTCCTGCTTTAACCAACCCTGGGAAGGAAAAAAGAAAGCGAGGGAAAAAGGGGAGAAACGAGAGGAAAGGTCTTCGGTCCATCGAGAAACGCCCTGAGGGGAAGGTAGACCTCTGACGAGTGAAGGTATCCACAGAGGTGACTAAAGGAAAAAAGGGAAGCCTGGCTACATAGGGCGCGCGTCAAAAGCGGTAAACAAAAGGGCCAGCGAGTCGAGAGAAAGTTTGCGACATAACCGGCGTATTACAAGAGGGGTCTTGTCATTCTGCTGCGGGGTCCGAGGGCAGGGGCAAGACGAAGGGTTAAAAAGGGACGCAGCAGAGTTACTAGAAAGTGAAAAAGGGTGGGTCTTTCAAAGGCCCCGACGAATATCTGGTGCAAACCCCCATTTCGAGCCGATCCATGTAAGCACTGGAAGGGGTGGATAAGAAGAAAACCAGGAAAAAAAGACATATCAAATAACCAGAAAAAAAAAGAGTCTTAGGACCTTCATCCTGATCTGGATGTTCGCGCCCCTTTCAAAGAACTTTTGCCCCACACACACCAACAAGATTCGGGAAAAATCGGAGAGGGGACAAAAAAACCTAAGAAAACACGTTACTAGAAAACGAGTGCCAGACAGCGCAAGGGAAAAACGACAGCGCATCAATTTGGATTACTCGGACAATCAGTTAATCCGCCTCTTCTCGACTAAATCTCGAAGGAGGAGAACTCAAAAAAAGAGGGGACTCTCGCGCGAGTTAGTGCTCCAGAGAATAGAGGGCTCAGAGCAGCGCTGAAAGGTATGATGTCCGCGTAATGCACTCCGTGTCTACTGAGGGGGGAAAGATTATGCAAAAACAAAACAAAGAAACTGGAGAAGTCATGGGGAGAGGGAAAACCGCAAAGGTCGTTCTCTCTGAACTACGAGGGACACTCAGGGGAGTTTTCGTGGTGTGGGTTGACAAAAGGTTCTTCGAACCCAGAAAAATGAGGGCGGGGGGGAGGGAAGAACGAGGAGAAAAAAAAAGAGAAAACAGAGGATTCAAGGCGCACAAAACGCTTCAGATCTGGGAAGTGAGGCTCTGCAAAAGGACATGCGGAGGTTCAGAGGCACCGCCACCGGATCACTTGCTTCACCTGGGCTGTCGCCTAGGTACACCCTTCTTCTGTCGGGGGAGGGGTGGGAAAACTTCGTAAAAGGAGAAGAGGCGTGTGAAGACGGTTAAAGATCGAAGATCGACTCGAGGCAAAAGCTGGGTTTTACGCGTGTCCAACGCGAGCAGAAGGCAGTGAAGGTTCTTTTCCGCAGACAAGGGGGCGCCGGGAAGGGGGGGGGGGATATCTTGAAGAGGGTGAAACGCAACGATACTACAGTCACAAGCAAACGTTCAGAGAAAAGGAAGACTCGGGGAGGAAGAGTAGACGGAGAATATAGCAATTCGAAAGTGGTTTTACCTCGAAGACGAACAGCAGCTCTACGCTAATGGATCTCGAAAACACAGGTCCTAGCTACAAGATTCGAAGCGAATCAAAGGCAGTCTGTCCCTTCTTGAAAATCGCTTCCTTTCGGGGAGCTCCTAGACCGGAGGAGGGTGGGAAAAAAAAGCAGGGGTCTGCCGCCCTCTCAAAAACACCCAGCCTACCTGGGTTCGGGGGGTGGGGTCATCGGTCCGTGGATGACTCCAGAAAAACTCCAAGTGGAAAAAGATATAGCATGCGATCGGAGAAAAAGCGCTCGCATGCCGGCTTCTTACACCCTAAAGGCGTACGGGATACTTAAGAATTAAAGGGGGAGAGTAATAAGCAAACAAAAGTGGCAGTAAGGGAGAAGCAATGAGAGGAAGGAACTGGAAGTCAGTGGTGGCAACATGGGGCCTTTGGGACGAGGGGGAAAAAATTTCATTTTGAGAAAGGGAAAGGGGGCCGAAGAGCGGCCAAAGGTGTTGCGCCTTTGCTACCCATCGATTACCCTCAATAAACGAATTTTAAAAAAAAGCAAGGGGCAAAAAAAAACAAGGGGGCTTTAAGCAGCGGAAGAGGCGGACATGCACATCGCCTCCAACGGCCAGAATGAATTCAAAATCCGTTCTTGGATTACGACGCGGTGTAAGAAAAAAGTAAAAAGAGATAAGAACAAAAAAGGGAGGAGTAGGAAAGAAGATGTTGACACCAAAGGTGCAGGTTACAACATCGGTGCGATTAACCTTCGAGGAAGAAGGGGAAAGGGGTGAAGCGTGGGGAAGGGTGAGGAGCCAGAGGGATCACGGCAGAAGCCCAGCGTCCCGGCTGGTCCGCCTCGACATGACCGAAAGGGGGGGGAAGATGAAAGAGCGGGAAGCAGGGTGTGTTTAGGCAGAAGGAGCGCAACACCGTGGTCGGCCGACTGTGTGAGCAAACGCCAAGGATGCAAACCTAGTGTAAGGGAGGAGAGACAAGAAGAAGGGGGACTTCCAGGACAAAAACTGCTCGATCAAGGACGTACATAAAACTGAAGTGCTGGTGCTCACTTATGTAAACCTTCGTAATAATTCGGTGCCGGGAAAGATCAAGGCACAGAACGAAAAGGCAAATGACAGGCCGGAAGTACATCTTTCGCCGAATCGCCTGCAGCATCAGGGAAGGGTCCACTTGAATCCGGGGGAGACGAAGTTCAACAAAAAGCCGGACCAAGGAGCTGTGGGTGGAGGCGACCGTCGCAAACAGCGAGCTGTCTTAACTAAACATTTGAAAAGAACTAGGAGAAGGGCCCTAAGGAAAAGGAACGGAAAAAATGGACATCAGCATATGAAAGTTCACTAAAAAGGTGGTCGCGCCTACGTGGGACTCAACGCTGCCTATAATTACCGAAATTGAAGGAAATATCAAAAAAAAAATCTGGGACGGAAGGGGGCTACCGAAGGAACGAACTCCGGTTGAGATATTTCTAGGGACACTCGAATATGCAGGGGCTTAAGTTCCCATAGTCTGTGAAGAGTAGGAGATTAAAAGGAATTAAAAAAGAGAAAAGACCAGCAGAGCAAGGGACTACACCGCTTCCGGCTAATGGGCTGCACTTTCAATCGAGGGGGGATCACGAGGTTTGAAATGGTCATCTGAAGAAGACTACACGAAGGAGTCCAATAAAAGAGAATCCAGGGGCAGTCACAGGCGAGCAGCGCCGTCCGACGGGGGGGCCAGCAGTTCGAGAAGCATGAGACAGGTGATGAATGGGGACCCAAAAAGGAATATTAAAAAACAAAAAGAAAGAATGCAGTGCGGGGGGGATGCTGGAATACTGCAAACTGAAAGTTGCTGGCCGCCAGAGAAACCTCGAAGAACGCCTCACACAAAACTCTTCCTTCAAGAAGATCTTGGGGAAATTTCCGAAAGAAAAAGAAAATCCATAGGATGGGAAAGTTACGAAGAACTACCTGTCGGCGGTGTCTGGGAAAGCCCTGCTTCTCGACCACCGCTAGATCCTATGTCTACTCGCATTGAAGTCCCAGGGAAAAGAAGTAAAACTTCGGATCCCAAAAGGAAAAAAACGAAAGTTGGAAGGAGGATCATAGCTAAAAAAAACAAAACGGATGCTGAGTAAAATAGAGGATGTAATCCGGCAAATTGTCGCGCTTTCAACGAGACAGTTCGCTCAGGATGGCGAAGAAGAAAGTGTCACAGGGCGGAGAAAAGGAGCGCTGGGGGGGAAATCGCGTATGAGCCAGAAAAATGAGGGGGGTCAGAAGAGTCAGTCTCTGGTAAATCAAAGCCGATTTAACCAGCTTGACTTAACGAATGTGGGGGGGAGGGTCGTCAAAACAGCCACCCATATAAAAGAGTCAATAGGAAAGGGGTGCGGCGTTTATATAAGGGGAAAAGATGGAGGCCATCAAGGCACAGGTTTGGCAGCTATTCAGAGCAAAACCTCACCCTCGCAAGTGAGGGGAGTTGGAAGGGGAGGGAAATCAGAAGAAAGAGGACGTCGATAAGGACGAAAACATTTCATCACTGTCTGACACCTGCTTCTACTTGCTGGAAGGACAACCTTCGGCCTTCGAGTATTGGGGAAACAGAGAGGGAAAAGAGAATCCTTCAAGATCTGGATAAGAAGTTAAAAAAAAGCTAGGAGATCGACTCGCAACCCGGAAACGTGCAAAATGCACGGCATCCCAGCGGAAGACCGAAGGAAGGGGGGCCTACTTGAACTGTGGCTATCAGAGGCAGCAAAAAGACAGGCACGAGCAGAACGCGTCTGGACCTTAAAAATGCATCTATCTCCGCTGATCTCAATCGCGGGGGAGGGGAAACAGGGGGTGGAGAGGATCTGAAGAATCTCTACATACTGAAGCTGTGACCCCGACTCTAAGCCTTGGGGAAAAAGAAAAAAGAAAGTAAAGGGATAGATAAAAGCATTTACATCGATTGGAGAAATTTCTGGAAATTCGCCTGCCATATCTAGGAATCTGATTTTTCACGTTTTTCGAAGCCTTGAATGAGGGGATACTCATAAAAAAAAAATTGGCTGAAAGGTGGGAAAGAGATGACCTTTTCTCGAGATTCGCCGAAGTCCAAGTATTAATTTACTGCCAATGGACTGGACAGAGGACGAAAGGGGAAAAAGAAGTTGAGGAAGAAAAAAAAAGCAGGAAGGCCGCGAGGGAATAGAACTTTCGTCTCGGGGAAATTCGAGCTGTTTCTATCGGGCGGCATCAATAGCAAGCGTGGGGAGGGGAAAAAAAACTGGAAAAAAAGTTTGGCAAGGACTGGCGAGGCCCGAAGAGAAAAAGGGGCTCACGGTTAGCAGTGATGCTTGCGTTGAAGCTCAGTACTTGGGAAAAACATCTTGAAAAAAGAAAGCAGGAGTTACGACAACAGAGGCGCTCCTACATAGGACACAATCGAGTTTAGAGATCCAGCGGGAAAGAAAAATCGAGACAAGGCCAAGAAGTAAGGAGGCGCCAAAAGTTTCTTGGAGATGATTGCGACAAAGGGGGGTTCCACATAAAGAGGTTGAGAGAAAAAAAAACGGGAAAGAGAGAGAGGGAACACCCGGATATTGAAAACCGCAGGGGCGATTCCCTTCTCGGGAGATAGCCACCAGCCACGTTGCGACCGGGGACTTCCTCCTTGAGGGGGAGGTCATGATCGGAGGGATAAAGAAAAGCGCTGGAGGAAGCCGACGGAGAAGCACCGTGTGTGTCGTGGCGAATTCCTGCAGGCTGTGAGGGTCCTCGTTTAAGCCAACAAGAAAGAAGATTGGTCAAAGGAAAAAATCAAAAGAAGAGAACTCGGGGAAGAGACTGTCGGGCAAGGGGAAAAAAGGCCATGTTGCAAGGACTTCCAGTTGAAGCATTGCTTAATCCAGAGCAAATGGTTGGGAAAAAGGGAAGGGGAAAACTGTCGAAGTACCGAAATGCCCCCAGTGGGAGGACCTTCGACACGCCGTCCCACCTCGCTGTTTCAAGCAAGGAAAATTCAGAAGACATAAAAAAAACACTTAAAAGGAAGGCGACGCGCGGCCAAAACATGTCATCAGCCCGCGCACCACCGCATGAACAATGGATGGTGCAGCAAAAAAGCGAAAAACCTTAAAACGGAATAGAGTGGCAGGACAGCAAAAGGCGCCACGGAGATGTCCATCAGGGACCAGATGTCCCGTGAACGATGACTTGTCCGATGACGGAAGGCCTAGGAAAAAGGGAAGAGAGAAGAATGCGGAACGAGAAACCACTCTTCGGGGGACTGGCGATAAATGTTTTTCAACGAACTCTGGGTCCAAAGGCCTTGGGGGAAAAGTAAAGGAGAAGGAAGGTTCATGTCAAAGGGAGGGACGGAACCTGTCTTGTTGCAGGGGGAGTACCCCTCGTGCGTACGACTCTCCTCGGAATAGCAACGCCGGGGGGGGGAGTCGAAAAGAAGGAAAGCGCGTGAGAAATGGGCAGGATCAGCGCGAGCTTTAGGGGGGAACAGAACCGGCGTATGGAGCGCACGAAGTCTTGCAGGAGCAGGCAAAGGTCCTCATTGACAAAAAAGAGCAAAGAAAGGGTGGGAGGAAGGTGCCGGACGGGGGCGGGCAGGGCAAAGACGAAGATCTGGGAAGAGTACCTCCAGTGAGGAGGCATGTTTCTTCCAAACGCACTGCAGGGTTTAGGTTCTGGGGGGAAAACCTGAGGGAGGATCAAGAGAACACTTTCAGACCTGCAGCATGATCTTGGGGAGGAGCTCCCCTTGCCGAAGAACTTGGTTTCACACACCCATCCGAAACTCCATAGGGGAAAAAGCAGAAAGGCTTCTTGGGAAAAAGGACTGATGAAGATGCTTCGCCGAGGAAAAAAAACGCTGCATTGGAAAAGGCGCATCCCGTCTTTGGGGAGAATACGCTACAATCATAAGTAAATCCTCTGACTGGGCTCTTATCCCAATGAGCAGACCGGGAACATTGGAAGAACAAAGATGAAGAGCAAGGGAGGGCTCCACGAGGGCTCCGAAGCAAGGAGGAATTGGACACTTATATTTCAAAGAGAAACAACGCCGGGATCGCTGAAGTTTTAAACAATGCGAAGTATGAAGAAAGGGGGAGAAAAAGGCGGGTAATTACTCGGGAGAGGGAAACGAGACACTAATAGGGGGAGTGGATTGGGGTGGGTTTTTTCAAAAGCTTCGGCAAGGGGCGCGAACGAAACACAAAAATCCTTCGGACGGGGGGAGAGGGGGAATATGAGAAAAAAAAAGGTCAGCAGATATGAAAAGGGACTACACCCGCTGATTAGGGGGAAAGAAAGGACGGTAAAAGGGGTAGTTACTCTTCCCCAAAAAGATAGTCGTGGGCCCGGCGGGGGCCCCGCCAAAAAAAAGAGGATATAAATTCAGCAGAAAACGGGGTACTAGGTAATGCGCGCAGGGGAAGTCCAAACGAGTCCCTAGAAAAGCAAGACTTCGTTTTCCGGCTAGGCCCGTGTTGGGTGCCTTAAAGGCCTTTAAAAAATCCAACGAGACAACGGAAGGTCGATCAAGCGGAATTCAAATCCACGTGCAATTCGGGGAAAGGACAAAAATTAAGACACGAGGCGAGGGACCGGATCTCGCGAGGATCGCCAGCAGCCAAGGCGATTTCTGGTGCAAAGAGTCACCGGAGACAGGATAGAGAGGAGGCCAACGGGAAGCGCGCAAAAAGCGACACTGGGCACCTTATCTCGCAGGGTTGAAATCCCTGCAGGAAAAAATAGGGGAAGGGGGCGAGGGAACTGACAGCGCTTCACCGGGAGCAATTTCTGAGGCGCCTTCAATATCGAGACCTGACCAGTTTTCCGAAAGTAAAAAGATTAAAAAGAAAAAAAAAAGAAAGTGGCTTCGAGGGGTGGTGGAGGGACGGGCCGTTATTAACAAGTCTCTCGCGCAGGCCAGAAAAAGGGACAGTATGAATTGGACCAAAAAAAAATCTGAGCCGAAAAATACGAGGCAAAAAGCAGGCGCAGGGCCTTAAGTGTCGGAGAGCGCCCTGTGGTCAGGGGCAAAGTCGGGAAGAAAAGTCAGTCAAGAAACCGGAAGGGGGGGAGGGGGAGGGAAAAGAGGAGAGGAGGGACTTGGAAAATCAGTTTTGCACAATGGGCATGGTCGAGGCCACAATAGAAAAAGAGGGTTGAAACTGGGACTGGACAAATCAGGTCAGAAGGAGGGGTGTTGCATCGCGCCGGTCCGAAGGTCCGAAAGAGGTTGACAACACAAAGCTTGTACATGTGCTGAAAAATCACTCTGTAGACAAGTAAGTCGAGACCACTTTCTATCAGTCAACTTTCAGAGCCAAAAACTTCAATAAATTAGTCAAAAAGGTGTCTAAAAGAAGTCGAAGAAACTAAGGAACAAAAGGGTCAACCGATCTCAACAAGTGGGAGGAGGACAATATATAAAATGGGAAGAAACCCGGCTGTTGTAAAGAGCTAAAGGAGGACCGGAAAAGGGGAGACGGGGAATTCTTGCGTGTATTTCATTTTATTCATTATCGCCGGGAGGTCTAATCCCGTAGGGAATCAGATAGCACACAGGGGGGAGGAAAATTCTGCAGGCGGATCAGGTCCTTGTTGCAAAAGCTGCTCAAAGAGGACGAAGTGGAAAAATCAAAAAGCAAAGTGGGGAGAAACCTTAAACTCGTGTCGTCGCAGTCTGACAAACATGGGATTCCTGCGCAAGGAGGAAGAAAAAGAGGGGGAGTGGGTTATGGAAGAAAACAGGAGAGAATGTTCCGGAGCAGGGCCGATTACCGGAAACACTCCGGCCTGACGACCGAAGGTACAGAAAGAAGGGTCGAAAGGAAAGAAAAGTAAAAAACGATCCGGTGGAGGGCTCCGCGAGACCGGGTAGCACGGAAGAGGAAAAAACAGCAGAATCCAATTTAGGGGCTGGGTGCCTTCTGCCAGGAGAAAAAAAAATCGGGGAACATTGAATAGATAAGAAAGAACGCGAAAGGCCTCCACGAAAAGCGTTTCCATCAGGCCAAAGCATCATATGATGGACAGTTACTATACCGAGGCGGAAGGCAAAAAAAGCGGCAAGGGGAGCTCTCTTTCAGGCGCTGTCGTTTCTAGAAAAGAAAAAACAACAGATACCTTGCACCGGCAAGGGCCCCGAAAGGTGGCTCGCTGGGGCGGGCAAGGCTATAGAAAAAAAAAAAAACCGAATGGGGGTATTGACCGCGTTCTAGTCCTTTCAATACTAATAATTCCACCAAAGACAGGGTGCCTAGGAAGGAAGACGACCTGGAGGAGAGCGGGAGAAAGGCGTGTGACGCTTTTCAGCTATGGGAGGTCTCCGAGCTTTGTCAGACGTAAAAGGTGCTATTATACATAAACAGGGCTGCTGGAGAGGAAGGAAGGGTGGAGAGGGGCAAGAAGGAAGGACGGGGGTAAAGCAGGAGATCAGCATTTTGCTACGTTCATTAACATGGGCGCCCTCCGTTCACCGAAGAAAATATGAAGAAGGTACAGGGGTCAAGGGGAGGGGGGAAGTGATAGCTGCAAACTAAATGGTCATTTCCTCAATCCCTCGTATAAAAGGGGACAAAACCTCGTCCGGTCATGGAAGACGTTATGGGAAAAAATGTTGGAAAGAAAAAAAAAACTACAAGGAGTGAAAGCGGCGGGTTGAAGCAGAACTACCTGGGAATGGGCTGGGCTTTACTAGAAGCCTGAACGAAGCCTAAAGGGATGAAAATAAGAAAGGGGAGAAAGGCATTGAACTCGGACAAAGAAGTGAAATCAGGGGAGGCTTCGGAGCTCGAGCGCACGGGGAGAAAAAGCAAAAAGCTGACAAAAAGGAAGGAAGAGAGGGGAAATCGAAAATGGGGCGCGCTTGGGCGAAATGGGCGCTAGAGGCTCCGAAGCAGCGCGGGTGGTCAATATGATTGTCGCGGAAAACCAGGGTACAAGGCTGGGGCAAAGAGGGGAAGGAAGAGGTGGTGAAACAGGCCTTGAGAGGGGGGAAAAAAAGCCGATGTCTTCGTTCGCTGAAAAGAATATGTGGAAGGGGGTGTTAATTCTAGGAGAGAACAGGGAAAAAACAATCATCGAGGTAAAAGAAGGAACTGGTTGTGGCGGTTATCCGATGGTCTGTGAGCAGAAAAGTCTAGCGTTTTTGTGAATCAAGGCAGAAAAAAGGAGGGGAATCGGAGATGTTACAAAGATCTTGCGAGGGGGGTCCCTTCGGGAAACCCCAGGTTCATCACGGTCTAGGCTTCTGGATCGCAATATGAAGCCAGAGAAAGAGACTGAAGTTCGGGAGGAGCATACTCCTTTTTATGTCGCGAAAGGATCGTATAACTCTCTGCCCACACGCTGGAAACCGAGGGGAAAGATCTCAAAAGAAATTAGCTAGTGAAACGGGCTGCCCTTCGTGCTTCTCTTCTAAGGGAGAAAAGTACTCACAAAAAAAATGGGAAGGAGAAGGGGAAAGGAATCTGGGGAAAGCGCCCATCTGGATCGAGGGCTTTTCAGAAACGAAATGTAGACAGGATGGGGGACTAGGATGGTTGAGAATGATCGAAAGGAGAAAGCGGAATCTTTCAAAGCGAGCAGAGGAATACGAAGAAGGGAAAAAATGGAAACAAAATGGAGACTTGTCTGGCCCTGCTAGCGCTTACCGTGGCGGAAGAACTTCAAGAAAGGCAAGGGGATTCGGGAAAAAGGGATCTGGCCGCCGGCGAACACACCCCGCCTACCGGAATGATGGTGTTGAGCTCCGATGACCCTGTCGACAAATCCAAAAGAGAGGGCCAGAAAGCAGCAGGAAAAAAAAGGGGGAGGGGACGAAACGTTACTGCTTGCAAGAAAGGGCGTCATTTTGCCGGGGAAGAAGGTAACTTCCGGCCCTGGGGCAAGCAGAAATTCGATCAGGTTTCTTAAAAGAGCAGCACAAAAAAGAGAGGGGGGGAGAAAGGAGAAGGGGGGGGTCACGAATTGGTCTAGTGCCCTAAAAGGACAAACGAAGTTTCTCACTGTTTGAGCATTTCTGGGCAGAAAACTGAAAAGAAGCAGGACCAAGACAGGGAAGAAGAGCAGGGTGCTTAAGTCATAGGGTGTGGGCTTACACAGGCGAAAGGAGGAATTGAAAAGAAATGCACGTCAAAAACCTAAAAAAAAAAGGAAGTCAAGTGTCTCCAAGGTGTTGGTGGCTATCTGGGGCGATAATTAAGCTCAAAACGGAAAGCACCAGCGGGACACAAAAAAGAGGAGATAAGGGGGAACACCGCGTTCGATGGAGAGCAGAAATATATCCACCAGTTTTTGCGCCTTTTACTTTTCGGTGGGGAAGGGAGTTGGAGAGGAAGGATAAGCAAGATGGGGGGGACAGACTAACAGGAAAGCTTCTCATCACAAGGTGTTTTTTCGACACAAAGGCTGCAGGATCGAGGAAAAAGGGGTGAAGGGAAAACCCCGAGGAGGGACAGAAGAGAAGGGGCTCAGGGATGAACTCGGGCGGCTCCTTTCGGAAGGCAAGGCATGTGGAAAACGACTAGTCCTGCGAGGATCATGATAGAAAGCAAAGGAAAAGGCTCGAATTCGGAATGCCCCCATTTAAAAGTTAACACGTCCGGCCCACATGGAAACCATGGGTTGCAAGCAGCAACTATAGAAATGAAAATCTGAGGGGCCAGGACTCGAGGGGGGATGCGCAGACGACCATTTGGGTTGGGGGGTTGTGGGGGGTGTGGGGGGTGGGGGGGGGGGGGGGGGGGGGGGGGGGGGGGGGTGGGGTGAATCACTGCCCTGCTAAAAAAAAATGAAGGCAAAAGGGGGCTGGTGTTTCCGGAGGAGGAACCGGGAACAAAAATGGTCCAGGCGAGAGCAAGGGCGCCACGGAAGAGGTCCATCATTGGGGAAGACAGATTCCTACCGTTCTAGAATTCTGGGCTCCGAAAAAGGCGCGGGAAATATCGAGGGAGGGCTGTTAAATCCAACACCGAATTGAGAAGTCCTGTTCAGAAACCGGAAGGCCCGCTCCCTCGTGCGCATGCGGGAAGAGGGGAAAGGGGAAAAAAAGGAGGGTGGTAGGACTCCGCGTGTAAGGAGCGCGAAGGCAACCATCACGTCTGAGGCCAGGGGTTACTTTCCGTCTCCCGGCGGGGGGCCTGGGCTGCCCGGTCCAGAGGCGCGGGGGAGGGCATCGGAGAGAAGAGCTTTAAAAAGGGGAGGGGGGATCAAAGGAAGTCTTTGCAGGCTGGAAAAGGGGTCCTCGATGGTGCATGCACAGGCGCCAATACCCGCCAAATTTCCAGCAATGTCGAGCAGAAGACCGACCCAGAATCGTAACTGCCCTGTCAGGGGAAAGGTCTGTCACATCACGCACTTGCAGTGCTGTGCTGCCTTGAATAGAGACAAAACTCGACTTTGCTGGCAGAAACTCGGAAAAAACCTTCATGGGTGGGTGGCATTCGCGAACCCTTAAAATACTTTTCAAAAAAACACACCACAACTAGAAGGAGTGAATCGTCGTTCCAAAGAACCCTGGTACAAGGCGGTGGGAAGGGGGCCGGATAACTTCCAAAAGAAGAAAGAGGCAGGGGAAAACAGCGCTCGGGGGACAAGAAGAGCGAAGAAATGGAATACTCGCGGAGGAAAAAAATCGGAGCGCCGGATCTGAGCAACGAAACGAGCAAGGGGGGGACGTATGATCATGACTCTCAAAAAAAAGAAAGCGGAGAAAGAGCGCTGGACCGAGAAAGGAGGTCACTTATGGCGTAAAGCCCAAGGATTCTCTAGTTGTCGCGTATGAGCCATCGGATGCGGCTGACGTGGTCGAGACAGGCGGAGGAGGAGCAGATTTAAGGAGTATGTGGACAAAAAAAGGGGGAGGACGAAGGGCGTCTAACATTCCACAAAGAACTGAAGTCGCACCATTATGAAGCGGTGGGGGGGCGGCTTTATGGCAGCAAAAAAGGGGGCAGCGAGAGCATAACCCCACCCGCTGGCAGCGAATGGGAAAGAAACTGCCAGAGGGGGAAAAGAACTGGGCGTTAATCCGGAACATCTTCTGTGGAAAGGCCCGAATAAAGATGCGAAGAAAAAGAGGGGCCATGTTGCGAAGGTGACTGCCCCATCTAGGACCTTGAAAAGCTGCAAGACTTTCGTGTCGGCTCATACGCGGGTTATGAAAAATCGACTCAAAAATCAGAGGGGGGATACAACACGAAACGTGCAAGCAAAAGGTCGAGAGGAAGAAGTAAGTCCAAAAAGGCGGCCGACGGGGGGGGGGTGGCTATCTTCTCAGAAGACAAAAAGTTCTTGAATCCAAGCTGAAAATCGGAGGGAAAAACTCTCAAGTCAAAAAGGTCAGAGGTCTCCTGTAAACATTGTCGCAATTGGAGAGAGGGGGAAATCGGAATCGAGAAGAGGGACAGGCCACAAAAATAATTGCAGGCTTCTACAATAAAGGCGGGACCCGGTCGATCATATATGATGGGACTTCTGACAGCGCTAGAAATGCTGGAGCCAGAGGGAAGAAAGAAAGTCGGTTCCCTAAAAGGGTTCGGGGGGATCCGTACTCTCATCCCACACCAGCCTACACGGCTATTGGTGTCAGCGGACGTGAAAAGAGGGGCGAAAAAAGGGCCTGGAAGAAAAGAGAGTCTTCGCGGGAAAAAAAATACTCGCATGAAAAGTACTGCTTTCCAGCAGGGCGATGGGGGTCCGGATTGGACGAAGGGAACTGGGGGGAAAAGGAGAGAATTCAAAAGCACCTTGTCAAGGGTATTGAGTAGCAAGTAAAACACTCATGAAAGGAGGAAGTGTCGCTTTGGAGCTAAAAGAAGGGAAACAGGCGGATGCTGGCTGCGCAATCCTTCGGCGTCCTATTTTTGCTCTCCTTTCCAGCACATCTAGGAGAAATCAAAGGAGGAAAGGAGGAGAAGAGTTCGATTTCGGAGCCCAGCCGACTTGGTCTTCTCTGGGTTAAAAGGGTCGAAAACGTTGAGAAACGTATCACACGGCAAAACTGGCTGTGTGTCGAGCTATAATTGAAGAGGACACTCGGTGTTCTACCTGCACCAGGGTCAATCTCTCATCAAAAGAAAGACAATAGATGAAGTTCTGGGAAAAAGGGCTGAAGTCAATTCTGCTCCGAAAACAAGAAAGGGTTAGGACTCCTTCTTGAGGTCGTTCTGTGCAAGTAACTCTGGGGAAAAGTCAAAAGATGGGGGTAAGGAATCAAGACTGCGGCGAAACCTTGCGTTTTGTCTGCAGAAATAAAATTTCATGTGGAGAGACAACGGCGGCCGAAGGGGGAAATAGACCGCATTCAGTCTCCACCGTTATAATCAGGGTGGGGGGCTCTCTGCGACAAGGAGAATTACGAGGAAGAGAGATAGAAGGAAGGCAAGGAAGGGTGCGGAAGGAATTACTATACAATCTAATTTGCCGATTCCCCGGGACGATACCGCGACACGCGGAACGAAATGGAGCAAAGTAAACCCGAAGATCGGATGAAACAAAAAAAATCTTTACTCAGGAAGTCCTCCCTGCGCGTTTGAGTCGAGGGCGCTCGACCATGGTCAAGAACAGCAGGAGGGGGTGGCAACTTCAGAGAACGAAACAAACCCCTGCTCAGGCTAATAAGGGCAGGCAGCCCGCATCACTTTCGCCAAGAAGGGCTGTCCAAATGGAAAAGAATCAAAGAAAAAAAAAAAAAAAGGTACGGAAGGAAAGAAGGAAACGGGCAAGGAATGGGGGACCGATCGGGGTAGCTCTGGGATGGGGGCGATCAAGGTCCAAAAAGCGAGAAGAGTCCGCGACCTGGAAAAGCAGAGAGAACTGAATGGTCTATTCCGCGGAGGGGAAGGTGTGGGGGTCAGAAATGCTGGAAGGAGGGATCGGGACAAGGGAGAGAAGCCACCAGCACGTCGGCGCCTTGGGCGTCCTTCGGTCATGAGACCTGGGTGCAGAGAGAAGAGTTGGAGAAAGAACAAGGGGGGTAAGCGCGTCGAGAATGCGATAAGTAGGAGCAGAAGGTCGTGCATTCTGAGAGAGTCCTAGATGGTCGGCACAGGCGGACTCAGGACATCAGGCTCGAGGGAACAGGGGGGGGGGGTCGAAAAATGCCCCGCAAGAAAAAAGGAGGTGTGCATATTAACTCAAGCGGGACCTATCCTGGTGAGAATCACTCAAGGCAGAGGGGAGTTTAAAGAGAGGAAAAGAGGGCTGAATAAGAACTCACCCGCAGGGGGAAAGGAGAGGGCAGGGTGGCCTTTTCAGACCAAACTTGCCGAGAAACTTTTGGGACACACCCACTCAACTCCAGGAAGCAACCCTAGAAAAGACCACCCGTTATAACGGCCGAGGGAGACATACGTTGGGGAAAACCTCAGCTCATCCCGAGGAATTAAGCCGGACAATCATACGTGAATCATCGGTTAGGCTAAGCCTATAAGTGAAAGAAAAGGAAAGGAGATCAGAGCAAAAATAGACTGGGAGGTTGCTCCCGATCGGGGATTCCTATTGCTCCGAGCCGCGCGGGACAAAATATGATTGACGCGTAAAAAAGCTCTTAGGTGGAACGGTATTATCCAAGGGGAAGGTGGGAAGGAAAAGGAGAGGGGGGAAATCCACAGAGATGGGTACTGCGTTCTGTCGGGAGAAAACGATGGGCAATCCTAGGATTGAGAAGGGCTGTGGGAGCTAAAAAAGGAAGGAAGGGACTCGGGAAGCGGTTATTCCGAGTGATGCGGCCAGCACTCGAGCAGTTTTGCAGCTATTCAAGCAAAAAGGGGAAAAGAGGCGAACTGGATAAGGAAAAAAACAGATCTTCGTCAAGGACCAGGCGTGCCTGAACAGTTCATCAAGGTAGAGTCAACTTCTGTCAAATCGCACGCAGCGGGGGGAAAAAAAGGAGGGAGCAAAATCGGTCAGATGACAATGGCAAGAGTTCGGGGGGCTCATACGCCCGGTTTTATTACAAATCGACTATCCTCTCTGACAAAGGGGGGAACGCTAGAAGAGCCCAAAAAGAAAGGGCAGGGGAAGGATCAAAAGGGAAGACGTGCTGGAACTTTTCTTGAAGACTCGCACGCGCGGTACTACAGCAAATCAGACACGGAGATGACTAAAAAATCTCACTCAGAAGCTGCGCGGAGGTCGTGCAAAGGGAGAAAAGGGAACATGATCTCAAGGTGGAGTTTTTTTACCAGAGAAAGAAAGAGGGAAAAATTATGAGAAAACAGGCCCGTAAGAGACAAATAATTAGGGGCGTTCGTATCATCTTATCTGGCCCTGATTGGGAAGGAGATGAAAGCGGGGGGAAAATAAAAAACCAGGTTATACAGGGGGGGGACTTTTCCCGGACCTCTACAGCTCGTTCGAAAGGATCGGAAAAAGCCTAAAGGGAGGGGGGGTGAAAAGGGAAAGAAGGACAGGTTCGCAAGAGTCTGCCGCCAAACCATTATGAATTTACCGGGCGAAAAATGAAAGATCGGGCGGGAAGCCGGGATGGAAAAAAAGCAGGACTTCATGTTGTCACGGTCGAAGGTATCCCAAGGGGAATCGGGGCAAAGGAAAGGTTTCTAGTAAAGAAGCACAGGGACAGGACTGGGGGGGAAAAGTGGGAGGGAAAGGGAGGATAATCATGGTTCAATTGGTCACCTTCAGGTAGAGGACATGACATGCTCTACACAAAGTTCATCAAGGTGAAGTCTGAGGCTTGGAAGGTAGACGTTGCAGAGCCTGTTCCTTATCGTTACCTTCATCCTGGGAATTTCTGGGGGGAAACACGAAGGTGCTAAAGAGTTCTATTGCGTGAAACACCCATACCTGGAGGTCAAGAGGGGAAAAAAACAATGGGTAGATCAGCATGTCCAATGCAAGAAGGAAAACGTTAGGGTAGAAAAGTAGAACGGG
>Ga0179593_1408773_pt1 | contig 22832 bp, 27 predicted proteins | sample CZODoug2_1_08_16_FD_185931 | JGI IMG/M metagenome (GOLD analysis project Ga0179593, IMG submission 185931) | Vadose zone soil fungal communities from Angelo Coast Range Reserve, California, USA - CZODoug2_1_08_16fungal (PacBio error correction) | ecosystem: Environmental > Terrestrial > Soil >...
AGCTAAGGAGTCGGACTCGATCTAGGAGCCAGAAAGGGGAGGAAACAAACGACCTTCTTTTGTGGGGCGTTCGGAAAGAATCCTCGGATGGATAGGATAGTTCTGGACAGAGGGAGATTGACGACATGGTATTTCTTACCGGTTGAGAAGACCGCTGATCAGAAGGAAGGGGAGAACCATGCTCGAAGTGTTGTTCAATTCTCAGTCGCCAAAACGAAGGAAGGAAGATCCAACCGCCAAGCGAGCGCTGGGAGAAATTACTCTATCTCACAGGTAGGTGTTTATATGATCAAACTTGTAAAACAAGAGGGGGGAGGCGAAGGAAAAGAAATTCCTCCTCCAAAATCTCAACGGAATCACGGCAATTCTCCACCAACCCCAAGCGCTAGTCGCGACGCAGCCTGCCTCAACCTCAAAGACGATGTCGGCGGAAGATCAAGAAAAAAGGAGGGGGCGTGACCAGGAAAAACCACCACCTCCCGAAAACTTAAGAGAATAGTAAACGGCAGCTATTTCTACGTTATGGTTCTAAGATGAAAAAAAGAAACCTCTTTAATAGAGAGGTAACCGGGGAGGAGAAGAGTACGCGGAAAGGGGAAAGCAGAAGAGTAAACCGGGAGAGTGCGAATAAACTGGGGAGAAGTGTTCTAATAACTAGAATGGACGACAGTTATCCGGCACACCTCCCTCCATGACGAAGGACACGACGAAAATCAGTATATGCCAATAAAGAAAGAGGGGAAACATCAGAAAGCGACAACTAATACTGGGGTAAAAGCGAACTAAATCGAAGGTCCGTACAAGACTGTAATCGAAAGAAGTTTCAACCATACCTCAAATGCAGGGGACTAGAGAGGAAGGAGAGGAAAGGAAATGACAAACTGGGGGGCCCCTGAATACTTATCGAAAGGCCCCTCCTAGCCCGTGAAGAGATTCTACCAAAAATACAAAGCGACATTGTCCGTCCTGCAACAGGAGGAATGAAAAAGGGCTCTGTAGGGAAAAAGGAGAGGTCCGACGTACAGAAGCCTGGGAACCTTTAATCTACCAAACGCCGAAGAGAGTCCGTTAATTAAAAAAAAGAAAGCAGTCCACAGCTGAAGAGGGCCGAGGGCCGGGGAGGGATCAAGGACTCTGGGCCCGAAAGTCCGTCTCCCCCAAAGAGTATCCATTAGGAGACATCGCATTAGACAAAAAAAAGAAAAGCCGAAAAATTGGTGCGGCACGTGGGAAAGGGGGGGGGCGTGGAGGATTACCTTTGGCTGACCTCGCACTATATGAAAAGAGCCGTCCCAATTCGGGCAACGAGTCCGCCATGCTGTGTGACGAATGTCGTAGCTCGGATGCCAGGTACACTGGCAAGGTGGGTCCGGGAAGGAACGGGACTTTTCACAAAAATCTGACATGGTAGACGTTTAAAAAGGTCCCTAAACTAATTTCAACCTTGGTGCAAGATGTTGACAAAAAAGGAGGTCTGGGGAAGTCTGAGCCGTAAACAAACCACTCATTGAAGGAAGGCTGGCGTAAAACCGTTCGGGGTATGAATGGATCAGACCCTCGGATCGGGGGAATATACCAGTCGTACTACTAGAGTCGTTTTCGCGATAAGAAGCCTTTGGGAAGAAGACTTGATAGCGAGTGCTCTCAAACAGGGAGGGGGATTGATTCGCATGGAAGGGCATCAGAATGAAACAGAAATGATTCGTGAGAGTGTTCAACGATTGTGGGGAAAGATCCTTGATGGGGGACAAGGTTCTAGGGGGAAGGGAAAGCATACCTGTCAAGAAGCTATCTGAAGGAATAGGGGACGAATTATTGAGTAAGGGTGTCATAATCAATGAGTACAAAAAGAATCCACCGACAAGAGGAGAAATTGGGGGGAAGTTTAAGGCTGATTTGAAGTATCGGAGGAAAACATACAGAACTTGGAAGGACCGAAAGAGGCGCCTGGATCAGATGGAAACACGTCTTCAAAGGAAGGAGGCGCGGTAATCGAGAAAAACGCGTTGTCGATCCGGGCTGTTCGATCAGAGGCCGAGAAAACATGCGGAGAAAGGAGAAAACCCGCGCATATCTGAGTCGGGTGTTCCCGCGGGTGGCCGGGGGAAGCGTCCAACGTAAATCTCGGAATAAAAGCTGACTCAAGGTCTAAAAAAAAGAGAGTATGCAGCGCTTTAGAAAAGAGGAACAATGAAAGAGCAAAAACTCCGGGCAAAGAGAAACAGCGATGGAATTGTCTAACAGAAAAGAAAACGCCTATTGAAAAGAGAAGTGGATGAAAAAAAAAACCTCTCGAAAAAAGAGAGACGAGAGCTCGGGAACGGAGTGCGGGAAAAACGATGTGTCCAAAATAAAAAAAAAAAAAAAAAAAGGAGGAGAAGAGTGCCCACGAAAAAAATCGTCGACGAAGAGATCATAGTCCGAGCGGTGAAAAGAAGACACGCGGTGAAAAGGGGGATCCATGCCAAGCAGAAACTCTGAATGCGATTGGCCGGAGAGTCGCTGAGCCGGCATAGAACAAGAAGGGATCATAGGAAACTCGAGGGAACTGGGCTTCATAAGTTATGGGGCAGTAGGGGCGAAAAAGGACTCGCCAATAGGGACACGCGAAGGGGGGAGCGAGGGGCGCTCCGCATGGGGTCAACTTATCGGGAAAGAGGACAGAATGAGCGACTGAGCTAGATAAAAAAAGGGAGTCAGGCTATCCAGGACGTAAGAGGCAAAGCTGAAAGGGCCGGGGGCCAGGAAAGAGAACGCTCGGTCAACAGTAGCAAGCGCACTAGAGAAGACACGGAGTCGTAAAGGCTCCTGTTCGTGTATTGGGACGCAAGGAGGTGGAAGGGATGTACAAAGGCCAAGCCTCCGTCGAACAAGGGGATCCATCTTGTCGGAATTGAAGGAGGGGGAAGTAAGTTCTAAAGGCAACCTCGAAGGTTGGCAGTACAGAAAGCGAGAAAATCGTAAAGCGGACGCTCAAAAAGAGGATCACATCTGAATGGAATTTCGATGAGACGAAAGAGGAGGAAACGGGAACGCAAAAAGGGGGCAGGAGTATATCGCTGGAAAGCTGATATAGGGTCTAATGGATGTTGGGACGCATAGAACACGAGGGTTAACAGAAAGTAGAGATCGAATTGGTACGCAGACGAGAAAGGAAAAGGTAATTCAGGTGGAACGTCAGGGGAAAAACACTAAGAACCGGGAGACGGTTGAAAAGTCTTATTAGGGGGGAACCGCAGCAGAGGTAAGAGATATTAAACCCGTTCTTGGGGAACCGACCACTCCGGTACAGGCCTTGGGGAAGAGAATTAGACGACATCGTCCGGTCAAACGGGCGGATCGAGTGAGACGAAAGGAAAGGTTCAGGTTGAGATCGTATTGACGAGTACCAGGGGGAGGAATCCGCCCTCCATTCACAAAAAATTGCTGCAGGGGGAGGAGTCGCTGAGAACTTTTAAAACGGAAAAAAGATGTGAAAGAAGGACGCTTTGGGATCGAATACTACAGGAGACCAGGTCGTGGACCAGAAAAGTAAGTCGTAAACTATAACGGCGGAGATCTTTGAGGCTGGGGGAGAATTTTTACAACCTGGGGGGAGAAGATTGGGGAGGGAGAGAGCCTTCAAGGACAACGAAAGGTTTATGAAGAAGGGGAGCACGTCACAAACCCCGCCAAAAAACCCAAAAAAAAAAAACCCCCCGACAAAAAAACTCAAAAAGGGGCGCGGGCCTGCCCTTTGGTTGCCGACAAGGTTATTCTGAAAAACTGAACGAAAGGAGTTAAGCGGATAGAGGGAGTGATCCAAAGTGGTCAGGGTAAGCATCGGACGTCGAAAAGAAAAGCGTGACGTCTGGAAACAGGTAAACTTAAGTATTCGGGAGGGACAAGGAAGTCGAGGAGGCCAGGGTTGAAGGAGTGTGGCATCTCGGGATGAGTTTTGAACGCAAAGGGGAAGATCATTTCACGGAAAAAATTGTCGGAGGGGCATCTTTAGAGTTCGTAGGAACCCAGATCAACGGAAGAGAAAACTCCCTGTTTGGGGGGGTCGAGGCGGAAGACTCACTTTCAAACGGCGGGGAAAAGGGAAGAAGAGAGTTAAAGGAACTGGCCTGTTGACAGATAAGAGAACATCAGGTATGCTGGGGGGAATTAGGGTCGCGGTGGAAGGAAAAAAAAAGCAAGCCCTTGCCAGGAGGAGAATTACGAGGGATGTAGGAAGAATCTCAAAAGAAAAAAGGGGAGGCAGGTCAGCGGAAGGCAGTTAGATGGAAATTGCGAATGGGGAGGTGTTATGAAGAAGGAAAGGTTGACAAACAAAGTCTGGGTTAGTAAAAAGGAAGGGCGCAGCACTAAACGAAGGGGGGACGATACGTCCGGGGAAAGTCATCGAAGCATTGCAAGCAAGGGGAGAGCGGCGCTCCTGGAAACAAGTTGTGGTGGCCTCTGCCAAAAAGGGCAGCGTCACATTCAGAGTAGGGAAAGCTAGAAAAAGTTTCTCCAAGCAAATTCCCGGGCCAGGAAAAAGGTCGTCACAAGAAAGAAAAAGAAGAGATGATCAGTCCCTACTGCAGACTAGAGGGCTGGGGGCTAGACCACAAAAAAGGAAAGGGGAAAGGAAGCTGGAAAGAGAGGAGATCGCGCCTTCGAAGGGAAAAAAAAAAAAACAACAGGAGGAGGGAAAAGGGAAAGGGGGCTAACTTAGGAGAAAGACGAGGAGGACGCAGTCATGCACGAGCTTTTGTCAGGGGAGGAGGGAACTCTCCTACCGTGGAGGGGTTCGGCAGATAGGAGGAGGGTACTGGTTCATGTCGCGCCGAGGCAGGGGGGAAAGAAAGAGGTGTTCTAGAAGGGTCAGGAAAACTCCACTTCGAGACAATAAAGTGGCTCAGCTACAGAAAATGTGCCTTCATTGATCCTCCAGAAAGAACTCACGCTTCGCAAGGGAGGAGAGGGCTGAGACCATCGCACCGTAGGTGATTGGGAAGGAGCCCTGGCTTTAGGAAAAGGTCGAATGGGAGACGGAATTCAGCAAACAGCGCTACTCCGAATGAGGGTCCGATACTCGAATCGAAGAAAGCAAAAGGCGTCCGCGACGCGCAAGGGAAAGACGATGCTGCTTATAACCGAAAAAAAGAGAAGGGAACAGGGGAAGCCCCAACCGACTCTAAGGGAAACCGGGAAAAAATACTGCAGCACTAAAAGTCTAACGGGATTTGACCAAAAAAAAAAAGAGTTGAAGGGAAGCCGGGATGTTAGCGAGAGGGAGAAAAGGGCTAGGAGGAAAAAACGGGCAGCGCTAGAAAAAACGGGGGGGAGCTGATGGGATCGACTCAGAAGAATGTTGGAGGCCCCAAGAAGGGGGAAACAACGAATTACAACGCTAAAAAAAAGAGAGGCAAAAAGCAAACATCAGCCAAGCACCAAGTCATCGTAAAGGGAATCCTCCTAAAGGGAGCGCCTGGGAAAGAAAAAATAACATTTCCGCGCTTGCCAAACTGAAAAAATCTACGGGGGATGACATGCCGGCGGCAGTAAACCTTACCTGCAAAGAAGGCAACAGATAACCGAAAGTCCAGAAAGGAGGATTCAATTCAGATACCCGGAGCAGGGGAGGGAAGGGAACAACAGCAGTGAACTGAGCAAAAAATACAGCACCGCGTGTGTGAGAGAAAGAATTCCTCCATCCTACAAAAGGGGGGGACAATGGAAGGAAAAAAACGACAGAAAGCATATGAAAAAACCATGTTATAGTGCCCTTAAGGGGGTGGGTCATCAACGTACCTATAATAATACGGAAGGGGAGGTCCCCCACGGAGAAAGAGGAGAGTCAATGGGAGAAAAAGTGCCACATGGGAAATCAGCACTGCAGAAACGGGGGTGGTCAAAAGGTGAATTTGGGGGGGTACCGGTGGGGGAAGGGGACCCTAATACTATAGGGAAAAAAACTCGGGGGACTGAATTCCCGGAGAAAGGGAACCGACGAGTCTGATAATCGCCGCAAAAAGCTCCATTTGAGGTGGTAAAAATTTTCGATCAGGAAAAGGAGTGGAATTCTTATCCCGAGACGAAGGAAAGTTGGAAAGGGATCTGAGAGAGAAAGCGTGCTCGAGAGGACGGACACTGGTCAGAGGTTGCTTAAAAAATCCGGGAAGCATGGACCCAGCGATGGGTTATAAACATCATCCTGCGCGAAAGGAATGATCAAGGGGAGTTGCAAAGATCCGAAAGGGCCTGTTCGGGGAGAAGGGTCACGTGAGAAGAGGAAAGGGGCAAGAGAGACGCATAACAAGGAGGGAAGAAAGGAACCGAAAGTCAGGAGTGGCCTAAAGGACATATTTGCCAAAAAACGTGGAGGGGAAAGAGGAACGTCTGGACAACCTTTTGCGAGGGGGTCAAGGTGCATAACCTTCAAAGTCCGCAGGGATATTGAGGAAAGGAGCGATTGGGAAGGACTCAAAAGGAAAACTTACCGGGGGGAAAGCTAGGGGGTAGGGATTAAGCCGTTGTTGATCTAGTGCACATCACCAGAGCGTCAAAAAACTTCTCTGCCTGTCATTCGGGAATTCAAGGGTCACAGGGGGGAGAAAGGAGCGGTCGGCCAAAGGTATTTCGCGCATAAGGCGGAAGGGGGAGAAGAGAGGCAACATGGGCCGCTTCTACCAAGGGGTCGCCGATCAGAGTCGCGGGTGGGGCGAGTGTTGGGGGAAGGAACACGGTAAGAGGCGGGTCATAAGGGTTGAGACTTGCCGGGAAGAAACAAAAAGAGAGTGAAAATGGAGGAGGATGAGCAAGGCATAAGAACGCCGAAGCGGGGAAAGAGGGAGCTTGGGAATGGGGAAAAAAAAGGAGCACGCCTGAGTGACACCCAATTTTCTCCAAAACGAAGACTGAAAGATTGTCGATCGATAAAAGTCGAAAGTGAGGATGTTAGGCTGACCACAAAGAGCGCACAACAACAGGGTAGGTAGTTAAAAGAGTTGGCACAAGCAGGACACAGCGACTAGGACAAAGAGATCGTATCGAAGGGATCTGGTTTGGGAAGGAGACCGGACTTTAAAAGAAGACTTTTACCATTCCGCGAGAGTCAGGGTCGATGGCCGCTGGAAGTATCATTCAGAAGAAGAAGAGGTCTATCAGCGAATGAGGGGAAGGGGGCAGTCCTAACAAAGGAAACCGGGGTAAACGGGGAGGACCTTAACAGTAAAAAAAAAAAAGAAAGAGAACGAATCGGCGCATGTGAACAATAGCTTCATTTTAAAAAAAAGAGGAGTCAAGGAAAGAATGAACTCAGGGGAGAGATACGAGTCTTAGCTCTGAAAGGAGAACGGCTCTCCAGGACTTGAAGACGGCGCGGAGAGAAAATATGATGGGGGAAAGGGGAGAGGTCGGGAAGGCGGGCAAGTCAACCATTTATTCATAAGGTGAGAAGAAGGGGTGAGTTGACTGGCCTGAAGAATTGACTAAAGAAAATCCGGCGGCACAATAAAGGAAAAGGGTAAGCTGAAGTGACGCGAAACCCGGAAAAGGGGTTCCATCCGGTAAGCGCGACGACACTTGAAAATATGGGTTCACAAAAAGAGGGGTTCGAAGCATCATCCTGCTGGGTATGAAATAGGGAATATAAGCCTTAACTCAGCTGAGGGAAGAAGAGAAAAGTAAGGCTGAAGGGAGGGAGGGGAAACAAATCTCGATCGGGAGGTGGGGGGGTCAGGGGGACGGCAGGAGTGGGTATCCAAGACGGGAACACGATGATATCGACGTGGGAAAGGCAAAACTAAAAAAGGCACAAAGTTATCGTTTACGGGAGATCCAGGAGGAAAAAAAAAAGACGAAACCCGGAGACAGGTGAAATCGAAGGTCGGGGGATAATGGGACAAATCAAGCAAGAAAAAGAGAATATTTGAAACACCCACTTGCGTAAAAAAAACTTGGGCCTTTCTAGAGACTACGGAGGAAAAAAAGCAGGCGGCATAAGAAGGGCGAACGGGGGTCCGGACTTTGCAAAACGGGGGGGGGGGGGAGGAAAGTCGGGAAAAGCCTCGAGCAAAAGTTAAGTCACCAAAAAAAGAACAGGGAGGGAAACACGGGGTTAGTACCTGGAGGGATGGCTGGCACTGTTGCGGAAATGACGCGATGTCAAGAAGGGGAAAACGGGGGGAAGACGGACGGCGGAAACAGGACGTGATGGAAGCACAACCGGAAGCCCCAAGAGGGCGATAGGGCTGGAGGTTCGAATTTGCAAACTCTAAGGAGCGGAAATCGGAAGAGGCAGGGCAGGGAAAACGGAGGGGCTGAGTACAGCAACTGGCTCATCCCATGCCATGGAAGGGCGGAAGAAAAGAAAAAAGGGATTCCTGACATCGCTGGGCACGTCCCTGGAATGGCAGGAAAGGGGAACGCCGTCAAGGCGGTACGGCAGCACGACGAAACGGCAAGCCGAAATGATAGCTGGGGTCAAAGCGAGGAAATTAACTGGCATTGTCCGTAGGGGAGGGGCGGACTAAGGAAGTAGGAGGGGTATCGGATAAGGAAATCCGGTAAGGGCCTCTCCTATCAAAAGTAATTCTTCATTTCTGGGCTGGGAAGCATGAATAGAAGGGGGGGAGCGTTCTAGACCCATCAGAACTTGATGATCGCGAATGAGAACCGGGGGGGGGGGGAGAAAGGAAGAAGCAAGTGGTCGAGGATCCCATGAGAATCTCTCTAAGATAAAAGGGTGACTCGAGAACACTACCGGGAGTCGTACGGAATTAATGAGGGGAAAAAGGGGGGGGGGGGGGGGGGGGGGGGGGGGGGGGCGGGAACCCGTGGGACCAAGAAGGTCCATCCAAGGGACGGAGGTATACTCGCAGAGGGGAGAAGACGACGCGTACACAGGGGGGAAAAGGAATAAAAAGGCAGACTATCGGATCGACAGGAAAATGAGAGGTTGAGAGAAGAAAACGCCGCCATCTGTGTGAGGAACTCCATCTCAAAAAAACCTACCGAGTTCAAGCGTGACAGGTCACTCAACTAAGCGGGCGAGACGGTATTTCCGGACAGGTCGGTTTGCCGCTGGGGGCCTTACACCGCCGCGTCACAGGAGAGGGCGAGAAGTTGCGCAAGCGGGTTCATCAAATGAGGGGGAAATGAACCAGGACCTTACAAAAAAGAGGGGAAAGAAAGACTTTCACTCATCGAGGAGAGTTCTTTGGGGAATAAAAAAAAAAGAATGAGGGGAGTCACCGGCCTGCTGCTGGCTAGCATATCGGGGGGACTAAAGCATAACAACAACAAATTAAAAATAGTAAGGAGAAGGCGAGTCGACTGATCTTCGCACGTTAATGGGGGGTAGGTTTCTGAGGAAAAGAGAACGGGAAAAAAAGGAAGGCGTATGGGACGCGGAGGAAGGAGGAAAACCCCAAAGGGGATGCTGACGAATGGAGGCCTAATTTGCCAAAAGCAAATTCGAGGCAAATGTCACACTTCTACTCAGTTACGCTGGCCTGGTGTCAGAGCAGGCGAAAAAAGAAAGAAGGAAAGGAAGAAGGAGCATAAAGCGTATCAAATGGCGCAATACTGACGAAGACTACATCGTGGAAGCAAGTCTTGATATTATAAATGCGTGGGTAGGAAAGGACAGGATTTAACTCAAAAGACCTGACTTCTAAGTTTGGCCGGGAGAGAAAGAACCGACAGACCAAATGAGAGGAGGAGAGCGATTGATCCGGACAGGGCTTATCTCCTAAAAGGAGGCAGCCTGGAAAAGGGGGAAAAGACAGGCCGAAGTAGTAATAAGCATAAAAGGAGGGAAAAAAGGAAGAGGTGATAAGGGTCGAAAACAGGCAGCCTCTGAGGTTAAGCCGTATTCTTCCCACGCGGGAAGGAAAGGAGACCTCGACAACCGGGGGCATGGGAAGCTATCATCATTAGGGGGAGGGTAGAAAATCTAGTCAAAACAAGGAGACGGAACACCAGCCATTACTAATACGCACTGGAAGGGACAAAAAGGAAAATTTGATCAGCGTCCGCGAGATTAACACACCGCAATCGGGGAAGAACCGCGAACGAACATGCGCTAGAAAAAAAACGCCTTCGGATAGGGGGAAAAAAAAAGACGAGAAACGCGCCCAGTCAAAGAATCCCATGAGGAAAAACAAAAGTAGGAAAAATCCGAAAGAAAGGAAAGGCCAGTTCGACGATGACTAATCCACGTACTACGAGGGTGCCTTCAACCAAAGTCATGACTGCGCTGAAGGAACAAAAAGCGCGGCATACGCAAACCGGAGTGAGGGGCCTTGGAAGAGAATCAGAAATCCTAGAGCAATAGTGTGGAAAATTTAAAGAAAAAGCATCAAGCATAGACCCACAGCTGTCAGTTTTCTTGGGGAAGGAAACCTTGCCGAAGTCCGACTTCGTCTTAAACAGAGGGAAATAGGAAATCGCGGAAATGACGAACTGCCCGCATGAAAGCAATTGTGCTTGGGGCCATCCTTGGAATTGGGGGGAGCGGGTCGGGGGAAATGACTCGGTGAAGTCCGCCCGTCTGACATCAGGGAAGAACAAATGCCCGAGGGGATCTGGCTCCTCACTAAAAAAGGTTTACCACCAGAGGAGGGGGGGGGGGAAGGGGGGGGCCTCAGACTTAGGGCGGGAGGCCTGTGCACATTAAAATACGAATACGGGGGAAATTTTCTAGGAGTCTTCGAGGGGGGAGGGGGAAACAGGAAAAAGGCCAAGGAAAGACTTTTCCATGCGCTTCTTCGGAAAATACTTTCTAGGTCATATGAGAAGCCGTGAAAGGGGGAGTATCAGCCAGGGAAGAAGAACGACGAAAAGCTAGGAAGCGAAGACCTCAGGGGATTTTAAGAGCGCTTAGCGAGCGGGGCTCTCATCACTTCGGAGTTATATCAGAAGGATCTCTCGGAATAAGTGAGTCTAAGGGTTTCACTATGTAACTTAAACCAGGGGGGAAAGGGTCGGTTGTCACTTTAGCAAACTGTAGGCGCTACTTCCTAGATATGGGGGAGAAAGACGGATGCGTTAGACACCTAAATCAGGAGGCAGTCAACTCCACCGAGTAAAGGGGGACTAGAAAGAGTGTCAAAAGGGGGGAGAAGGGATATGGATTAGCTGACAGCGATGCCAGAAGACTGCCGAGAAAGTTCCTGGAAAAATAAGTCGGGAGAGCCGAGTAGGCTGGGAAAAACTCTCTGCGTTAATTTGTCTCTGAGGGGAGTCGAAAAGGCTGCTCTCAACAGCTGGGAAGAAGGAGAAAACGGAAAGATGTCGTTCGTTGGTGTTAAGTTCACCAAGAGGGAAGACCGGACGGCAACGCAAAGGAAACTTCGAGTGCACGAAGAGCAAGGCGGGCCAGTCTTAGCATCAAAGCAAAAAGACCGCCGGGCCGAGAAACGAAATCTAGGGAAGGGAGAAAAGCATCGGACCGGGTTGATAAAAACTCTCGACGATTTTATCGGGGGGCTCTTCTATAGGAATGTGCTCTAGCTGTGTGCAAAAAGAGGCTCACCACAACACTTATGGAGGAAAAGGAAATGCCAGAAAAAAAAAATCAATGGGAAAGGGATGAAGAGATCGAGAAAATACAGAGAGGTTTTAGACATGGAGACTCGGCGGGGAGGAATCTGGACGGAACTGGAGGGTAAAAATGGGTTGACGATGGCCAGAGTAGTTTGCTAATCCTGGGAGAAAAAGAGAAAGCGACATCGTGCGAGATCTTTGCCAGGGGGAAGGAGAAACAAGAGACCGCGAGGGAACTGTAAGCGCCTAAAGGAGAAACACGCGACGGGATCGGGAGGGGTATCAGCGGGGCAAAATGTGCGACGGAAGAACTGATACTGAGACATGAGAGAAGGGACGAGCTGACGAGATTAAGAATCGTATAAAAGAAAGGGAATACTTTCGCATTCCTCTTATTGGTCATATAAGATGTGGAAAAAGGAAGGCTGTCTGGCCAGGACCCCACTTACAGGAAAAGAAGTTACGCGGTGGTTGAGGGGACGAATGAGTTGAAATCCCAAGAGCGAAAATAGCCACGAGATGGATTTCCCGTTACTAAGACAAATCGAAAAGGGGGCCCAAACAGAGCGAAAAAAAGATGAAAAATATCGGCCAGCACATTATTGTGTGCCGACGATCGACCGCTGAGCTACAGGTAAAAATGGATCCTGAACAGAGGACTCACGTTCCCGAGGAAAGGAGGCATCCGAGGGACGTCTCGTAAGCCCGGAGAGGGGCTGATTTTTCAAGAAAACAACGCGGCACTTCCGCCATCTGATATAGTAAGAGGTTAACAAAACAAAAAGAAGCAAAGAGTCGCTTGAGGAAAAAGGGGACACTACGAAGAACCTCGAGACTGGTTAAATTACGTAGGGAAAAAAGGAGGGGGGGGGGGGACCGGCAACCAAGAAATAGGGCACCCCGCTGAAAAAAAATCCCACTTAGGGAAGAAGGGTGCACTGGGGAGAAAACCGTACGGCAAACAGCATTGAGAATCATAGAGGGAGGGGATATTAGAAGGGGAAGAGAAAGACGTACCCGAAAACAATTTAATATCAAAAAAAGGCAAAAAAGGACACGGAAGGCCCAAAGGCTGAGCATCTCATGCTACTGTCTGTCAAGAAAAAGACTGTAACTTGGAAGAGGGGTTGGGGAAAATGTATAGGCCGGGGCTTAATACCCTAAAATGACGAAGAAAGCCATTGTGAATATGCTTTGGACCGGAAATTTTCAAAAAAAAAGAGGGTCATGGCGGGAGGGAGAGCCTGAAAAAAAGGGGAGCGGGGGAACCGCCTGCGCAGTAAAAGACATTTCACCGACGACTCCCAGGAGGGAAAGGGATTCGAGTACATTGACAGGAAGAAAACGGAGGATGGAGCCGGGCCCCTTGGGAAGTCAGGGGCAACAATACTAGCCGCCATGTAACGAAGGGAGGCTGGGAGAAAGGCAAAAGAGCGGATGACTAAGGGCTCGTAAGGAAAGGGAAAAGGGGATTTCGTGTATAAAGGTTAGGGATGGAGTCTTTTAACACAAAGCAAATGTTGGGACCCCGAAAAGTGTATGGGGAACTATGCCGAGGTAGGAGAGTAGTTCGGCGGGGAAGGGAAAAAGGTGAGGTACGTCTAGCGTCGTATAACCCTACAACTTGATGATAGAGGAGAAAAAAAAACTATAAAAATGGGTCAAAACAATTCCAGGGAGCTCGCATCCAAGAAGCGACTCTTCAAAGAGGGCCTGTTGAAGGGAAAAAAAGACCGTAAATACGTTCAGGGGGGAGAAATGAAAGCTTTCTTACGGTCCTTCGAGCGAGTGGGGGGGGCTTCCACTGCCAAGGCAAGAAGTAGAGAGGGAACGCAGCAAGGAAGGGGAGTAAGACTCGGGAAACCCGTACGCTGAAGGAAGGTCGGCTCAGGCCTAAGGGAATTGCCAGTGCGCGAAGAAGCTGTTTGAGATCACGGCAGAAAAAACGGAAAATTCACGTTGAGTAACGTGGGGACACTCAACACCTAACGAGAGCGTCGAAAGGCAAAAAGCGAGAGAGAAAAACCTATTCATTTCCGGCCAGGACGGGTGCCTCTGCGAGAGAAGGCACTCAGGACAGGATGTGGATTGAGCGACCGCTGTTACGGAAAGTCGGAAAGAAACCATCATCATCAAGACTAGACAGACCGAGGGGAAAGAAGAGGGAGGGGTCTCACGATAGGATAGTTTCTTTACGAAAAACAAAGCAGGAAGGTCAGTGGGGAAGGGAGGGGAGGGGTCGAGAAGGGGGGGGGACGTACTCTAACCAAAGGAGTAGGAAAATAAAAAGGAAAGGAGAGAGAGGCTCGCAGGGTAGCAGCCGGAAAAAGGCTTTCAAGTGGGAAGGGAAGGGGGGGCCGTTCGAAAGAACTCTCCTCGGATGCGGTGAATCAGAGTAGGGACCAGGAAATAGGGGAAATTCTTACGACATGTGGCTTTAAGTCAATTGCTGCGAAGAGCTCACTGGTGAGTGTCAGACAAAGTAATGTACGCTGCATTGGGGAAGGCGAGAACCGCATAACCGGGGCAGCACAAAAACTGAGACAGGCACTCTTAATAGGAGAAGAGAACTCTGATGTCAAAAGAAGAAAGGGAGGTACTAAAGTCGAGCGCTTGCAATCTAAACAAACTACCGAAGATCTAGAAAACTCTGCTGCGGGCGAGAAATAAGACCGTGTCCGCGAGGGCTCAAAAGTCCTCCCGGTCACAGAGGAGGGAGGCAGAAAGACAGTGAATGTCAAAGAATCGCGCGGGGACCGAGCAAAGTACGCATAAAAAGTATGTCGAGGGGGGCAAGGATGGAAAAAAGGGAAAACTGAAGAGAGAGGTAATAATGGGAGGTTCGCTAAACGAGAAGGAGGAGGGACGACACACCAACCGGGAAGCGTTCATCATGGGTGGAGGGTTATAAGAAGCAAGTCGGCACTTAAGCCAGCGCCATTTACAATTAAAAAAGAAAGAAACTCGGATCCCCCCGGGGCCCCCCCACCGATCGGGTAGAACAAACTCTATATTCAAAAAAGGGGCAAATGGAAAAAGCCTAGTAGCCTGGGCCAGAACCGAATACATAGATGAAAGCCGCGCTGGGTCAACAAACGCAGAAAGTGGACGGAAAAAAAAAATCGAACCAGCTGCAATTGACGAAAACCATAAACTAACGCCTCACTAACTAAATGACACCGTCCTCTTTGAGGTTCAGCATACCAAAAAGGGGGGTATGAAAAAAAGGTCAATGCGAGTGTTTTCAATACTCTGAATCATAAAAAACGCTCTTTGACTGGGAGGCTAGCTAAGATCCACGGGTTTGTTGGGCAGGCACATCAAAGCATATCCGGAAAATCTTTCTACTTCCTGGTCGACGAACTGGGCCCACGAAGAAAGTCAGATACCAAGCGTACTCAGTCGGACAAGCGTAAAAAAGGGGCCGAATGAAAGACCTTCAAAAGGGGGAACAACGGTTGAAAGGTGGGCTTAAGTGGCTGGTCCGCAATACGATCGTGAACATCTGGTGAAATCCTCCCCTGGAAAGAGAAGGAGGAGTCCCAGGGCGTTGTGACGACGATGTCGAGACAAGCCAAGCAAGGCAAGGGGAGGGGTCAGGAATGTAATATTTTTCAGAAACCCGCTTTTGGACGGTGCGAGCCCCAGTACGATTTCAAACAGTGAAACGAGTTTCTGCGTCGGGGGGAATGGGAAAACTCGAAAAAGGCGACTTCCACTGGTGAGAAAACGTCGGGGTAATAGGAAGATCGGAATGGTGAGCATGACACGGGGTTATCTCTGAGATAAACATCAGCCAGGACTACTCTGAAGAGCAGGTGCAAGAAAGCGAAGAAGCCTGCCTTTTCTACTCTAAACTGGGAGGTGAGGGGGGAAAAAAAAATCGGAAAGGAGACGGGGAGGCAACAGGATAGGGGTCAAAAGGCACCATCACGTCTTTCGAGAGAAGAGGGTTGTCAAAAAGAATGGGGTACGCTCTTACCGGGACGCACCGTCGTGGGTAACTTTAGCATACGAGTTTTCCCAGGAAGCAGGCTGAAGGAGGGAAGGGTTCAGGGCAAGGAGGCTGATGAGCACACAATGGTCAGTCATCCAAGAACAGCGGATGTAAAGAAAAGGGAGAGGTTTTATCTCGGGCCTGGCCATCAGTAAAGGGGGGACGAAAAGAGACGGATGTGGAAGGGCCTGAGAAATTGGGGGAAAGTCCTGGATGACGGGAGGAGGAACGCAGCAAAACTGAAGGAATACAGTCACTGGCGAGGAGGCTTCCAGCACATGCGGCGCGGCTAAGGAGAGAATTTCACGGGATTGGCGGTAATGTAAAAAAGAAGGACCCAGGGGGAACACAGGGTCATAAAAGCTAATTAACAAGGAGAAACGAGAGGGTGAACTATTAGAGGGGAGTGTATAGCAAGGATCAGCGAAAACCTCCGAAAGAGAAGAGACTCGTAGCGTGTCCGGGCAACAGGCATGGAGGGAACCGAAGTTGCAAAAAAGAAAAGACGACTAAGGTGCTTTACTAGAACTGAGTCTACGTACAGGAGATATCTTTGGGTGAACAGTCAGAAAAACAACAACAACGAGAGGAGTGAAAAGTTGACACAGAGAAAACCATGTCCGGCGACGAAATAGAATCGGCGGGAGCAAAAGTACGGTCACCGGCGATTCAAGGTGGAGCCAGATCAGAGGAAAAGGGTAGATTGCCCGAGTGGGGAAGGCGAGAGAGCAGCCGACCGAAGCGGGGCCTCGGGGAACCTTGAGGGGGTGGGAGGAGGGGGGAGAGGGTGAGAGTCAATGAAAACCATTTAGTACAGGACGATTACCGGAGAAGTAACGAGCAACAAGAGTCAACCCGGACGAGATTCGCTATGGTAGAATTCAAACAGGTCGCGGAACTGATAGGGGAACTCTAACATAACTCTCAGAAACGCGCACGGATGAGCCAATCTAGACCAGGAAAATGGAAAAAAGAAATGCTCAATCTTATCCAGGCAGACCTAAACGCGGCAGCTTAATGTGGCGCGGCGCCCTATATCAAACGACCCTCTATTGCAACGGAAATAATCTCCTCGTCTGTAAAAAAAGGAAAAGAATGTATGTGCCCAAATACACCTGCTGCACAGTCCAAAAATCTAAATGATGAAAGACTGGCGATGACACCCTCCGAAGGTAAGCCTTACTACGCGACCAATCGTGAATTAAGATCCATCCGGAGGGTCCGGATAATCACACGATAAAAATTCATAAGGAAAACGGTGAACCGCAGGGATAGGGCAAAAGGAAGGGCATAATGCTTGAAAACGCTGAATCGGGTTCAGGCCAAGCTGTTTATCAAAACTTGTACTGCTCGAGGAAGATCGAACTGGTAGCAGGCAGAAAAGTGGATTCGGTGACGGCTTCCAGAGAAAAATTCGTGAGAAAAGGAGAACCGGAGACGGTTGAAATTCGTAGTCGATAAGGGGGGACAAGAAATCCCAAAGAGTCAGATAAAAACCATGGCGGTACTAAACAAGACCACGGGAGGGGACCGGGGCTTGAAGGAGCCATACGACAGAACAGGAGGCGGAAAGAATCGAGGTGAACGGTGAAACTTTAACCGGGGGTTTTCAAGAAGGTATTGCACCAAGGAAGAAAAGGAAACTCACCGGCTGGCCAGCAATTTGCTGCAGTGGGAACTGAGGAGAATGCCTGGGGCACGGTTTACGACTATGGGAACAATGTAAGCGTGGGGGAGGCGGAAGTCGGTCTGAACCGTAGGACAGAAGGAGGATCCCTCCAGCTGTGGGCGATAATGCTTGGTGCGTTGGCCGATGGAGGGGCAGAGGTAGAAAGGAAAACAAAAGCCACGGAAAGAAAGCGGCGCTGGGAAAAATCGGAAGGTTCGAAAAGAAGAACGCAGGGGGACAGCTTTCCTGTTCATTACAGCCGGTAAAAAAACCGGTATGCGAGTGTAAGCGTCAGGGCCTTTCGGCTTAAATGGGGCCGAAGGGCAAAAGGGGACAGGGTCAGACTAAAGTCTCGGCCGGAAGCACAGAAAAGCGGAGTGGGGCAAAATCTGGAAAAGACTGTTATGGAACAGGCGCTTCTCTGCGTATTCCAGGTCGAGCAGGTTCGGTGCAAATCGAGGGGTGCTTGGTGGGGGAAAAAGGTGTCGGGAAGATCAAGGTAAATCGGGATGGAGGTAGCGTGGGGCGGGGGGTGGAACCAAAGGGAATTATGTAAGGAGCGTTAAAATACAATCATCGACTTATTCTCACGAAAAGAGCCCGGGGGGGGGGGGTCGCGGAGGAAAACTTAACTCGAGGCTAAAAATCAAGGCTTACCTCTCTCTTGCAGAGGATGTTTGAACATCTAGACCAGACAGGGGATTCAAATTTATAAAAGGGACGCGCGGAGGACACGGCCGGAAAGGCAAAAGGAGGGAGATAAGAAAAGCTCTTACGGGAAACTCGTAAGGGCCCTGTCCGAGGCATGCAAGGGTAAACGAAAAGAAGAGCGGGTTGAGACTTCCCTGGGCAGCTCCTACCCAGCGACGGGTGATGTACGCCAAGGGAAGATAAACTAAAGGAGTGGAGAGCTAACGAAGCATGGGGAAAGAGAACAATGTGGGCAGAACAGGAGATTTCAATTCCGGGCGTGGACAAAACCTGGATCGGACTTAGTGGGAGCCGCATTTGATCGCAAGAAAGGGGGTGGGGGGGGGGGTGTGGTTGTGGGGGGGGGGGGTTGGGTTTTGTGGTGGGGGGGGTTGGGTGTTGCGGGAAGGGGGGGGGGTGGGGTGGGGGTGTTCCTTCGGCAACGACTGCCCGCATGTCGCAGCACCCTCTCCTCCCTCGTTCCACGCTCTGACCATCCTCTTCTCGTCTTTTGACGGAGCCAACGCCCACAAGAAAACTGCCGCAGTTCTCCGCAAAAAGGCCTCATCGGAACTCTCCTCTCGCTCCGAAAGAACAACAACGGAACTCATCAAGTCTTCTCGGCCAGACCTAGGGCCCGGCATTGCTTGGTGGGCTTCGGACCCAAAAAGCTGGAGAACCAGCGTATGACTCTTTCTTTCCAATAGTTCTGGATCAGTACATTTTGCCTAAACAAGAATTTTCTAGCACAAGGGACAACCCCGTCGTGCGAACTGCTCGAATGTTACCTAAGGTGGACTGAGCGGCAAAACGACGATATGCCAAGCAATAAAGAAATGCCGCTGAATTCAAAAAAACCAGCCTGGTAGGTGCTGGGAGATTAGTCTTTCCTCAAAACGTCGATGGTGGGTCACGGCGAACAAAAGTATGAACGAACAGCGCTAAACTCGCCTGGGCTAGAAATAAAGGCAAGAAGAGACGTACCCGGGGGACTCAAAAAGGCCTCACTATGCGGCGGAGACGAAAAATTAGGGTCAAAAACAGGGGGGAAGACCACCGGCAGAGACTAAGTTACCTTAATAGGATACGTAATCACGAACTTGTCCTAAGAGGGGGTCTAGGGACAAGTCAAAGCTTGAAGGAAGAGGTCCCGGAGTCTGACTAGAGTTGGCGAGTGTAAGCCGAATAGAAAAAAAGGGCATAGTCGCGATCATCACGTTGATGGTTACCTAATCGAAAAAGAGTCAAAAACGAGACGGGAAAAACCAAAGGGGTGGATGACGAAAGAAAAGAGGCCCCGCACAGAGCGGAACATCATCCAGATGTAGCAAGCATAAAAAAACTTTAAATCAAGGAAGCGAAAAAAAGTGTCAACCACTAAAGAGCCTTGAAGGATGCGCTTTGCCCAGACGCTCACGGAAGCCTCAATTGAAAGAGTGATCGGAAAAATGAAGACTGGGGCCGAAGGAAACTGAAGACAGAAAAAGACAACCGTGGCCCAAAGAGGTCAATCCTTCGATAAACCATGCATTCGCAAAGTGAGCAAAACAGGGGGGAGGCGCAAGGACGTCCAAGAGCCGCCGCTGCAATTTAAGCTAGCTCCTCGCCTAATCGAAATCCAGGAAAACCTACAGGGGCAAATGAGGCCAACGCATGCATATAAGGAAGCTGGAAGGGCCTAGAAGGAGGGGAAGACGGACCTTGCGGAAAAAGTTTCACTCAAACTATCTTAAAAAAACCACAAGAGTACGGAAAGCCGCGACATTTCCTGAAGCCAAGGTGAATCAAAGGGGGGTGCTTTTAAAGGTAAGGCTTGGCGGATTACATTGTGAAATCAAGAGATTGAAAGGGACGGGTCCTCTACAGATGGTGTGCCGGCCAGAGGTGGACGACGATTGGGTAGCGAAACGAGAAGGTACAGGCCAAGAAAGGTAACCTCGCCAGTGGGAGTGTGGGAAAACGAAATTTATATTTTAGAGGGAGCCGTGTGGGGAGGCAACAATTTCAAAGGAAAAAAGATTAGCAGCATGTGGGACGAGAAACTCCACCGACTGTCCGGGCTCTTCTTATGGCGAAAATCCTCTATATCAGAGGGGAGAAGGACCCCGGGGAGAAGGGCGGATAAACAAATAGAAAAATAGAAAGAGAGGGCATACGAAGAGAAGGCATTTTTGGAAAGGGCCCCGTGATAAGGAGGAGTTGGCTAGAGAACGAACTATCCTTGATATCAGGGGCTCAGGAACCGTCAACGAGGAATCATATGTGTCAAGAGTTCGGCGCGCTTACACCTTTAACCTTTTCAGAGGGGTGTATCAACTTTTCAAGGAAAAAAAGAAATTAAGAAGATGTCGCCGACAGATGAGGTGAAAAAACCTTCATGACATGCAGGCATAAGACCAGACAGACGAGGAAATTAGGTAAGAAAATAGTTCTTGCTCTGCCAATCAGAATGGAACGGGCTAGAAAGTCTCCTGCATCAAGGTTTGGGCCAGAGCAAGGGAGTCAAAAAAGCGATGATGTGGGGGCCAACGTCGTATTGGCGCTCCATCTGGGGGAAAGTTCGATCAAAGCACAACATGCAAGAGAGAGCAGAAACAAATCCGCTATCTCTTTGGGGCAAAAGCGTTAAGTTCAGAAAAGGTACGACGCGTCAACGGGGTTAATAAAATGAAAGGGCTAACGATCGAGTGAACGATTGGGGAATGGGTCTTCGGGCCAAATGGCAAAAGAACATGCCAAGGACATTGACAGCGATCTGGGGACAAATCACGACCGAGGGAACTTGCTACCACCCAGACGGATTGACACTTCACGGACAGATTTGCTACTGAAAATGTTTTCCCGCCAAAGAAACAACAAAAAGGATGAGCGGGGGACAAGCAACAGCACCCCTGTCCGTCGACAAGAGAATAAATATCGAGAGCACGGTGGGGGAACTACTTCTTTAAAAAACATGTTCGCCAGGCAAAAAAAAAGTCAATGTGTCGTGGACGTTGGGGAAGCGATCCTTTCTCTAACGGACTCTTCATCGAGACGGGCGCCCTGGGTTGCAAAGAAACAGGTAGAAAGCAGTTACCTGAGGACCGAAAGAGAAATGAGGAAACCCGACGAGATCCCGAGGTGCATCTCATCACCAGTGGGGTGCAGACCATAGGAAAGCGAACCGATAAAAAGAAATACGCAGCGCGCTGGACGCCGAATCTTCTCTCAAAAGAGGAAAGACTGAGCGTGCCTCTTAAAATCATGAAAGAGATTGCGAATCTAGGACTTGGCATCGCAAAAGAGAAAAAAAGAATCTATTTTAATGTTAGTCATCCGACGGCTTTTTATTGGGAAAGGGAAAAACGAATAACGAAAACACCAGCTTCTACAAGAAATCCGTCGGAGGATGTACAGGGTTCAAATTAAAACTAAAATTTTGACAGACGGTAAAGCTCAAGAAGAATCGTTACGGGAAGTAGAAACAGGATGGTTCGTAGGACAGATCCTGCAGTATAAGTAGGATGGGAAGAGTATCGCTTATCACGGGCACCTAAAAGTCCTTCATTAGCAAAGGGGGATATCGAGACCGAATGGGGCTGAAGGGGTATTCAAGAAAAGTCAAACTAGGCGTGAACGCAAATCTCCAGGGGGATTACGTGACGGTTAGGTATAAAGGGGACTAAAAAACTACCCTCTTAACAAGGGAATAGGGGCTTAAAGGAATAAAAAGAGTCTGGACGAGTATCAACCTTTCTTTCGAACAAAACTTTCTAGGTAACGGGATTCAGTAGCAAAAGAACATATAGGGCATCATCGATGGGGGAAGGGGCCGACTGGCACGCAAGTATGGGGGCCAGGAACAGAAAAAGTATCACCAACGCCCCAATGCAACGGCCACACCAATTGCTGCAGTGAATGACTAAAGAAGGCTTTTCGAATGACGTCGATTCAAGATCCGCTTTGGGGGAAAGACTTAACGGACAAAGGGAAGGGGACAACCGGAAGTCTGGCCCCCCCAGAAAATGTGACGTATATGCATGGGGGGGGGGGGTTCATGTGGAAATATTATTTGAAAATACGTGGACGAAGCGGAAGTATGACTCGGATTGGCGCAAGGGACCGCGAATGGCTGAGGCATGTTGAAGGCGGAAAGGTGACCGATTCAGATCGGGACATCGATACTGGGGAACGGGAGAGAGGCTTGGGGGGGAAGCCAAAGAAATGACCAGGGGGGATGGTGGCCAGCTGACTCTCCATTCCGCAAAAGACTGAACTGCAAAGTCGATGGCTTCAAAGGAAACGGACAAATTAGGAAAGGGAGATCGTGACTGGGGTATCTGAGATGGGGGGGGGGAGACAGGTGAGGGTCCTCTAAAAAGTGACAGAAAGTCGGTAGGCGTCCTGAGGTCGGGGAGCCGGTGATCAGGAAGGTAAATCAAGATCAAGGCGCGAACATAGGAAGCATGGTTGCGATTCGTTCAATAGAAAAGGGTCTCTTCCTAAAGAAGAAAAAAGTCGGACGTCTGTCAAATACGGGAATGGGCATCAAGAGACCCACCTTAAGAGGGAGGGGGATCCGTTCATTCCGAGACTTATTCTGGCTTCGAGCGCGTGGGGCTTCAAAGGGCAGTTTGTTTGGTTGTGGCGGGGGGTGTTTGGGGGGGGGCACCCCACGGGGCCTGGGGGACACCAATGTGGGTTTGCCAAAAGTGTTTTTATGGCATTCCGAGTGCTTATTATACTAAAAAGGGGTTAGCTGTCGTACTCAAGAGGAAAGGTGCTGTCTGTAGAGGAAAGTGTCGTATCGCCATTTCGCATTTGATCTTGGGACGATTCACGTTGGAAGAAGACATCTAACCAAACACAAAAAAACGGGGGGTTTTTTTGTTGGAAAAAAAAAAAAAAAGAACCTGGAAAAGTCGGAAAAATCCAAGCACCTACCGAGTGAAGAGCGTCGACCTTAAAGACGGAATT
>Ga0179593_1390334_pt1 | contig 22829 bp, 33 predicted proteins | sample CZODoug2_1_08_16_FD_185931 | JGI IMG/M metagenome (GOLD analysis project Ga0179593, IMG submission 185931) | Vadose zone soil fungal communities from Angelo Coast Range Reserve, California, USA - CZODoug2_1_08_16fungal (PacBio error correction) | ecosystem: Environmental > Terrestrial > Soil >...
AAAGCTTGTTGAAGCGGGGAACGGAGAGAAAATGAGGAGCGGGGCTTCGGAGGATTCACAAATAAAAAACGTGTCACTGACGGAAAAGGAAAACGGAAGGGAGCCGAAAACCAAGGGGGGGGGGGGGGAGGAATGTCAGAGGGGAGGTTCGTTCTCACTAAGCTCCGGGAAAAGAAGAAAGGGAAGGATGTCCGGGAGGAAGGGGAAAAAAAAAAACCATAAGTGGAAAACAGAACGTAACAAAATCAAACTAGAAATGGGGGAAAACAAAGCCAAAAACGGTTAAGGAGCAAGGGACAACGTGGGAACAAGCCCGAAAGAGGAGCACCGTGACGAAGGGGAAAACTTGTGAATCTCCGAAAGAAAAACAAAAATCAAATCGGGGCTGCGGGAAGAAAGAGGGATGAAGCCCAGTGATCCGCGCCAAGAAGAAAGAGGTGGGGGGGCCGTACCTGCTCACGACCAGCAAGGAAAGGAAAAGAAAAGCAAAAAATAAAAAAACTAAGGAGGGGAATCGAGTAAGAAGACACACTCCTGCACCATAGAACCAGACAAGAGGGGGAAGATTTCCAGGTGGAAAAGCGAGCCGCAATAAAAAAGGAAGAGCAATGGCCAGGTGAGCAGATAGGGTGGGACAACAGCCGGTGGAAAAAGTAAGGAGGGACTGTGTCGGGGGTTAAAAACGTTAAACAAAAGGAGGGGGGGTGGCAAAAAGGGACCATGTCACGGGAAAGACGATGGCTCAGAAGGCAGGAAAAAAACAAGACAAGGAAAGGGCGCTAAACGCAAAACGCAGGAGAGGGAGGGGACTTCAACATTCCGGTCCGCTAGGGGTCCTCAAAAATAGGAAAGCAAAAAAATACGCACGAACGCTATAAGAGAAGATAGGGCTGACGGGAAAAAAAGAACGACCCTATTCCGGACACAATACCCAAGATACGTTTGGATCTCCAAGAGATGGATAAAAAAGAATGGACCGCGGAAAATCACTTGGAAATGAGGCGCATAAGGTATAAAACGAGTCTTAGATTCACGTCGGAACTGGGTGAGCAAAATCCAGGACAAGAAGGGAAAAAAAAAACACAAAAAAAAAAAAAGTCAACTCACCAAGTCTAGGAAAAAAAAGAAGAATTCGCGTTCAGAGGGAGAAAGACAATTTGGGTCAAAAGACCGCAACCAAGAAGATAAACTCCTGTCAAAAAAAAAAAAAAGCAAAGGGCACTAGGCCCTGCAACATCGAAAGAGAGACTCGAAAAAAAAAAAAAATTACGGTGGGTGAAAGGTCTGAGGGGTGATTGCCCGGGGAAAAAGTGTGAAGGGAAGGGAACAACGGCAGGACAAAAAAAACAAGACTCAAAAAAAAAAAAAAAGGGATGACAAGATTGACACGGGAGGTCCAAAGGCCCCGGCAGAAGGAAAGAGGAGGAACCCTGAGGGAAAAGGGGATGAAGCCAGCAACCGGTGCCGATGTAAAAAAAAAAAAAAAAACACCGCGAAACACCAGCTCGAGGGTGAAAAGAGGGGGGTAATCAAAAAGCAAAAAAAGGTCGACAACCTAACAATGAAAACGGAGTATAACAGTTCAAAGGGCGAAGGGGGAGGGAAGAAGCAACTTACAAAAATTAGCCTGAGGACGCAGAAGATTCACCTCGACTTAGCGAGGACTGGAAGGAGAATCTGAAACCGAGGGTTGGGAGGGTTTGGGGTGGGCATCTCGGGGGGGTAGACTCTCAGGAAGTAATTAAACAAAGGTTTCAAAGGGAAAATTTAAGGCGGGGGCAAAAAAACAGTGACAGTATTGGGAAAGTCGCGTCCGAAAGAAAAAAGAGCGGAAGCACGGGAGGCGGTACTCGAAAAACAAAAAGGTTGGGGGAATAAGACAGAGAAAAAAAAAAGCGCGGGGGCCCAAAGCAAAAGGGGACTGCAGGCCACCTAAGACGCAGAAAAGAAAAGATGGCGGGACTGTGGGGGCAAGAAAAAGAATGACCCTCAAACTAGGCTAGGGGAACCCGGCGAAAAAAAAGGAGAAACGTTTGGGATGTGAAAAACGTGATCGCTTCCAGTGCGACAGAAAGGGGGGGATTCAAAAAAAAAAAGGGGGACGTGGAAAACGGGCGGCGGCTCCGAAAGAAAACCGTGCGTAAATGGCAAGCGGGTAAACTGGCGGCAGGAAAGAGACAGAAACAAGAAAGACTCGGAAAAGCAGGGGCCAACAGGGTGTGGGATGGCAAGAAAGGAAGGAAGACGGTCCAACGGGAGCAGCGGCGCAACCCGAAGAGTGTTACAAACGTCAAAAAAAAAGGAAAGTAACAAAAGGACCATCAGAAAAGGAGATGACCAGGAAATTTTTCAATCTCAAAAAAAAAAAAGGAAACAAAGAAACATCCGCATTCAAACTCGAATGCATGAAAAGGGGGTGTGTCCAAAAAAAAAAAAATCGGCAACCAAACAAAGGGCCACCCAAATCGAACGGGAAGCCCAGTTGTAAGAATTGGGATCTCGTGGTAAAACCTGTAAAAAACCTTCGTCCGGTCAAAAAAAAGAAAAGGTGAAAAAAAAAGAAAGGGTACCACACGCCAAGAAAGGTAAACAGGGACCCGAAAAGGCACAAAACAAGGACAGGGACGCTAACGTGATTGCTAAAAGGGAAACACGAAAAAGTGCTGGACCGGGAGGCAAGGGGTGACCTGTCAACAGTGCCTCGTTCCGGCACGATGCCGGGGGAACAACCTTTTAACTAAGCAAAAGCAGAAAAGGAGGAAGAAAGAAACCGCAGCACCAGTTCAATTAAGGGAAAGATAAAAAAACTGGCAGACGAAAAGCGGGCCCCCGTCGAAAAAAGGAAAAACCCATACCTAAGGGGGAATACAGGGTCAAGACAAAAAAAAAAACGAAGGTCAAAAAATTGGCAAAAAACATGAAAGGGAAAGAGTACTCACACAACAAGGAGGAAGGAAAGGAGGGGAATCAATATTCAATGTGAAGGTTGGACAAACCGGCTGAAAAGGATGTGAACCACGGAAACGGGGAGCAGCACTGCACTCGGAGGGAAGCGGGCATGAACACTGAGAGCAAGGGGGGGAGAGTAACTGTCAAGACTTGAAAGAAAACTAAAGGGGTGCTGCGCAGAGGGGGGGAAATTGAAACGCAGATGCAGGAAAACGAGGCACATTTGCAAAAAAAACGCAGAAAACAGGACGACGGGCGAAAGGTCCGTTGTCCTGGACTCACTTCAAGAAAGAGTCGAACAGGGTAGGAGGGGGGGGGGGAACAAGTGGAAAGAAAAAGAAATAAAGAGCTCAAGTCGGAAGCGATTGCTACTCGTGGCGGGAACATGTCGAAATTGGGCTTTGTCAAACAACCGCGAATGGCATTAACACACGGGGAGTAAATCGGTGGCAAGGTTGGGCGGTGGGGGGGAGGCAAACAAGGAAAAGAACAGATCGAGATGGAGGGGGACCTGGGGGGCCTGCGGAAAAGAATTCAAAACGGCATGCCGTAGTGGGGGACGGGGCGGTGGCAAAGGGACAAAAAAAAAAAAACGGAAGTGACGGAAGGGAGGGGGGAGTTCAGCCGCTGGGGATTGGAGGAAGGGCCGGGAACAGTTAAAAACCGAAATGACAACAGGGCGCGGTTTCGAGAGCTCCAGTGAAATAAGGACAAACAAAAAGAGGCAAACTGCACAAGAACGGGAAGACAAAAAAAAATACGAACTGGGGAAGAGAAGGGCAAGCAAAAAAAGGATTGGAAAGAACAAATTAAGCGTACATTAAAATATAAAAAACATAGTGGGAAGACATCAAAAAAAGAGCAAAAAAAGGGAAAAAAACAGGGAAGTAGCTTTTTGGCCAAAAAAAAAAGCACAACCACGGCTTGTTGTCAAACGCGGGGATGGTGGTGGGGAGCATCAATGGGGGGTGACTAGGGGCCTAACGAGGAAAAACGGGGGGCAGGAAATACTAGTTCAAGCGACAAAGAAGAATCTGTACTTGCGAGCTCAGAGGAAGGGAAGGGAAGAAACGGACGCGAGTGCAAAAAACTATACGCTGGGCCCAAACGAAATTTGAAGAGACCTAGTGAATTGATGACGCGGAAGCTTCCCAAGAGAAAAAAACGAAACACCGCCGAATACGGAGTAGGAGGGACAAGAAAATCACGAAAAAAAAGGAGGACAAAAGAGCTCAAGCGGAAAAGAAGGTTGGAACGTAAAAAAAAAAGAACAAAAACGGGCGCACATCTACTAACACAATTTTTGGGGCCAAATTTCGGGAAAAGCTGCGGAGTTCGAAAATGAAAAGAAAAAAACCCACCATCAAATCGCAACGAAGCAATGGAAACGCTTTGGGAAAAAAAAGGCTGGCAAAAAAAGCTGGTGTCATCAAGGCAAGGGACACCACGGAAGAAAAAAAAAAATCCAGACTGAAAGGGGAGATAGTCACCTCCCAAGTGTGACACGGTGAAAGCAGGGAAAACACCGCAGTAGTGGGCGGAGCTGCCTCCATCCGGAACGGACAAGACGTGAATCACAACTCAGACCATTTTGGAGCCAAATGTAAGAGAAAACTTCTGGAAGGCGCGAGGGAAGCTCTGCGGCCTTCGGCTGGAAAAGTCGTTTAACAAAAGGAGGCTGGAAAAAAATGCAAGCGAAGAAAACAACTTTCTTGCAGAAATAAGGGGGGGTTGAGCGGGGACAGGTAAAAAAAGGCGACGTTGGGGGTGGGTGTGGTGGAGGGAAACACAAAAGGGGACCTGCAGCAAAAAGGAAAACACCAAAATTCCAAGAGGGGCGGGACAAAAAGCCCCAGCACAACAGCAGGGCAATTCTAGGTTTCAAAAAAAAGCCGGGAGAAAAAAAAGCAAAAGGGGCGTGTGAGGCAGCTTCGCTTGGGGGGGGGGTTTGGGGGCGTGCAAACCGAACACAATGATGCCTCTCGCTTGCGGCAGAAACAACGCGGCGATAGGGGGGACTAAAACGGCACCGGAGAAGGGAAAGAACAGTCGTTCACTGGGAAAGGAGCATGCGGAAGCTGGGGAACTTGGAGTGGGGTGTCCCGCAATGATACAATCGATCTGGCACGGCGGCCAACCAAACATCTGGAACAAAAAACAAAAACTTAGAGGGGGAGCTTCAAAAGGCGAGGTTGGAAAAAAGTATCCGCGACCGTTCGCGGATCCACGCGGGAGTCGGCGAGGAAGGCATCGCTTCGCAACAGAAACATGTAGTGGGGAAAGAGGTCCAGGTGCGGGTGGTTTTTGGGCGGAAACCTTGACCGAGTGCGTTTCAAGTGGGGCGTTCTGCGCTTAATGGGACAAGGAGGAGACGCAAGGGAAGCCACGGCCAAACCAATATTAAAGAAACGGGGCGAGCTCAAGGGGAATAAAGGAAGGACTGCGAAATTTTAAAAAAGAACTAACTGAGGTATTCTGTCGGTGGGAAGGGGAGTTCCAAACGGGGGTCGAAAGGGAGGAGGAGCATGTCCAAGCGGCTGAAAAAAAGACGCAATGTCAAAGATGAGACGTCTGGCGGTTTGGCTAAGTCTCGAGAACAGAAAAGGGAAAAATGGGTTTTGGAGCTCCATCAAACACATTAGCATTGAAAACAAAATGTGCCTTATCAGCAGGGGAGGGGAACACGCGCTAAGAGCCTGTGGAGAAACGAGGAGCACCAAAAAAAAAAAGGCACGTGATCGCAGGAAAAAATCGAAAAAACTTCTTCGGAAACAAAACGCCGCTAAAAGGGGAAAACCGGGGATAGAAAGAAGTGAAGACGCGCCCCACACCATCAAGCCACGTTGGCCCAGTGCTTGGTTTCAGATACGGGAACGGGACCAATGGAAGGTGGCGAGACGGTGCGGGCTGGGGGTGAAACAGCTGTATAAAAAAGCGCGAAGTAATCCGTGGGGGAGAGAAAGACTTGCAACAGTCTGGAAAGAACCGGTGGGGGGCTAAGGGCAATTACAAAGAGGAAACGGGAGCTTGCCATATGAAATGGCGGGCTGCCGAGAGAAATGAAAAAAAGCACAAAAGCCACGGAAGTCGCACGGGGAGACTTGTATAACCGCAAATGCGTACGACTTAGCTCATTGTGGAAATCAGGGGGGGAGGCTCTGGGGGCGGACAGAAAAAATATGGATGAATCACAACTACGTGACAGTTGTAGGGAATCAATCAAGTGGAGGAAAGTTGAAATTAATCTGGGCAGGGTGAACGGAGGAAGAATTGGGGGGGGGGGGAAAAAATCAAGGGCGGAATCAAGGTTTTGCACCAGAAGGAAAACAAAACGGACAAAAGGAATTCGAGATGATAAAAAAAAAAGGGGGGTCGGGGGGTCACCGAAAGAAAGGGGAAGATCGAAAGGCAAAACTAAAAAAAAGGCCCTGTCGTTAGACAGGGAAGGAGCTTCGACAAAGAAAGGTTCCAAGCAATGGCGGAAAGAGCAGGGAATTTAGTGGAAAAGGAACAGCTTTTGTTGCAGGCACGATGACAGTTGGGCACGCGAAAAAACGCAGGGGGGGGTCCGCCTGGGCAACTGCAACTAATCAAAAGTACGACAACGCGGGTAGCCCGAAGAGTGAACATCAGGAAAAAATCACGCTCTGAAAAGAAGGGCTCCCGTCTCTGCAGAAAAAGGGGACGGAAAGTAAACCGGAATGGAAGACGGACAGAAGGGGTTTCCATTTTGTTGAGATAACTGACTACATGGGGTAAAAACAATACTGCATGCGCCGAACACCACAACGAATGGGAGAAAGATGGGCAGGAGGTCGGCATAATTTCGACGCGGGAAAAAAAAAAAAAAAACTCTATAGGGGCAAACCTGGGGGTTGGGATTCGAACTGGGGTAAGCTGGCGAAACGACAAGGTACACGTCAATTCCAAGGAGTGAGAAGAAAGTCGGGGGGGAAAGGGGTTTAAGCACCATACCGAGATGGGTTGGTGCTGCCGCAAGGAAAGTCGTCGTCGCAGGGCGAAAACAAACGAAAACAAAAACAACGAGGAGTTCAACGATTTCGCGTCTAAAAAGAAACGGTGACGCACAAGAAAGCAAAAAAAAGAAAAAGAAAATGCCACAGAAAAGAGAAGTTTGGCGCTCCAGTAAGGCAACGTCGCGCAACCGATAAGCAGAGGGGGAAAAAAAAAGAACCCCAAAGCAAGGGCGTAGCAAAGAAGGAAAATCAATAAAAACAGCGATCGCAGCAAATACGCAAGAATACGTGGTGCACAAAGACTTGGGGGGAAAAACGTCAAAAGCATCTCACAACGAAAAAAAAAAAAAAAAAAAAAAAAAAAAAAAAAACAAAAAAAAGAAAAAAGAAAAACAAAAAAAAAAAAAAAAAAAAAAAAACCACAACGAGAGAAAGGAAGCAAAAAAAAAAAAAAACAAACACCCTCCTCGCTGGAGAAAACAGAAAGAGGTAGCCGCCTTCGGACGGGAAAAAAAATTGAAACCGACCGTGCCCAGGTCCGGGGCAACAAACTGAACGTCCGGAGATCACGAAAACGGGAGAGGAAAAGGCGGAGACGAAGAATTAGTGTGCGAATTCAATCAAAAAAAAAGAGGGGAACTGGGTGAAAGAGTTAAGAGGGGGGGGGGGGGCGGACAAAAGAATACGACGACCAACAGACAGCAGCCCTTGGAAAAAAAAAAGACCGGGGGGAAAAAAAACGGAAAGACAAAAATCAAAAAAAAGAAGAGCAAAGTGGAGGCGTCGTGCAATACTACCGGCGGTTGGACCAAACCAAGGGAACACTGTGACAGCCAGGAAAAGGCAAAAGGGGATCCAAAAGGCGGAGAGACCAGAAATCGAACCGTGGGTACCACCATCCAAGAAGTCCCCAGTGAGCAACCACTTGTTTGGGGTCAGCGGAAAAGGGAAAAAAAAAAAAAGGAGTTGTCCGTCCTAGGGGGATTGGTTCAAGATCTCATAGAATTCACATCCAAGTAATGGGGGGTAAAAACGCATCCCCGAAAAAAAAAAAAGGAAAGAAGGAAAAGGGGGCTTTGGCAGGGAATCTCATGCGCCTCCACCCACGAAAGTTGCTGTCAGTCTGCCCAAAAAGACCCAGGAAAAGTAAGGGGGAAAAAAGAAGTAATTAAGGGAACGAGCCTGAACGACTCGAAGGGTCCGAAACCAAGGAAACCGACAGGGCTCGATAGAAAAAAAAAAAGGGAAACGTTAACGTCCAGGCGAAAGAAGGTCGCGCACAAAAAAATTAAGAAGCCACCTCAATGGAGCGGCGGAGAGAAGGTCTCGGGCTGAGGGCGGAGACGGGGGAACGTGGCGAGAAAGCGTTGATAAAAAAATTTAAACGCGACGGGGAGAGGCTAAACGCAACGCTCCTGCACATTCAGCGGAGCATTCAAGGCAGATAACCAAAAAACCTAAACATGTCCTTCCAGAAAGCAAAAAAGAACAGAAGAAGAAAAAAGCCTTTGAAGGGTAGGGGACCGCTTGGGAAAACACTCCCAAAATAAGAGGCAAATGTCGCTAGAAAGAACGACGAAAAACGAAAAATTTTTCGGATTTAAATAGCGGCTGGAGAAAAGGGTCAAACAGAAAACAAGGAGGGAGTTTGCGTGACATACTCACAAAACAGGGGGTCCAAGCGCGAAAAACAACATGCAAGGAAACATTAGGTCCGAAAGAGTGGCTCGTAAAAAGACCGCCAAAAAAAAAACCAAGAAAAAACAGAAACGAAACGAGGGAGGGGTACGAGCGATGGGCCACGAACAACCCAGAGCGAACGCAAGTCCGAATAGTGTACACCTAAAAATAGAGCAAAAAGGATTGGGTTTCGTTCAAAAAAAAAAAACAAAAAAAAAAAGAAGGGGGGTGGGCCGGGCCGGCACAGATCGATATGATAGCGGCAGCAAAAAACAAAGTCCACGGGCCTCTGAGAGAAGCGAAGGCGAGATGACGGGGCGGGTAACAGCCCGGCCTGCGATGCCGCACAATCGCCTAGGACAATCGCCGAAGGAAGAACAGGAAGAGGGGGGAAGAACCGCGAAGCACAAAGCGGAACGAAAAAAAAATAACCACCAAACAAACTAAATGGAAAAGATAACGGAAAGCTAAAAAAGAAAAAAACGCGAAAAAACGAGGCGGAGGGATTTCGCCCGCAAATCCGGAAAGCGAGGGATGATACTCAAAAAAAGGTCTGATAAAGGGGGGGTCAAGGAGGAAAACGCAAACACAAAAAAAAAAGGGAAATGACGCACCGAGAACCATATATACGAAAAAAAAGAAAAGGAGGGGAGGGGAGTTAAAAGGCTGACCAGGACAGAGCAAAAAAAAAAATACAAACAAACCTGGTATAATGCTCAAAGAAGAGACAAAAACGAGAAACATCCGCAACCGGGCGAAAAAGGTCGAGTGTATTCCGTGGGAGAGAAAAAAATTGGCAAAAGAACCTTCCGCACCAAAATGCGGGATGAAAGGCTTGCAAAAAAAAAGGGGTGTAAATTCGAAAGGCCCACGAAGGCATCAGTATTGACCCTGAAAAAAGAAACTAAAATACCAGCGGGAGAAAATGATAAAACGGGGCGAACCACATTAGCTTCAGGGGGGGGGAGAAACTGAGGGAGCCACAGGAGCAAGCGGGACACAATGGAACTCGAAAAAAATAACTTCGCGCCAGATTAAAAAAAGTAAGGAGGGATACTGTGGACAAAAACTCAAGGTGGCCAAAATTAGAAAGAGGGAGCAAAAACAAAGCGCTTTGAAAAAAACTTGGGTGCACCGGAGGCGGGGTTGGTTTGGGAGAAAAAGAGGCGAAGGAAAAGCCGCTAAAGAAAAAAAAGAATCTTGAACCTTCCGCGGAAAAAGATTGGGCCCGAGCACGTGACCTAGCGAAGCTCAACGCAAAAAGAGTCTAAAAAAATCGAACGGGAAAATAAGAAGCGACCAAGATAAAGCTGCGGACAGAAGCAAACATGGAAAGGCAAAAAAGCAACACATCCCGTAGAAAGCCAACCGGCAAGGTGGTGAACTAACAACCCTCTGGGGGCGCAGGAAAATGCGCTCTAATTGAGCTGTGAAGGAAAGAATGGCTATTCATTCCAATTGTGTGGACGAACGGGGGGGGAGGGCTGTAAAGAAAAACGAAAAAGGTGACAAGGTCGGCGCATCCTTGAACGGAGCGTCGATCGGAGAGGGGGTCATTTGGACGCAACATAAAGAGGAAAGGAAACATTGAAAAAATGAACTACAAAGGAAACGGAAATCGACCTCCAGCATCTTATCACTCAGATTGGGGCCGTACACAGAAAGGAGTAAAAAAACCGCTTGCCAAAAGAAATACCCGCCGCGGCGCCAGGGTTTCAAAAGGGGACTGAACAAGAAGAAACGAAAACATGAAAAAAATGGAAACAGCAGCAAAAGGGAAGAGGCCCAAAAAGGAGGCCCAACAAATTGCCCAAGAGAAGAGACCAAGGTTGCATGTCGGTTTGAGCCGGTGGGCCCAAATTCTGTAAACAGGACAGAGAAGTAGCAATAGTCATTCCCGCCGAGCGAGGAAAAAGGGAAAAAAACTGCACCAAGCCAGGGAGGGAAAAAAAGGCAGCATGCGGGATAGCGCCAGGAAAAACAAGTTTCGCGTCGAAAGTATGCAATGGGGGAAAATTGGCGAAATGCGCAAGGAAAGAAAAAGGAAAAGTTCACACCCCGTTTTCGCCGCACAAAAAAAAGAGGGCGGCAGCCGCACAGTCCTTCGGAAGGCAAGCTCACAAAGAAAACGATAAAAGAGGGAAAAGAGGAAGCCGCCAAATTCCCAACCGCAGGGTTAAAAACGGGGAAAAAAAAAAAAAGTTGTCGCAACTTTGGCCAACCTGCCAATGAGATAGAACCTCAAGAAAAAAAAAAAACCAAAACAAAAACAAAAACGGGGAAGGAGGAAAGGAAGAAAAAAAAATCTAGTGGTATTTGTGCAATTGTGCGAAACGGGTGACTGAAAAGAACTATTTACCATTCGTGTCTTGAAGAGGGAAAAGAGAAAAACGAGTCAAAGCTCGAGGGAAGAGCCATCAACAGCATGGGAGAAAAAAGTGTAGGACGTCGTCTGGGAGACGGGGCACACTTGGGGAAGGATGGCTGAAAGGGTGTAAATGAAAGCATCCAGGGAAAGAACAGAGCCAAAGTTGCAAAAAGGGGAAAAGAGAACAGGGACATCGCGAGAAAAAAAGGTGTCCGTTGGGCCAGGGAAAAAAATATAACCGAGAAGTGTCCAGGAACAAGAGGGGGGTTCGGGGAAACGGGAAGAAAAGCGGCACGGGAAACTATTGGCTAAACCTCGTTTTGCGGATTTGTTGGGGGTGGGCCGAGAGCGGTAAAAAAGAAGAAAAAGAGATCAAGGGGCATAAACTGTCGACAGTCAGAAAGGGGTGGTGCACAAACGAGGGTGTGCGGAAGAAGTTTGAGGAAAGGAAAGAGGAGGATTTTTTGAAAAAGGGGGAGGTTTGGGCAAATCTCAGAAGCAAAAGACTTTCAAAGAAACAGCGGCGGTGGGAAACAGGGAAAAATAGAAGGGAAAGCTACTGGGAACTAGTTTAAAAGCTTACTGTCGGGGGGAAATCGGAAGGGCCTGTATGGTGCACCCTTACCCCAGGGTGCCTGTCGAGAGAGGAGAAGGATAACAAGACCTAGGTCGCAGAAAAACTGAAAAGCAACTGGGGTCTCTTGGCCGGAGTCATCCCTCTGTCAAGGCGCTGACAGGGAGGTGGGAAAAAAAATCGCAGAAATGGAAAGATAATGGCGCAAATTCTTTCAAGGGAAAAGGAACTGTCCGAGAAAAAAACGAAGGAAGCAGAAAGTTGGGGGGAAGGAGCCTTTTTTGCAAGCGAAAGAAGGGCTTTTTGAACCCGGGGTGGGGGGGTGGAGCAAAAGGATGCTGGCCATCCGGATAGCGGTGTGAGGAAAGGGAAAAGGGTATTAAAGGCCGACGCGGAAAAGAAAATTGACGGAGGGGCGCAGAACTCCCGAGGCAAACGGGCAGATCGGGAGCAAAAGGTCAAAAGGAAATCTGAAAGGTCGAAAAAAGGTGGAAAGAAATTTGTTGGACATTAGGGTGCGCCGACGCAGGGAGGCAAACAATGCGGGAAGCCAAACAAAAATACCATAATAGAGAGTTCAAAAAGGAAAAACCGTGCCTCGACTAGAAGAAGGGGGGGGGAAGGCTGCGGACACGCTAAGAACGGAAGGGGGGGGAATATGCCGCGAAGTTCGGCGCTAGGCGCGAGGGAGTGCTCACCAGGCGAATCAACAAAAAAAACCTCAAAAACGATCAAGCATGTGGGCGGTTTTAAGGCAAAATCTGATCAAGAAAAACAGGCTTTCAAGAAAACCTGAAGAGCAGGGGGGGAAAAAAAGGGGACAACAAGAGACTGCTGGAAAAAGAAAGAAAGGGTTCTGAGTTAACGGAGGAGGGAAGGGGGTTCGAAACCAAAGAATCAATGACCACTACAAAAGTTCGGGAAATAAGGCTTCAGGGGAGAAAAACCTCTATGTGTGGCAGCGGAGAGGGCGTGGAACAAAGTTTATTGGACGGAGGGGAGGAGCATCTCAAGAATGGAGAAAAACTTCAGAACTAGCACGAGAGCTACTGATCAATTGGGGGCTAAGAGGGGGGGTGAACCGGGGGAGGAAGGTGGTTTTTTGGGTGTTTGTGCACGGTAGGATGAAAGGGATTTACAGAAAACACGATTAAGAACCAATCACCGGGGGAAGCAAGCGGGCCCGAAAAAGAAAGAAGCGGCTGGGGAGCAGTGAAACGGAGTCAGCTGACACGGAGAAGAAAGTTGTAAGGAGGCATATGCCGGTCTCAGAGTGGTGGGCTAATCACAAAAATAAGGTTGACTCAGTCACAGGGCGAGGGGAGACCGCTGTTAGGGGGCGAAATAAGCGGGCCCGGAGGAAAAAGACATTCGGGGGGAAAGAGAATTCAAGAAATTCGGGGACAACTTTAATTGTTTGTGTAGCGCACGAGGAACAGAAGAGGGTAGGAGAGCCACCAACCAAAAACTATAACTAAACGAAACCAAAAAGAAAAGACGCCGCTTATCTTCAACGGCGAGTTGTAATATCGGGGACAAAGTGAGAAAAGCTGGGGAGCATAGGCGGCATAAAAATTCTCCCACGCAGTCGGGAGAGAAAGGTGGTCGATGGGGGGGTAGAGCGGGATTAAGTGGGAGAGGGAATCCAGGGAGAGTGCCCTGTCGGGATGGGTTGGGGCTGTCGGCGCTGGAAAGGACTTGGATCGAAGGAAAACGGAAAAAAAAAAGAAGCTGCCAGCTGGATCCAAATGGGGGGGAAGAAAGAGCACGAGCATGTACAGGTAAAGAAACACATACCAAAGAGGATTGCCGGTTCACGCGTTTCGGGAAGGGAGGGGGCACGCAGCACTGCTCGCTTCAGGGGGAAGGTCCAAAAACGAAAAGACGCCCCTCTTACGAGGGGGGGCAGAGGGGGAGAGCCCGGGTGACGCTTGCTGAAAAGGGAAAAGGGGGAAAAGGTACCCCAACAAAACCTCACCAAGATGGAAGGGGTCGAAACGTCAAGAGGCAGAAACCGAAAAGAGAGGCAAGCCCTGGTGGAAAAATAAAGAAATTGTTAGCCCTGCTGTCAACTGATAAAAAAAAAGACAGAAAGAAAAAAACCGCGACCTTCAAACAAAAAAAGCGAAAAAAAGAAGTTGACGTCAAACGGGGGGCTGGTGAAGGAAGGGATGGACGGTGAGAAGAAATACACAGACACCTTCATAAAGAGGGAAGGAAAGGACCCGTTGTGGCTTGTTTCCGATCGAGACGGGGAGGGGGATTAAGGGAAGAAATCACGGAAAAACGGCGCATCAGACCGTAATTGGAGCTTCACGCAAGGAGGGGAAGGTGGAGGGCCATTCGAAAGCGCTGGGAAAGAAAAGAGTGAGCAAAGGAGAAGCAAAAAACAAGGACAAAGGGCATTTGAGCGGGGAGTAGGCCGGGGAACGCGGGGGGGAGAAATACTCTTGTCTAACCTGACAAAGAAACAAGAGAAGACTTGCATACTGAATGAAGGGGGTTCAATGGCCGCGAAAAACAATTGAAAACTGAAATGGGAGGGGAAAAAGCGGGACGAGATGCTGTTCGAACGGGGACAGAGCCGAACTTTTGCGATACGGGAGGAAAGAAAGGGGGAGAGGATCAAATCGTTTTAAGAAGACCCGAAGAAGGTGATGCAAAAAAAAGTAGCCACTCTGAAGGACAGGAGCCAAATGGCTTTAGCGGCAAGGGGGGGACAAAAAAAGGGGGAACGCTGTTTCTTAAAGCCGCCAGGCCTGTCTTAAGAGAACGGAAGAGGGGGGGGGAAAGCCAGCAGAAACTTAAGCACGCGACATAAATGGTTGGGGTTTTTTTGCCACCTGGGGGGGGAAAAAAAAATCAAAACCGGGCGGGGGGTCTGCCCCAAACAAAAGCACGGTGGAGCTCAGGCTGAAAAAAGCTCGCGACAAAAGGAAAAACTGACCAAGATGAAACCAAGGTCTAAAAAAGGGAAAGGGGGAAGGGGGACCTAATCTGCGGGATGCAGGCCCCAAAGAGAAAGGGACGGGTTGGCATGCGACAGGACGGAAAACAGATCGGGAGAAAAAAAGACAACACAAAAAACTATCCAGAAAAATGGGCGCGAGGACGCGGGGAAAGTCCGACGTCCTCTAGAGAGACGAACTAACTGTTGGGTGATGGGGGGGCTCCTGACGGAAGAAAGCCGCATGACAGGACGGAGAGAAAGACAAAAGTGCGAAACTGAAAGTTGGAAGACGAGAAGGAAAAAAGGCGTGACTGGCAAAAGAAATTAAATGATACGGAACATCAACATGCAAGAATCATAAACAACCGAAAATGAGGAGTAGTAAAAATATATATTTGTGATAGGCGCGATACGGGGTCAAATGAAGATCAAAAATCCCGAGCGATGGAACAAATCAGAGCACCTTTTGCGCTCCAAAGAACTCGGCAAGCGTCCGCAAAAAAACGCTCCCGCCCGAGGACAAAAAAGATAACGTATAAAGAGGAAACACGCGAAAAAACAAAAAAAGCTCCACTCACTGAAGAGGGGAAGGGGGGGCACACAGCATACGTGCTGGCCATGTAAGTCCTCCTAAAACCAAGAAACTCCGCGGGAAGGCCCCTACCAGAGTACAGCGTCGCGGCCGTCCTTTCAAACCATAAAAGAAGAAAAAAAAGGCGGTTGTCGAGCCGACGCACGTGGCAGGGACAAAGGCTCCACGGAAAACGCGCTCTATGGGAATGGGGAGAAGCTGCCCAGTAGGAAAAAGGTGAGGAGGAAAGTTAAGATGCGCAAGCGACAAGGGTCAAAACAAAGCCTAAAACTTTCCAAAAGAACCACGACCGGTGAAAAATTGCCCGAAGAAAGAGAAAAAAAAAATGGGTACCGTGGAAAAGAAAAATGACGTGGGAAACGCCACATTGGCATCCTCGAAAGAACGAGGGACGGAGTAGACAAAAGTGCAGAAGTAAGCCCGACGAAAAGTCACTCTCAAACAAGAACCCGACTAAAAATTTCACACAAAAAAAGGGGGGAGTGGAACCATGAAACGAAGTACCGGCAAAATAAGAGGTAGGGGAAGCGAAAAAAAAAAAAGAAAGAAAAGGTAACACGAATCCAGAAGAAGGCCACTGTTCGTGTGCATGTCGAATAAAGCAGAGACCGCACATACGCGCAACAATCAAAAAAAGACGTCATAAAACACACAGGAAAAAAGAGCGGCTTCAATTCGAAAGGAAGAAACAATTGAAAAACGCAGATCCGAACAAATCCATAAAACAAAGAGAAACGATAAAACGGGAACGGCGGCTAAAAAAGTGGGACAGGAAGAACACCGCATCGTAGAGAAGGAGGGAAGAACTTGTTCGCGGGGTAGATACAGGGGGACGTCTCGATCCAGGCACTAGCAAAACGTGGAGCCCCAAAAAGGGGCGTGGTCGACACGCGGCGCGCCCAATCTCCTGCAACATTCAGTAAAAAAGCGAAGGTAATGGGACAAAACATTCAAAAAAAGTAGTAAGGGCTCATATAAAATCAAAATCCAGAGAAAGAGGGGGGGGAAAGCGGCATGTGCCGTGTTACAGAAACATTTACCATCTCACGAAGCGGTGCTACAGTGGGGAAAAAACTCCGGGAAACGGGAAAATAACTCCACGGGGCTGCGTGTATAGAAAGAGAGGGAAAAGCCAAGTGATCAACCCGCGCCCAAAAGAGGGAGGGGGGTGGCCAGTATCCCGCATAAGAGCGGACTAAAGCAAACACAACCGAAAAAAAAAATAAAAACAAGAGGAGGGAAAAATCGAACCAACAGAAAAAAGATGAAAACAGGAACCCTCTGTAGGATGGGGGGAGGGCATAAAAAAAATGGGACCTCATAGAGACGAAAGACAGCGCCAGGGTAAGGGCTAATATTTGAAAAAAAGAGGACTTGGACTAAATTAACCGAAGGAAATTGTGGAAGGTAACAAGGTTGGGGGGTGCCCGTCCGAAAACAAAGAGGCTAGGTCTCAGAAGGGAGGAAAAACAAGCAAGTCGAAAGCTAAGACAACGCATAAAAAACGGCCAGGGCCGTCCTTCATAGGGGGAACGAGATGCGCAGCATCTAAACTCGCACTCGAAAAAAAAAACAGCAAAAGAGACGAAGGGAAAAAGGTGGAAAAAAAAAGAGTAAGAAAAAGAAAAAGGGGCACCTGCTGCCCTCACAAGGACGTGTCTTTCGGACTCAAAAAAAAAAAAGAAAGCCGCGCCCGAAAGGGAGGTTCAACCAAACCCCGCATAGAAAGAGGGGATGAGGGAAATCTGGAGGTTAGTCATACCAACAGGACTCAAGAAAACAAAACACAAAAAAAAGGGAGAAGCCCCAATGGAGACCGGGAAGCAGAGTTCGCAGAGCCGGTCAGAGAGAAGTCAAAAGTCTAGCGCAAAGACAGAAACATCCGTGTGGATAAACGCATACCATAAAAGAGAACAAAGGAGACCCGAAGCAAGCAAACCGCGAAAAGCAGCAACTGGAGACATGGGGAACCCGAACTGGTAAAAGAAAGCTGGAGTAACGGGGTGGAGGGGTTCCTGGGACCCGGAAGCCTCATAGGTGGGACGCAAGGGAAAAATCGGGAAGAAAAAAAAACAACGGCCCAAGAAAAAAATCCTTAAAAACAGTGATGGGAAAAAGGATGGGTCACGATTAACCGGTTGCCGGGAAAAAAAAAACGAAAGGCGAAAAAACCACAGCTTCGTGGTGAAATCGGGAAGAGCACAGAGCAGAAAGGGATCCGAACGAAGGCAAAAAATTCAAAAGGCTGTCAGGGTAGAGGGGGCAAGAAGACGGAAACAATTGGCCAAGAAGGGGGGGAGAAGGTCAACATCCGGGACGCACGACAAAGAAGGGATCGGTGGTTTGGGAGGGAAACGAGCGCGCCAAAGAGAAACATCCATTATAGCGGGGGAAAAAAAGGAGGTTAAAAAAAAAAGAGCGGATTGGCACAAAAACAGGGGCAGAAGCCCGATTAAAAAGGAAAGTTCAAACTCAGCCGCAAAAAAAAAAGCCCCAGACTCTGCAAAAACAAGAAAAAAAAATTGCAGCCAACCAACAGTGACAACGGGAAGCACGAAAGGGGAGCGGTTTGAAAGAAACTACTCCCTCTGTCCCGTGTCAATGAGACAAGAGAAAGTGGCAATTGAGTCACCGGGGGGGGGGGGGGGCGGATCGAAAAAAAGAGAAACGGAAAAAATGGGTTGGAAAAAAAAAAATCCAGGACGGCAAAAGTGTCAAAACCAAGCGGGAGGACATCAAAAAGCAAACCTTTGAGGAGAAAAAAAAAAAGGGGTTGTAACAGGGAAGGTAAAAAAAGACTCAAAAAACCTCGATCTCCCATGTCTACAGGGGGGAAAAATAAAAAGAAAAACCTCAGAGACAAAAAAGACGGGCGCAAATCACTCATTGGGTTCCTTCACTAGAAGAGGGGAAAATAAAAGTAAACCGCCCTACCTCAAGCGAAAAAAAGGGTAAGGCACAAATGGCGAAAAAACACGAACATCCTGCAATAGAGAAGAAGAGACAAATGACCTCGCCAAAAATTTCCAACCAAAATTGGGGGAAAAACGCGAAATGTAAAAAAAAACATTAAAAAAAAAAAAAATTGGATAAAGGATTGAGGCCTGGGAAGAAACAGATTCGTCCGTCCCCCGAAAAACGGTAGCAAAGAGATGGAAAGAAGAGACGGGGAGGAAAAACAGTGGCCCCGAATTAACTTAGAAGAGGTGGAGTGACTTTAGTAAAAGAATCCCAGGAAGACAAGTAAAGGTCAGGGAAAAAAAAAAAAATATTCAGATTTGAAGGTCAAAAAAAAGGGGGACCAACCTCGTTCACGTCCTATTCAAAGGAAGTAAAACCGTTTACACGAAAAACGGCAAACCACGCACTCGAGAAACTGACCGCAGGAAAAAGGTCCCTGTTTTCTGCAAAAAGGGGGAGAAAAAAGAAGCGCTTGGACAAACTCGATCCCTGCTCCACCAGACGCATAAGAACGGGTGAAAGGCAAACACAGCAACACCAAAACTCTAACAACAAGGATGCAACACCTAACCGCAGAAAAATCAAGCAGGAAAAAACAACGAAGAGCCCCAAGACGATCGATACCAAGCTTGTTTGAAGAAAACCAAGGGAAAACCCCCCTGCATGGAACTCAAACAAAACAACAACGTTAGGAAAAAGAGATTGGTTTTGCAAAAAAGGTAGAAAAAGGGTGGCGGGACACGGATGTACACTCTTGAGGGGGGAAAAACAGACTTCTCGAAGAGAAAGCAGATGAAAACCACCTGCGGTAGCAAAAAATCTAAGAAAAAGGTGAAAGGAGTACCGTCTTCACTTAAACACGGGAAAAAAGGAGGGGGGGTCAGAAAACCATTCAAAGCGTGAAAAGGAACGAAAGAAGTTTCTAAAGAAAAAAGAAAGACCGAAAACGCGAAAAAAAAAACTTCCAGGGTAAGAAAGATCAAGTAAAATAGTCCCAGAAAACTGGAAAGGGGGAAAAAAACAGATGAGGGGGGAGGGGAGGGAGCTCTAGGCGGTGAATACATCAAATAACAAAGTGGTGGGGGAAACCGTCAGCGCATGCGACGTAAGCACAACAGGAACATCGGGCGTACATTCAGTCAAGGGGGGGGGACAAAACGTTGTGTCGAAGGGACCACGGCAGAGTAAGCTGATAATTCAGATTGGTCTTTGATTGTTGCAAAATCGCAGAAAAGAACTTTCGGAATAACGGGGAGGGAAACGCGGTGGGAAAAAAAGCGGGGAATACCCGTTCTAAACAGTGAAAAAAAGCGACAAAGACGGGGAAAGGGAGCCGCATCTTTCGGACGGAAGACAGGCAGGTTAGAAAAAAACCAATGACACAGCGGGGGGGCGAGACAAAAAAGCGAGGATCTCAGGGCAAATGAACAACTAAAAAAAACGAACGTAGTAGAACAGATGCGCCGCGGTCGAATACGGGGCGAAGGGGGATGGGAAGCCCGTTCCAAAGTAAAAATGGAAGAAAAAAAGAAGACGAACGCCGGCGGGACCTCCCAAAAAAGTAAACCTGTCAACAATAGGGGGGAATTGTTTTGCAAAAAAGCCAAGCGAAACAAAATACAGGACGGTCAACAGACGCGAATGTTTGGAGCAGCGGTGTGGGGGGTGGCCCCTGCAAACGGGGGACAGAAGAAAATTCCAAAATGGCAGGATGGATTGTATGAAAAAACGCAAAATAAAAAAGGCGGGCGATCCCCCCCCACTAAACTGACAGGAGGACCAAACGGACGCGATTGTGACCAAGTACTCGGAACGAGGAAAAAAAGTGTGGAAAGCGAGGGTTGAAGTGGGGGGAAGATAACTCGCATAACAGGGAAAAAAACACTAATCCGGATAGAGGGACAAAAAAGAACACAAATAACGGAGATGGACGAAAGCACTCAGAGACACAGTGTTTGACGCTGCGGGGAACAACAAGAAGAACTAACGCTGGTGAATCTGGGAAGCAGAGTTCGGAATCGCGAAGTGCAAAAAAGCTGCTCCGCTGGACTCAAGTAAGGGGGGGAAACACGAAGAATGTGGGGCGTGATTTTTTAAAAGTCGAGAAAACAACGCTGGAAGCATCGGACAAAGCCCCCAGAAAATGGAAAAAATTTCAAGGGGGGAAATCCTGGGAGCCGGGGGCCTCATAAAAAAGCAGGGAGAAGAAAGGAACGGGAAAAAAAAGAAAAGGGAGTGGCTGTCTGAGCCACAAAACAGCCTTAACTAACCGAACTACAACTAAGAAAAGGGAGGAAAAAGGAAAGGGCCCGGCAGCGAAACTTCAAGGCGAGAAATGGGGGGAGGCAGAGTGCGCGTACATGGACATCAGTTATGGGTTATCCATTAAAGGGAAGAGAAAGTGGAGGACCTGCTCCTAGAAAGCGAAGCTTTAAAATAAAATGCAAATAAAAAAAAAACGGGGGGGGTAGAAACGGACTGGGGGTGTGTTGGTTTGGGTGTGGGCGGCCTGCCTTGAAGGGGGGTATGGCAGTCAGATTGGAAAGAGATTCGTAAAACCGAATGCGCGAAAGCGCATCGACGGGACCCGTGACTTCAGCGCCGGATCAAAAAGAGCAGGGGGGGAGGCGGGCAAGAAAAACCTCTGTGGATGGAAAAGGCGCAACAAACAGATGCGGAGTCACCATGCGGCGTTAAAGCCAGATGAAATCGCGTCAGACCGGAGGAGGAATTAAGGAAGATGCGCAAAAGAGCCGGGACTTAAACGGGTTGTGGGGGGCAGAGGGGGACGGCTGGAAAATAGAGAAAAATAGGTGCCGGGAACAAAGAAAATAGAGGGTAAAAGAAAAAAGGACTCGAAAAAGGTAATCTGGCAAGTCTACTTGGGTGGGACAGAAAGGGAACAGGTAAGAACAACTGACCGGATCTGGAAAATGGACGCCGGAAAAGCGCCAAGCTAGAAACAATGAGGTACAGAGTCCTGGTAATTCTTGTTAGGGGGATAGGGGGAAACACAGGACTGGAACGAAATTTGAACGGGCATGGGGGTGGCTTGCGCGAAATGCTTTGGACAATGTAGGGGGAGCACGAGAAGAAAAAAGCACAAATGAACACTATGACAGGGGGAGCAGTGTCCACGGCCATCATCCGGGATCATAAAAAATATCTAAAAAGAAGAACAATTAGGGAGGGACAAGGGTCGCGTTTCGGGAGGCGGACGCGGCAAAAACTGCTCTACAAAAAGGATTTTCCCAAAAGGGCTGGGCAAGGACGAACCGGAAAACCACCGCTGACAAATCTCGTGTTTGGCAGCCAAAAGCGACTGCCACAGGACAGGGCCCAGTCGCAGGATGGGGAAGGGGAAAAGGGGTTTACGCTTACCCGTCAAGGAAATCGCTCTGCTACAAGAAAACGGACGGTAGCGGAACCCACTACGCGCACCAAACTGGGAAACCGCCTGTGTCTCCAGAGACGGGATCCGCAGAAAGAACAGGGCGAAAAGTTCAAACTCTGAAGAAGAAAGAGGGGAAAAAGGACGGCCCGAGTCATCGAAAAAAGCAACGAAAAAAAAACTCCAAAGGACACATCGCAAAGACGTTTCGCCGTTGAATTTGGCGAAAGGGATATCGTTAAAAAATGATTCCGGTGGAAAAGGGATCGCGCAACTGCCAAAAAGAGAGGACCCCGGATGAGAGCTTAAACGGAAAAGGTAAAAACTGGGTCGGGGATTGACACGACGAAAAGCGAGCTAACGGGGATGAGGGGCGAAGAGAATTCAGACAAAGCAAAAAATTCAGGGTGGAAAAGGGAAAGGAAAAACACGTCAAGGTTACGTTGAATGCGTGAAGCTCGGGGGGAGGAGATTGAACCAAACCACTAGGGGGCCTTCACCGCAATGGAAATGTTCGTTGCAGGGGAAAAAAAAAGGGGGGTGAGAACAGCATCCAGGTTCTGGGCGAAAGGGAACGGGGTCAAGACTCAAAAAGACTTTTGCCAAGAAGAAGGGAGAGGCCTGGCGTTCTGATAAAAGGTAGGGGAACGGGAAGCAACAGGTCGGGAGCAAACAAAAGGGGGGAGGAAAAACACTAGTCTCTTGCGAGTATGGGGTGAGGAACAATGGGGTCAAGAAGGAACAATGTTTGAAAAAATCAGAGGGGGGGCGGCGTACCCTGGGGAACGGAAAGGTGGGTGAAAGCAGAAGGTAGGTGGAGGGTACACTTCCACAAATCTCTACGAGGGTGGGGTGGTCTGGTTCTATGTTGTGTTTCCGCCTGGGGGAAACAGCGACAATCAAAGAAACGGAACAGAGGGGCCGCGGGTGGTTTCACAAGAAGCCAGGAAGAACACAGCAAAAAAAAGCGGGGGGGAGGCACGGCCAAGAAAAAAAAGAAAAACAAAAGGGCTCGGCTGCTGGGAAGACAGGCCGACGAGAGAAAACGGAAAAAAAAGGAGGAGCCAGCCGCGAGAGTTTCAAACGGTTTTGAGGGAGGGGAGGGTAAAACGGCAACGGTCAAACACCGACGCTGAAAACGGGAAGGGAGACAAACGGTCCTTGGAAAAAATGCAGTAGGAGAAAATCATGAAGTTCCAGGGCCCTGACTCGATACGCAAAAAAAGAACTGGTTTGAAGGTCGGGGGGGGTCACGCTGAAAAAAACCGGTGACGGAGGGCAAAAAGAGGGCACAGGGAGGACAAGCAAAGGAGGGCTGGATCGGGGTGGAACAGTCGAACTGAATAGGTGGGACATGACGTCAATTCAGGAAGAAACATCGAAAAAG
>Ga0179593_1408981_pt1 | contig 22829 bp, 25 predicted proteins | sample CZODoug2_1_08_16_FD_185931 | JGI IMG/M metagenome (GOLD analysis project Ga0179593, IMG submission 185931) | Vadose zone soil fungal communities from Angelo Coast Range Reserve, California, USA - CZODoug2_1_08_16fungal (PacBio error correction) | ecosystem: Environmental > Terrestrial > Soil >...
ACAGGACAGGCATGGCTCTCAGGAGGGCCGCCAGGGTAGACACCGTCACGAAGGGAACAAACAAAGAGAAATGTGGCTCCTTGATCTGCTTGGGGATGGGTCGCCTAGAAAAGCAGTGGAAAATCCGGTTTTGAGGGACTTGTCCGCTAAATCGTGGAGGTGAGATGTGATGAGGGAGAAAATGGAAGTCGGGGAAAAGGGATGTTGCTTATTTCGAACACAATCAATTAGGGTGGACAGCTACCCTTGTCGTTTTCTAGCGGGGGGGAAAACAACTTGCAGGATGCCAACTCAATAAAAAGAAACTGAAATCGGAAAGGGGGGGGGAGGCGTGTAGGGGACTTATGGGGGGGGGGGGGGGGGAACTACATCATTACCAGGAAAGGGACACCGGTCTACAAGGGGAACTGAAATTACCAGTGGGCAGAAAAGTAAAGAAAGGAAAGTTTTCCGAACATGAGAAACTAGAGTCAAGTTCCTGGGTTTGGGAATGGGGTTGCCGCACAGTGAGTGTCTCCGGGAAGTCAGGGACAAAAGACATTGTGAGTGGAGTGTCCTCAGCGGGCGAGGGGGGGCACTGGGGGGAACTAAGACCAAGTAGATAAATCCTAGGATTCCAGACTATCCCATCAATATTCTTTCAAGGATTCAAGGTGGCTGTTCGGCCCAGGGAAGAATGTCCCGATTAGTCGGGAAACAAGTGCCCGGAAAGTAAGGACTACAGGAGGGAAAAGTCATCAATCTCAGGCCTTAAGCGGAGGACTTTTTCTAACGCGATGGCCCAAACGGGGAAGACGGGTTCGCAGGAAGCCAGGCTCACTCAGAACGGACAAGAAATGGGCGAACGGGCAAAAACTGGCCAGATGGGGGTGGAAAAAGCGGACGAAACCTAACTTATGACCTAAGAAAGCTCACGCAAACATTCCAATCCTGAGACGATGCCAGCAAAGGGAGCAAGGGAAGAAGAGGGGCATCAAATGATGAAAAAAAGGGAAATGGATATTCATTTTTGCAAGTGGGCCAGCGGTGATTGTCCCAAAGGATAGATTCAGAAAAACCAGCAACCCTAAAAGCCACACTACGTAGTAACCATCACAAAAAGGAAAAAAACCTGGAAGGAAAAGGAAGCATGACCATATTGGAGGTTCAAAACAAGAAAATGGTCCATCCAGGCACCCGCCGGCACGGTACTTAATATCGTCCTTCCTAGAAACGTGACCTCTCTCCCATTTGAGAGCCTGGCGGGCTGGGTTACTAAAAAGCTTACAAGGGGGGTCTGCAGGAGACAATATGTGCCTGACCATCGGGAGGGGTTGTTTGGGGGGTAAGGAAGTATGATTCGATTGGCAAGGCATCAAAGGGACGTAGGAAAAAAAATGATTTGACAGGACGGACGAGGAGAAAAACTGCTCCCCGCTCACCAAGGGGGGCGCAAAGCCTCGTGAGGTAAACGTCGGCTCGCGCGGGGGTACGCGAGATCGCAAGGCAGGGAGACTGGTCCGACCCAGAATACATTCCTGTTCTGAACATATTAGGATCCTGGTCATCTGTGTCCCGGGTCGGGAAGACCCGCGGCTTAACCTCCGTTGAAAAAAAGGGAAGTACAGAGTAGGGGTCTATTTCCGATATTAAGGGGGCACCTGTGCGAGGGGGGAAAGGCATGCAAAGGGCGTTAAGGACTTACTTTTGATTCGAGACTCGCTGGACTTAAAAGGGGGATTTGTAGCGCCGCAAGGGCGTCAAAAAGCGACAGACAACGGGAAACGAAAGGAAGAAAAAAAAACCGCTGTTTAACGAAGAGGGAAGATGTTCAACACATTGAGCTGGGTGAGGCCGAAGCTGCCGCTGGCAAAGGGGAGCTGTGCATCAAGTAGAGGGCAGAGGGAGTGGACAATACCTTGTTTGGAGCGGCGAAAGGGGATCGGCATTATCCGAATATTTGTGTGCCAGGATAGGGCCGAAAAAGCAACTCAGGCGGAGGTGTAGCCATGCGAGAGAATCCAAGTAGGAAGAAAAGAAAAGGTGTTATGATTCCCTTCCCGCGCCAATCGCTAAAAAAGAAACGGACAAGGACTCCCGGAAGCAAGCAAAGAGAAGATAACACCCACGGAGGAGAGGAAGAAGAGAGTGCGTGCGGAATTCAGACATTGTCCAGTTGGTTCTTTTAGAGGGCAGCGGGAAGGGAAAGAAACAAAAACTGGGACTGAAGAGGGAAACCGGACTCATCTCGCGGTCATTCTGTAGAACCGAAATGAGGAAAACTGCTGGAGCCGTATCCTCAAAGGTTCAGAATAGGACTGCAAGCCGCCGAAATGAAATAAACACGAAATTATGTGGGAGGACAAGAAAAGTACCGCACGAAAAGGGAAAACTGAATCTCACACGCCCAGAAAGCGGGAGCTACACAGAACGCTGGGTTCTTAAATCAGAATTCCAAACGATTTGGAGGGAGGTGAAGTGGAGGAAGGGCAAGGGGGGAAGAGCCACCAAAAACTGTAAATTCAAAGAGTAAACCGACGCAAAACTGGTCCGAGGGAAACAGTTGCAAATAATAGACAGTTGCCGTAAGCGAAGAGAAAAACTAGGGAACTTTCCTGGGAAAAGAAAACACAGCAAAAACAATGGGTAGCGGGGAAAAAAATACCCTCAAGATATCCCGGATCAATTAATGGTTGGACGGAAGGATTCAAGATGGAAAAAAGAAGGCTTCAGGCGCGAAAAAACTGAAGAGGTATCCGAAATTGCAAGAAAGGAGGAGCCTTGGGGATGGCCGAGGTGAGGCGACAAGTGGTTAAACGAACAGAGTACGGACGGAGCCGTTTCGCATGGAGGAGGGGAGCCAACGGAAGGAAGTGGGAACACTCACGCTGTCAGGCACACAGCAAAGGTGCTCAGACCAACTCCAGAGTTAGTGCACAAAGCAACGGAGAACAATAGGAATCACTTGGGAGTCCAGGGTACGGTGCTAGGAAATCCTGGCCCCTGTTCCGGAGGGGGTGCGAAGAAAGTAAACCTAAAAATGCGGCGAACACCAAGGGGGGGACGGGGAATTTTGTGAAAAGGGGGGAGTTGGGGCGCGACGTAGGTGGAAGGGGTGGGAGGGAGGGGTTTCACTCGGCATATGAAAGTGGCACCGGCGACACAAACGACAATCAGCACAGGAGCAAGGGGGGAATAGTCGCTTGAAAGGGAAGTTGGGGTAGCAAAAGTCCTACAGAGTGGACGAGTGAATTATCGAGAGGCTCGGGCTTTGCACAGTACGATGAAAAAACAAGGCACGTGACGCATCCAAAGAAAGGACTGGCGGGATTGATGAGGAAGGAGGACAAAAGTCATGGTAAAATTGTAGGGAATGCTACTTTATAAAGGGCAAGGGAATGAATTAAAAACCAAAACGAATATGGATTCCAAGCGAAGGAAACCGGAACGGTTTCCTGTAAAGGAAAAGAGAGGACACTTCGGGACGAAATGGAAGACATTCACTCCTTTCGGGGGGGAGAGGATGTCAGCAGCACTTCGATGAACCTTAGCATTAAACCCAAGCCCAGAGAAAACGATGGAAGGGACGTACAAGTACCGCTAGTCTAGTGTTGGGTACCGGAACGCAAAGGAAAGAAACCAAAAGAAGTATGAGCTAGAGGGCAAACGCGGAAAAAAGTTACGATGGATCATAGTGGGGGCCAGTCACAATAAAACTTGCAGACGTCCCTGTTTGGATTCCTTGTCGAAAAAAGGGGGCCGTGGAGAAGTAGAATGATGACAGGAACAGAAGAAGAAAAAAGAGAACGAAGACATCAATGAATTGATGGAATAGGAAATCCTAAAGGGGGACTAGAAACGACAAGGGTAGCGACGAAGGATTGGAAGGAAAAACAACCGGGGGAGGAACATTTTGAGGCCAGTTGAAAAGGGGAAAAAAAGAAGAACAAGCAAGAAAGTGTAAACAGACAGTCAAGAAAAAAAGAACGGATAACTGTACTTGAGGGGATTGGAGACCCATCCCAAGACAGATGCCCGTGATCCAATAATGTCATTGACTTGTGGATTGAAAGATAACACCCTGAGTACTCCGGAAGGACCAGAAAGAACTGACTGGTAACCATCTCTCCAACACGGAAGGAAAGAGAAGAAAAGAAAGGTCTGAATCGCCGCTGGGGCGCCATCCGTATTACGTCAAAGGAGGCCAAAAGCTGGGCTCCGTGCCATCGGTATGGGGGGTCGCAAAATCAAGACAAGCTGGGGAAAAGAAGTGAGTTTTAGATTTCGCGAAACTTTCGGCATAAATTTCTTCTGGGATGCAATCCTTGACGTGACCCGGTTGCTCTTTTCCCCAATCAAAGGAGGAGATACAATCGTTTACCAACTCACGGAGGTGGAGGACATCTCAAGCCCTCAGCTTTGCGGAAAAAGCAGGGTACCGCGTCATAAGGGACGAAGGTCACGGTCTACAAGTTGGAGAATTTCAGCCAGAAAAAAAAAGTTTTCGAATGGCAAGGAAGAGGGAATTCATAGGGGGAAAGGGTGCCATTTTGAGTCGGTGAGTTGAAAAGCTGAGTCCATGACAAAGAAATAGCAGTGAAGCTGAGTGTGGACTCGAGGCGAGTTTTACTTGGGGGTTATCTATAAAGAGTCCGAGAGAAAGTTTCAAAGAAAGACACCAGAGGAAGGTGGAAAGGATTACCATTCACCCGCGCTCAGTAAAAGGTCTGAACCCAGGACAAGTCCCCAAGGTCGAGTCGATCCATATGACGGTTCGGCGTTCATAAAAGGCCGGAGAAGAGGCAGCCGTTTCTCAAAAGATCCGCCTAGGACCATTTCTCCAAACGTTTCTGGATCACACCTAACAATGACCGCGAAGCGATGGCGGAAAACTGAAAGATTGGGGTTTCAGCGAGGGGTGAAAAGGGGCCGAGGACTGGCATCAGCGAAAATCCTGAGATTATGAATTGAGCCAGGAAACGAAGCACGTGATCGGATGAAAGCGATGATTTCGGTGAGGGGAAAGAAAAAGGGGAGGGGGGGGAACAGGTATATTCAAGAAAAGCCATACCACCGAATCACCTACGGAGGAGAAACGCCAACCAAAATCCCCAGGAAAGTCGTTCAAGAAATTGGAGGTTGGCAAGAGAAGGAGGGAAAATTTCTGGTCCAGGGAGAAAGACACCCGGCACAGGTACAGCATGTTCACAACGTGAACTACGATCCCAAGGGATAGAAATGGTGCGGGAGGGCACTTACGGGGCTGGAAAAAAAGTCGGGACATGGAAGTGTGCTTGCCAATGGGCTGGGGAAGGGAAGAAGGATTATCGGTAAAATCCAAAGGCATCAGAAAACTGCGTTCCGAAAAAGAAATAAAATCCCAAACGGCCCAATACACCAAGGACTTTTCAAAAAGCGGCAAAAGTCGGCGTCGGGACCGTGGGTGAAAGACAGAGAGGGAAGGAGGGTACCCTCCGGGAATAGACATTCCTGTCTCACATGGATTCGGCAAAGGAGACCGATTCTCTTGTTCACGGGTCATGGAAAAAACGAGAAAAACGCGTCCAGGGAGGGGAACTCCGTTTAGGAAAAGTACCGATAATGTCTATTCGAAAGCACGTACCGCACATGCTCGCAACTGTCAGGCATGATGGTAAGAGGTTTGCGTGTGGAGAAAAGAGAGGGACTCAGCAGGGGATGGGTCTCTCTTTGACGCGGCCGGGACATGCATCCGATCATCACCTGGGGTCAACCGAAAAGAGACCAAAAGAGGAAGAGGGTTAATCATGGAAAGATAACTTCAACACAAAGGTCTCGGATGTTATCAATAGCACCGGAACATGGAGGGAAGCCTAGAGCTAAAAAGAAGCGAGAGAAAGGGGGACTGGACAGTTGGGGTGGCTTCAGGCAGATTGTTTGCCGTGCAGGCGATTCGACTGTGTCTCATTACTATATTGACTGGGCGACAGTGATCGGCGAGAGTCAAAAGGAAGGTGATTAGGTGGGACAGAAAGGGGGGGAAGGGGCTTCAATAGGCGGCAGGGTGATGAATAAAGTCACGCTCCCGGCGCTAAAGAGCGGACTGTAGAGAACGCCTCCACGAGATTCTCTCACAAAAAAGAGAGGGCGGCTTAGGGTGAGAAAGGGGGGGGAAGGGTCGTTTTAGGCGCGCGGGGACAGGCAAAAATTTTATCTAACCTGAAGACTGTTCTCGCAAGTCAGAAGACACGAAAAAGCTTCGGGACCATTCTGCCCTGAAGAAGGGTAAATAGATAATACGGCAAAAAGGCTAGAAAAAAATCTGGCGGACTGACCGACAGAGCAGTCCAAATCCCTCCAGAGGGAAAGAGGAGGCTGGGGGAAAAAGAAGACCGTGTTGAGTGAAATTAGGCATCTAAGTGCAAAAAGACGCGGTTTGAGAGGGCAGGTGAAAAGATCGGACGCTTTGGAGGAAAAACCACTGTCCCGATAACCCACGAAGAAAGGGGCTTCATTGAAGTGCAAAAAAGTGCTCCGCCGATAAATTGCAAGTAACCGCTGATAGATGGAAGTTACCATTTAAAAACGTCAAAGAAGCAAACGTGTTAGCGGGTGTGAACAAAATGAAAAGGAAAACAAGAGAAGCCCTGCGGTGAACGAAGCCCAAGGAACAGAAGGGCTTCATAAAGGGCAAAAAGAGCTCAGTCGAGAGAGGTACCACCAGCGGGTCGGCCGCGCAGACGTGTTGACCGAGAGCGGTACCGTGGGGGAAAAAGGGGGGGGCCTATTTGGAAGAGAGAGAAGGTTGGAAACACTGGGTGACCAAAAGTTATAAGATCCGGGGCCTTATTGGACAACCACGAGAAATAAAATCGGTAGCCAGCAACTCAACACGAATGTGTACATCACACTCAAAATAGTGCGACAAAGGGGTTGGAAGGAATGTGAGACAACAGCACCATACCAAAAGTCAAGGGGGAGCTGACAAAGGTGTCACGTTGCAAGGAATCAGACCGCCCTGGTTCCGGAGGGGGGGCCTGAAGCACTCGACTACAGGGAGAGAAGGAAAAGCAAGGTGACTTTACAGGGGGCCTTTACTATGGAGGGGAAGGTAACGTGGGGGCTGGGAAGGGACAACGGGTCAGGAAGCGAAGACGTTTGAAAAAAGAAACTCATGACACTGCAACCGACAAATCATCAACAGCACATGACGGAGAATTGATGAGAGAGTCCCTGGGCAATGGGAATGGGATTCTCAGAGGTTCGCCTTCGGGACTAGTCAGGAGGGCACGGTACTGTGAACCCAAGATAAAACGTGACCGAAGCGCATGCTTGGGGTCTGGTAGGTCCGGCGGAAGCCATTCGTGTAGGAAAGGAACGGAGAAAGATGAGGGGTGGAGAAAGGAGATAAACTTTAAACGTCAAAAGATAAATGTCCGCTCGAAGTTAAAGAGTCACTTTTTAAAATGGGAAACACTATGACTTTATAAGGCGCGAAAGAAGCATGCACGAAGACTAGTGATAGGGAAGCACGAGGGTGTACGGGGCCTTGGAAACAGGAAAGAAAAAGCCATACACTCAGAGTAAAAAATGCTGTCCATTGGACTAGTAGACAGAACTACTTACTATAGGCCGAATGGAACTCACCTAAGAGAAGGGGACCCTTACAGGGTTCAAGGAAGGAGTCGTCAAAGTGGTTTCATTGCGCAATGGCCTGGCCCCCTTGTAAAATGACACTTAGCATTTACCGGTCACCAAAGAAGGATACCAAGAAGAAGACAATCGATGAAGGGGGGGCTGAGAGGGGAATCCTACACAACGCAGGTGACAATAAGCAACACCAAGGTTTATCTACGAGGAGGATTGTGACTAATGAATAACACCTGCACTTCTGGCACAAAAGGGAAAGACTTGCAATTTTTAACGACGCAATCTTAACGCGCAATAAATTGAGCAACAGCACTCCAACGCCTATTCCCTTATTTGAGAGGGGGAGAAAACCAGCAAGAAAGAAGGCCGTGAGACCGGGGTAATGCTTTGGTGTCACCGGAAACAGGGGGGAAAAATACACCCATTAAGTCAATCAAGTATTTCATCAAAGCCATGGGACTGGTTCTCTCAAACAGGGAAAGACAGAGATGAAAAGAGGAAAAGGGAAAAAAAGATTTTCAAGAGTGATTAACTCCATCGTGAATCCACGGGATGGACAAAAAAAAGGACCAGAAAATGGGAAAAAGAAGTGTAGACTGGGATTGGTGGATGGGGGGGGGGAGACAATATCAAGGTGGAAAGTACGGGGGGGGGAGGTACCGCAACCTTGGATGAGGTAAGATTTCTTCTGGATCTGTATGTAATTCAGGAAAGGTACCAGTTCGTTTACTTTTCGTGCAAATCCTTAATGGAAAGAAGAAGGAGTCCTATGAAAGGGAAAGTGGCTTGGCCCCGAGAAGACAAGGAATGCGGTGGCGGAGTGATGTTAGGGCCGTCTGGACCGCGTCATGAGAAAGACACGGTCTACCAAGAAAATACTTAACACGGGGAAGGCAAGGGTTAAGGTGAAAAGGGAGGCCGGTGAAATATGAGAAAAAAATTCAAGTTTAATGGGTGCCTGGGCATAGAGTACCAGGCTGTAGGGTTGAGACTGAGGGAAAACATACCAGAAATATTAATCTGAGGGTAGAGGGGAGGGAAAATGCTATTGGAAGGGAATGAAAAGGAGACGGAAGAAATCCTAGTGGGCCTCGGGCGCCCAAATATTCGTGCAAGGGGTCACATTTTCGCACCGAATCAAGGGAACTTAGTAAGTTTCGGCAACGTTCCCGAGGAACGTTTCCATCGTCTCTTAGCCATAGGAAGGGGGTCTAAGCCGGTAATCGGTCTCAAACGGTGAAGAAAGAGGACAGGCGCAGGTGGGAGGGAAACGAGAACATTTTCAAGGCCATAACTTTTCTGGCTTCCGCACGGACGAAACAGCCGCAAAAGAAATGAGGGATGAAAGGCACCAAAGAGTCCCATTGGAGAATCCAGAGGAAGACCGAGTCCTCAACGAAGTCAAAGAACGGCATAACGACTTATCTTGTCGTTCTGGATGATTAGCATTTTACCACGTCGGTGACAGAGGGAGAAGAAAGTATCTGACAGAAAAAAGCAAACCAGGCAAAGAACGTAGTGAAAACAACATAAATCCTTTAAAAGGAAAGTCGTAACAGGATCAACCATATTGTTCAGCATAAAACGCAAGGAATGTTTCCTGAAGGACCAGCCTCATCCCATATTAGCCTAAAGGACAACTGGAACAGAAAAAGGGATCTGGGTTCTCTGGGTCCTACGATGCTTTAACGGGGCCTTCCTGACCCATTTTGATGTCATTCCATCTGGCTGAAAGAGAAGATTAGTATCGGGGTAGGAAAGACATACTGAGGTTGGAAACCAGGGACCGTTTACGTGAAAGAGTCTACCAACTCGCCACGAGACACCAATTGATGCGTCTTCGTCCCGCGATCGGCAAACAGTGGGTGAATAGCCTGATGGCCAAACGTTATCGTCATCAGCCGGGTAAGAAGACCTTCCTGTTCTAACTAATCGATTCTGCACGGGGGCACGATTTCTTGTGTACCGGCATGGAGAAACTATACAACAAAGATTGGGAAAGGGGGGGAGTAATTTGAAGGGAAGCAGGATTGTCATGGCCTCAGAGGAAGAACGAAACCGCCTTTGGCTCTGAAGCAGGAAATGTGGCGCCTTCGGAAAGTGAGCTTGCAGTAGGAATCTCTTAGGTATGGGCTTTAACCAACGGCGCTCATCGCTTTCACCTGGAAACAAAGCGCCGAAAACGCTCAGATGCGTTGAAAAAAAAAGGTACGGTCAAAATGAAGTGAAAAAACTGTAGCGAGTGGGGGAAAAAAAGTAACTTCCGAGGTGAAACTTTACGGGCATTAGGAAGCTTCTAGGTGTGGGCGAATAAGTGAGCTAATGGGTTTGCTGGAAGAAAAGGAGGCTTTGGCAGTCAAGATTTAAAAAATATTTTATTTTTGCGTGGGGCAGGGGGGGAGGCCAGGTCAGAGAAAAGGGGTGTATGCGAGCCCAAGGTGGGGTCCGGGGAATGCATCTGTTCGAGATAAAGTGCTGGGTCGGTCCGGGCGATCTTAGATTAAAGAACTAAATGATACCAGCGGATCACAATCGAAGAGATGCACAACACTTTATGAGTAAAGAAAAAAAAGAGGAAATTTGCTGCAGACTGGGTATGAAATTACTCGCGGGGCAAAACTTGACGGAAATGCGTGCGAAAAAAAAAAGGTGACTAAAAAAAAAAACCACCAAACGCGGACTCAACGGACTCTGGAGCCGTTCGGTTGAGAGAAGAACGCCTAAAGTAAATAAGGCTGAAACAAGTTCGAGTGCTGTAAGTAAAAGTATTCGTAATTAACTGAACCGAATCAACGAACAAAAAAAATCGGAGGGGGAGGTTCAACAATACCTAGCAGAACATGACCGACTGAGAACCGGCCACGGAGAAAAGCGGGACGGCGCAGGGAAACGGCGACCGGGGGGGGAGTGGCAGGAGGGTACCGCTACTTGGAACAATATTAAATCGCGTGTGAGGCGGGCACGGTGAACAGGGGATTCGATTCCCTCAAAAGAGTTGGCGGCGAGAAAATTAAAGAAAGGTGACAAGAGATGCAGAGGCGACGCACAAAAGCTATCAAAAACCACATTGGCGAAGTCTGAGCCAGTGCCTTTAGCGATTGGTCGTATTCGAGAAACGCTTTAAACGGCTGTAAGGCAGATATGCCAACGGTTTATCCCACCCAGTTGGAGAAATGAAAACCCAAAAAAAAAAAAAAAGCCAGGGACCGTGGTCCTCCATGTGGAGAACATTGAAAAAATATAAATAAATACAAAAAAGCTCGACAGGGCGTGTCGAGTAACCACCTGGGGAGTCCTATTCACGCGAAAAAGGCAATACAGGGGGGTTGCGGGGCCTAGGGGGGTCGATCGAGACAGTAAACTCAGGGTCGTCGAAGGGGAGAAGTGGAGGGGACACACCGGATACTCTATCAAATTAATCATGTAAAGATGGACAAACCCTGCAAAGGGCTAGGAGAAAATTCAGCATGTTAGGGGGACCACCGCGAGACCTAGAATCTGGCCTGGGGAGGGCGCTCAGGTGGGAATAGGAATACTCCTGGCGGAAAACGGGGTAAAGGGGCAAAGCAACGGGGAACTGCCCTGGCGCGGGATACATACTGGTTGGGACTTAAACCTTTGACTGTTAGCCGGGGGGGAAAGGGGGGGTGTGGGGTTCTACTAGTTAGGGGGGGGTGGGGGGGAGGTGTAAGGAATCAATTTACAGGGGGGCAACTCGACGCATGCTAAAACTGCAAGCGACATCTCGCAGCTCATTATAACTATACTAGAAAAAAATAAAACGGGAATAAATGCTTCCGAAGTGGGCGGAAACAAGAGAAGAAGGGGGCTTGATGACTTCGTCGCTAAAAAAATCTCGGCTTGGAACAGTAAGGGGGGAAACTTCCATAGCAGGGGCAAAGGGACATCGGCAGGGGGAGGGACGGATTTAAAGCCCGCGGACAGGGAAAGGACTTATGGAGAAATGTGTCGAAAACTGCGAATGGGTGAGCAACCGGGGCTCAGTGATAAAATGAAAACTAAACTCCAGGATGCACAGAAAAATGACCGGAAGGTTAACTTTACAAAACCTATGCGGTTGTAAAATCTGTCGAGGGCAGGGCGGGAGAAAAAAAAAGGAAGCTGACTTGCCCGAAGATTGTGGCTATAAATCACGTTTAAAAGTCAAAAGTGGCGGATCGAATTCCTAACTCAAGGAAAACGAGAAAGAAAAAAGGAACGAAAGTACGCGGCGTTTCTCGGGAGGCAAAAGGAAGAAAAACTAATCAAATAGAAGAGAAAAAAGGGAAACACCTTCAGCAACATTTACGGCGATGTCTAGAAAGGTAAAAGCGCAGGCAAGAACGCCCTTCGGGAAAGTGTGGTTCTTGCAAAACGGCATTTTCGCTATGCCAACTGGAGCGCATAACAAACAGCATTATGGAACGCGGGAAAAGTACGGAAAAAGAAAAAAGAAGAACCCGCTCAGAACTATGAGAGAGAGGGATCCCGCGAAAGGAGTGAGGGAACGAGGTAGTGAGGTTATAAGACTTGACGATCGTAAAAGAATGATTTGTGACAACAATTCAGACCGTTGCGTAGCTCCGTTGCAATCCCTTTGAAGAAGGACAGTAAGATGAACGCCTAAAATGGTCGGAAAGATCACTACTCCACGAGGTCACGATGAGGAGGATCAAAGGGTATAAAAAAAAACATGAGGGCAGGAGGGGATAGGGGATCCATTCAAAGTGACGGAGAATAACAAACTGGGTATACACCTGGTGCGCTTCTAACACAAACACAAAGGAGAGAAAGTAGGGGGAAAGAGTTGAAAAAAAAGGGAGGGAGATTCATCCACTGGAGAAAGGTTCAAGACCGTGCCAAGCGAAAAAGAAGGACTATGCTCAGCAGGCATGTACAGGTGGGAGTGGGGGAGAAGAAGAAATCAGACATCCTTTGAATGTTGAGTGAGCTGTTCAGCTAAAAAATTTCTTGGCGTTGATTTCTGGTGGCAGGAGGGGAAAAATGGAAAAGACAAAGGGGAGACATGGAATAGGGACCACAATCTATTCATGGGCTGTTCAAAATCACAATTGGCGTTTGCTGCGGGACAGGACTCTGCACTAATGGAGTGGGAGGAAAATGAGAGCAGGCATGGGGGGGAAAGTTCGTGCAAAACCGGCTTGGGAAATGGGAGGCTTTACAAGTGAAACTACAGGGGGGGCAGAAGGCCTGGGGGACAAGGCAAATAAAAGAAACGTGGTGCGTTAACTATAATCAAGTCGGTAAGGGTCACAAGGGGGGGGGTCTCTTCGTAAAAGATCTTGTATGAAATCCGGATAAAGACCAAACGGAAAAAAGGTATCATGAGGTCATACTTCAATATGGTCCTTGGTTATCTGAGAAAAGGGGGAAGGAGGGGGCTGACTAAATCCGGTGAGTCTCAACCAGAGGAAAGGGGACGTAATGGCGGGCCATGGTCTGGACGGGCGCAAATTACGGAAAAGTAGCAAGTGTCCGTCAAACTTGAAAGAGCCGTGGAAGGGGGGGAGGGCGTCAATAAAACAGGCTCTAACTCAAACGGGGCTAGCGTCGACGGACGGGTTACCCGACAAAGTTACATTGTGACTGGAGTCCGCCGGACTTAAAAAAAAATCACAAAAAGTTCGTGCACCAAGTGCCGATCATTGGGTTTCAAGCGAGTGAAAGCAAAAAAGAAGCTCAGGTACTAATCCACTCGACCTTAGATAAGTATGGCCTACGAAGGCAAAAACTGGGCATACGACGAAAAAAAAACACAAACGTAAAGGAGGGTAGTCATGGACGGGATTATGGTGAAGGGTCATCCAAAAAGCCGGGTTGCCCAAGTGGTTATACAAGGAAGCAAGGTCTAGCGCAACACACCGAAAAAACCAAAGAAAGTAAGGGCAACCAACAGAAAATCCCTGTAGAAAAGGCGGCAAATAAGCAGGGTGAAAAAAGGTTTTCATAACGAAAAAAGGGTAGAGGGCGTACAGCAAGCGCCTCGGAAAAAGAGTATTAAAGCAACGTTACCTGGACCGCGTAAACAAGGGCGCGAGTGTAGCTGGGAAGAGCAGTCAGGGGAATCGTCGGGGTGATGCCTACGCATCTAAGTGGGTGGACATGGCTTCGTGCGGAAAATAGATTACGAAGGGTAGTACATCAAGGAAGGAGGCAAAGCCGAAGTGGAAACAACTCGGGTACGTGAAAAAAACAACGAGCGAAACCAGATATCAAAAATCGCAGAAGAGAAAATCGGCCTAAAACGTCGGAGTGAGACGCGCAGTTTGGGGGAGATCCGAAGACGTGAGCCTTGCGTCAGAAAACGTGTGAAGAAATTCAGGGGGAAAAAACCAGGGATTAGGGGAAAAGAACTCCTGTGTACCAAGGGGTCTTTCGCAGGGAAAACTCTCGGCGGCGAAGAGTTACGTTCGGAAGGGGGCCAGGGAGTAGGGCAGTGTCCGGATAGAGGGGCGTGGAAGGGAAATGGGGCTACAGAAAGGCATATAGGAAAAATTTGCATTCGCATAAGTCTGGTTGCGGTCGGAAAGTATTCTTGGGGATGTCCTAGGACAGATCCGAGCTGAAATCCGGGAGAGAGCAAAACTCATCAAACCGACTGGGTCCAAAGAAACTCCGACGAGAGGTGAAAAAAAGGGGGAATCTAAAGGGCAAGCTCGTAAAAAAAGAGGTCACTAGGGTATCCTCAGCGAACGGGGCCCTTGAGGGGGACAAGACGCAGTCGATAGATGCGGGAGTTATGCCGCAGAGCATGTTGGGGGACGGTTCGGTCCGGTGCGCAATCGGCTTGCAGTTCATGAAGGATGGTCGAGAGAAAGGCGGGCAAGGGGCAGAGGGAAGTAGCAGAGGAGGTGTCTATGTGGCCCGGCGAGCATCAGCAGGGTCCAGTTCGAAAGGCATTTTGGCAGGAGGCAAGTCCCCCGAGAAAATGCGAAAACGGACTAAATGAAAGAAGGCCAACAATCCGCACTCTCTCAGCAGAAAAAAACGGAGAAAAGAAGTTGGTGGCGGAAGGTCCATTGGGGGCTTTGGTCCTTGGACAATGTACCGACCGGAAACGGGAACGAAGCAAAAAGGGACTTCGGAACGCAGGATTGGCTCTCAAGTTCGACACCGAAAAGGGGGGGGGGGGGGGGGGGGGTGGGGGGGGTGAAGGCAAAAGTCAGTCTTTAAGAGCGCAGGGGATAAAATCGAACTAGGCAAGAAAGATAGGACTGGCACAGTCTAATGTCAACTATAAAAGGAAGAGACAAGGGACGGGCGGCTTGGACGCAGGCCCAGTTCTGGAAGACTGGGGATCGACACGAATACGCTAGCCGGCGGGAATGTGCTTGAAAGAACACGAGCCCTGGTGTTGAAAGTGAATGAGGGCAATGAGTTGCAAAACTCTCGTGTGTGATGCGGGCCGGGGTGTTGAGGGACAGGGGGTAGGGAGGCTTGGAAAAAAAAAGAGAAGATCCAATGAACAATCTCCCCGACATAACTGAAGTACAGGCATCTGAGTGGCAACAACTAGTGTGGCCAGTATCTTTCGGAAGAAGAAGCTGTAAAGGTCTTGAAAACGGACATAGGCAAAGCCAAGCCGACCGTGTGAGGCTTGTTGGACGACGGGTGACAATAAGCCGGATAACATGTGGTAGAACAGGAGATTTGCTGAACGGGGGGAAAACCAAGAAAAGAACGGAGACGGGTAACGCGAACCTGCGGGACCACGACAGTAAACGATCAAAAAGATACCTTGGTGTATGAAATGGGCCACCGTGGGAGCAAATCGACGGTTTTGGCAAGAAAACAAAAAAAGGGGGAAAAAAAAAATGTGATGCCGTGATGCGCGGATGGGGGGGAGACGCGAAAATCCTTCAATTCGGCGAACGAGTGGGCGAACAATAAAATGTGCTACATGGACTGGCACCACGCTTCCAAGTAGTGGGGACCACTCCGTAGAAAAGAAAGGCAAAACGCGGCCATTCACGGGTGGCACTAGAAGACTAGTAATGGGCACCGAAGCTACGAAAGAAAGAACGAGGGCAACAGTATGAAAAAATGGGGGGAACGCTTGAATTTTGCGGATAAGTGGGGAAAGGGTACGAGGGGGAGAGGGTTTCGGGGCTGGCACAGAGCGAGGATGAAGGGGGGGGCACGCAGCAGGCTGACACTGGCAAAAGCAGACAAAAAGAACATCATGCATACCCCACGGGGAACTAAACAAAAAGTGCCCGGCTTTGGTCGAAAAAAGAGATGACACAGGAAAAAAAAAGGAAACTTGCTGGAAAGGGGGACTCTTCCGGAAAAGACCGCCGACACGCAGGGGCCCGCATCTGCATTCTGGCGAAAAGGAGTAGAAAGAAGTCGTAAACGGAGGAAAAACTACTTAAGTAGCACCCTTGCGAAGAGAGAGGTCATTGGGGCCCAAACCGGGGCCATAGCCGACGCGATTGCAAACTGTACGGAAAAACTAAACCAGTAGAGATACCTAGCGAGTCGGGAGGAATAATGAAGACGAAGGGGGTATGAAGGAGCGTGGAGGAGTGAAAAGGGGTAGGAGGTAAAGAGAGGGAAAGGGGTAAGAAAGATCGTAACGGAGCCCAACCACCTAGGCGACACACCTCACTTCGTCAAAATCTTGATTAGATGGGATACACCTAGCTTTCGTACTTATCATAACGCACGTTTTAAACAAAGCGCAACTGAAACGAAAGTACATGAAAAGGAGAGTTGTGTCTCTGACTTCAGGGGTAGACCAGAAGAGATTACTAGAAACCTATTTAAAGGACTGTGATTCTAACACGGGGACAAAGACTTGCCTTTCGTCAAACTTCGGGTTTCTTGGCAGCCGTTTAACCCCTAACGAATTATGGACGTCACGCAGACGGAAAGAACACTGGAAGTGCTGCAGACGAGTTATGAATTGGCCCCAAGCAACAAGTTCGTTGCAGGAACGACAAGGGGTGAAACAGTAAGATCTGTCGAAGAATGAAGCAAACGGTGCGGGGACAAACGGGAAAAAGGACTGCAAAGTTTAAACGGCAAGAGAAAGAAGGAAATAGTATCTTCAGGACAATCAAACTCAACCGGAGGATTGGGGAGAGGAGGGGGGGGGGGGGGGGGGGGGGGGGGGGGGGGGGTGGGGGGGGGGGGGGGGTGTGGGGGGGGGGGGGGGGGGGGGGGGGGGGGGGAACCCATAGATGATGTCGTTGCCGTCATTATTGGTCAACTTTGGGTCCATAGAAGCACGACAATACAATCCGGATGGTCACAAGCCTTGCTGAAGTCTCTAGGAGGAGGAATTAAAAGAGGGTAAATAACAAATTACAAGTAAATAGCAACCAGTTTCATGATTGGGAAAAAAGCTTGACAAAAAAAGGAACAGCGGGCTACAATAGCTTTACTGTGATGGGGCGCAAAATAAAATCGACATATGTTAGTTTGGTATAATGAACGCTAAACTTTCTTGGGCTCGTGAAGTCTGACGTGGCTTGGGAAAAAAAGGATCATGAAAAGGGGAGAAAAATCGTTGATGAAAAAAAAAAGAAGAAAAAAAAAAAAAAAAAAAAAAAAAAAAAAAAAAAAAAAAAAAAAGAAAAAAAAAAAAAAAAAAAAAAAAGAAAAGAAAAAAAAAAAAAAAAAAAAAAAGAAAAAAAAAAAAAAAGAAAAAAAAAAAAGAAGGCAGGGTGAGGAGGGGTGGGGGAGGACGGAGGGGGGGGGGGGGGGGGGTGGGGTAGGAGTGGTCGTTGCTGCGGAGGGTAGGGGGGGGGGGAGGGAGGAGGGGGGGGGGGGGGTAATGGGGAGGGACATTCCTTTCCTCTTCCAATCGCTCTATGGCGCTAACTCAATGGGTCATTTCCTGTTAGCAAACTACATGGACTGTGGACCCTCTCAAGACTAATTCAGCGGATTGCGGAGTTGAGTTCGGAACTTGTAAAACCGTCAAAAGGAAGCTTCGGCTGCAATGCGAACGGGCTTAGGGCAAGGGGAAAAATTAGATAAACAAAAAAGGCAATGGGGAATTTGGAGGCTTATGGTGAAGGTCTACTGAGATGCAAACGGGTAAGATTGGGGATGGGGTTGAATCAGAGACAGTGACTGGGTCTATCGAATTCAGGTAGAAAGAGAGGTAACTGAGTTTGGGGGGGCTCAATAGCGCTGATTGTTTCCGGGAACTAATAATTCGACCCGGATAATATATGGGGTCCCATAGCAACTGAAAAAAGAGTGAGAGTGCAGGAAATTGGGCAAGCCCAAAAAGCTCATGGCGCAATATTTACAACGCCAAGTGGTCACGCACTTTCAAGGAAAGGAGAAAGGTTAGGCGGAGGGAGAAAAAATTCCTGTCGCAACAGTTGCTCCACATGCAACCAGAAATGTAAAAAAAACAAAATAAGTAGAACATTTCTACCAGAAAAGTTGATGGCGCTTCCGCACTACACCGCTCCCGCAGAATGAAACGAGAAAAAAGCGGTTCCAATCTTGGGGTAAAGGCGTATCGTGATGAAAAAGTCACGACCGAAGTCAGCGCCACTCTCCTGAGAGCTTGGAAATGGCCCAAAAGAAAAACGGGCGCCAGTAAAAGTCGAGGCAGGGTGCGGGCTGTGTCGGGGAAAGTGGTAAGCCAATAGGTGGTTGGGGCAAGTAAGTCGCAAAAAGACCACCCCACCACCGAAGCAAAAAGAAAGTAAGTCACCGCCAAACCGGGCGGGTAAAAAAAAAAGTCGCACCAAGTATTTGAGGGGCATGAGAAACAGGGGGGGCAAGGGGGGTGGGTGTGAGAACACGACCAGGTAAGGGGAAGGTGAACCCGGGGCAAGTAGTTAGCAACTTAAAAGTGGTAAATCTCCCAGGAGCGCAGATGGTTAATGCCTGGGGGGGAAAAGCAAAAAAAAGGGGCGGCCGGCAAATGTTGGGGGTCATTATGCATGATGTTATGAGAGATTGAGACGCGTGTTGAAAGCCGAAGTGACAGGGGAATCTACGGATAAAAAAAGGAACGGCACATCTGTTTAAAGGAGGCAGCGCTAAACGGTCAAAGAGACAAAACAAGTTGCTCCGGGGAAGAACAAAGGCGGCAGCAGGTCCGATGGGCAGGGTGGGGGGGAGACATCGCCGCTGGCTGGGCCTGAGTGTTTCCCGAAAAGCTTTTAAATGAGACACTCGGTCATCAGACCAACTGGATTGGGGCGAGGTCACAAAACATCAAGAACGGAACCGTGCATGGGAACACCTAACCGTGGGAGGAAGGATGTTTCTGGAAATACCATGAGATAGGACCTATGAGCGGGAGGGCCTGGCGAGGAATGGGGCTGCATGGACTAAAGGTGGACTTAAGCTGGGAGGCAGGGGGGGGGAACTATAATAGTGTGACTTCAATTTGGATTGGACTGCGTGCAGAAAAAACTGCATTTCCGATCCTGAAACACACTTGGCCTCAAACGTCCCGGAAACAAAAAACCGCATGGGGGGCGGCCTGGAAATAAACTACGTGCTGGTTAGAACGACAAGGCAAACCGCGCTGCGGATGGGAAAAAGAGGCATGTGCAGTCGTAGTTAGGATGAGAGGGAGTGGCAAAGGCAGGACAGGGTTGGTAGGCGGGGCGTAGGGCGATTCTGCTGGGGGGCAGGCTATGATAATTAAAAATTTTTTAAGAATGGGCTTTGGGGTACAGTTCAAAAATTGATCTGGCGGTGTGAACGCTTTGGAGCGAAAAAAGCAGCAGTCCGTTTGGAAGAAGTAAGGTTTGACGGATGTCACTGCTTACGAAAAAGCTACAGTGAAAGAAAAACAACGGGGGAACATGTCTGAACAACGAATCTGAAAACACGCAAAATGAAGATGAAGCAAAAAAAAAAATATAGGAAATAAGGTATAAGTTGCGGGAAAGGTCAAGGGGGGTGCCATGTTTCTTTGAAATGTGCATATATGCTCACTTGAATCAGCAATAACTGGAATATGAACCGGAACTAAAAAATGTGTCTGAAGAGAGCAAATGCGGTGCTGGGGGGGAATGTATCAACTGGAAACTTAGGGGGAACAGGAGAAGGTATTAAAGTGAAATATTGCAGGGGATAAGAACATTGCCGGGGCTATCGCCGAAAGGCAAGCCACAATATGGCGGCCGTCAAAAGAAAAATCGGTTCCACTCAAAGCTACAGAAAGCGGGCTGCAAAAATTCGGTGCCATGAGGATAACAAACCGGGGTTGAATTGCTTAGGGCTCTATTTCAAAGGATCAAAGGTGAGGAAACGTTTGCCAGGGGAGGGCGGAGCCGAAGGCGCAGTGTGAAAATCGAAGGATAGTAACTCCTCAAAAAAAAAAAGGAAAGATCAAACGGGGAAGGCAAGGTAGAAAGAAAGGGGGGTAACGCATAGAGGAAAGGGAAATAAAGCGCGACTTTGAAGACGGAGATCGATAAAAAAAGGTGTAGCGTGTTCCCATTGGATTGACCCGGACACAAAAACAAGAATCGCGGCGACTAGACCATTGGAGACAGAGGAAATGTCAGGAAGGGAGGAAAGCGCAGGCATCATGCGAGGAAAGAAAAGACTCTGCGGTCGGGGGCACGAATTGCAAAGAGCAGTAGCCTGGGTGGGCTGGGGGGCGGAGTTGGGACAAGAAACGTTTCACTTAAAACCTTGGTTCCACGGCAGATTGGACTAGTATGACGAATAGAGGCCTCTCAGACCTGGCAGGCCGCGCAGCAACAATGTGGGCGACAGACGCCAAAATTCAAAAACGGTGACCACGCATAGAGGAAGAAATTTTGGGGACACGTGCATAGGACATACGTACAAAAGTAGACTGCTGTGCTCGGGAGGTATGACAGCAAGGTAAAATCAAATGGCGCGATAACAACAAGAAAATGGAAAGGGGAAAACGTTTCAACGGTAAAACGGATGGAGGGGGGGGTAGGGGAAGACAGGAGTGGCTTCTGTGAGGTCTCTTCCGATGAGGTAATATTTAGCTGGTGCACAAAAACACTGCTCCGGGGGGCCTGGGGCTGACACGGGGGTTCAATTCATATCCATCCAAGAGACATATCGACGGAAAGCGCCGTACCTGAGGGCCGGCAGGGGGGCGGAGGAAGTGACGGATTTGCGTTCCAAAAAAAAAGGGGGTACTACGCTTAAAGGAAAAAAGTGTAATCGGGGGGAAATGGGAGGGGGCAAGTATCCATAAAAGTTATGAGAATTAGGTTCAGCACAGACTGTGAGAACGTGCGACGCTCTCAGAAGATGAACCGCGAACAGTAACAATATTATTAATAACAGTCTACAAAAGGGATTCTGGTCGGGAAGCGTGAGACGAGGTACAGGTGGAAAAAACCCTTTAAGAAATATTGTAATGGGGCTATGAGAAAGACACGAATTAGGTAGTCCTAGCGGAATTCAAGGGGAATAAAATGAATAAACGAAAGATGCCTCAGAAAAGCGATGAAAAAAGGGCTATCTGGGGTGCGCATGGAGAAAATAGAGGAAAAAGTAGTACCCGTGACGATGAGAAAACAAAGGAAAAAAAGGTAAAGCAAAGGAATCGCATATGGGGGGAAAAGACGCGCCTTCTAACAGTGCAAAGGAAACAGTCTTGACTAAAGTGTTTCTTGCAGACGCAAAGTTCCATTGCCCCTTTAAGACAAGGTGACGCTTCGCCGTAAAGGGGACCGAAGAAAGACCGCGGTAGAGAATTGGGAAGGGAGAGGGGCAACTCCATAAGCAAGTGCGGGAGAGGGAAACGACAATGGAATGGGAAAAAAGATGAAGCAAAACAGAAGAGTGAATACGTTCCCTACTTCCTTAAACTGAAAAGTGCATTTAAGAAAAAAGCGACGCGCTTTAAAAAAAAAAAAAAAAATGAAGGGTGACGACAGTCAAGCAAAAAAACACTCTAAGGATGGACAAGATGGGGATGGGAAGCAAATAGTTACAGATTATGAAGAACCTCGTTAGGGGGCCGTAGGATTGGGTTTCAAAAATCGAGGCATAAGAAACCAGGGGAACAATCCGTATATGGGGAAAAAATTGGGCCTTTTGCGCGGCTTCTCTACCAAACAAGAGGATGGGGGGGAAAAAAAGAATAGAGCGAGAAAGGAGTACATCTCCCTGCAAAGAAAGCGTAGGGAACGGAAATTTGGGGTAACCAAAAGAGGAAACGCCGACTTTCTAGCGCGACTGTTGATTTGGATGAAAACCTCCGATCACCCTCAAAGCAAGGGGTAAAAAAGTCGGGTGTTTGTAGTTCCTGGTAAACCGCTAACAGGGGTGGAAGATTTCTTCGGAGGGGGCTTGATAAATGGATTATTCCGTGAAGGTATGACGACGGTCGGGGGCAATATCTCAGTGGCCGCATAAAGGTCGCTCTACACTAGCGTTGCCGAGGGGACAGTTGCGTGAAAAACAGCGACTGCGAAAAGCAAAGGCATAGGGGGGGTCGGAGATGGGTGAGTCGTATGACAGTGAGAAAGGGCAGGGGAAACTTACAAGGGGCTAAAGGATGTGCCTGGGGCGAGACGGGAGCGAAGAACTTTCCGTGTGAACATGTGAAGGAAAGGCGGAACTGGAGAGGAAGTCATGGTGGGCCGGGGGGGGGTGGCAGAGGCAGGAGTTTCTAGAACGGTCCAGACGCATAAAAAATAGGAAGTTGTGGTCTCAGCGTTGCTCGAGTTGGGCCTTTAATGCGAGAGAAGGCAAAAAGAATCCTAGTTCCTCAGGCCCAATCGAGGCAACCAGGGGTTAACAGACGGCACCAACGCAGTGCGGACTTATAAAGAAAAGTTCAAGGAGGGCAAAAATTGGCGGCGGAATCGCAGAAGGTACTTTTAGGGGGAGGTAATCAGGACTTAGAGGCGGTCAAAAGTTGCCACATCGCAGGTAGGCAGCGAACCAAAGTGTCTTCTAAAAACTGTTTCACTGTCTAAAAGCAACGAAAAGAAAAAAAAACCTCAAAAAAAAAATAGGAAAAAAGGCGGGAAAAACTCTAGGGGGGGGGGCAAAGGAGGGAAAAGCCTCTTCAGGGGATCGGAACATCGTCAGAACTTGGGACAGCAATATCCCCTGTCTCACCTGCAATCAGGAGCGCATAATACCCAAACGGGTATTGCAGGGGGTGATTTCGTGCAGTGGAAAGCCTAGCGGTGACGGGTTGCTCCACGTAGTGCTATGATACCAGCAAGGCGAGGCAACAAAACAAAAGAGGAACGTCTACGCACCCA
>Ga0179593_1603903_pt1 | contig 22829 bp, 35 predicted proteins | sample CZODoug2_1_08_16_FD_185931 | JGI IMG/M metagenome (GOLD analysis project Ga0179593, IMG submission 185931) | Vadose zone soil fungal communities from Angelo Coast Range Reserve, California, USA - CZODoug2_1_08_16fungal (PacBio error correction) | ecosystem: Environmental > Terrestrial > Soil >...
TATGGAAGAAGGCCGTCTTCGTGGGAAAGGCAATAGCTCCGTCCTTGAAGCGGGGCGACAAGGTAAATGTGAACTGATACTCCAATCCGAAAGGGGGGCGAAAGGGGGGGGAAAACAGAAATTCTTTGGCCAGGGAAGAAGAAAAAAAATTGGGAAAGAAAACGGGGGACAATTGCAGGCAAAGCGATCGATTCCGTGAAGAGGGAGAAATCGGGGGAGAGGGGGAATCATCACGGGCGGAAAGAAGGGGAGTGCACAAGAAAGTGAACGCTACGCATCATTTGTTCAGACCGAACAAAATAAGGAGACCTGATGTAATGTGTGCGGAAGAAGAAGGTTGATAAAAAGGTGAGGGGGGGCAGCGCCACGGCTTGGCTGAGCTGGGCCGTGCAATGAGAAAGACTAAGGTCATAAAAAAAAGGGGAGAAAAAGCAAAAAGGGTTATCCCAAGAAGAAATTTAGACGCGTAGTCCGATTCAGGGAGAAAAGGGGTTGCCAGCGCTGGAGTGAATCAGCACAGTGACGTGGAAGGAAGGGAGAGGGACGGGGAGGGTCGACTTACTCATAGACGAGCGGGGCAGAGACCTTTTCGGAGAAAAAAAAAGAAACCGTCCGGTGGAAAAAAAAAGGAAAATCCCGTCTAACCAAAGAAATTCATGCGCTCGACGGGCCGATCGGTGCTCAGCTATCTGTTTGGTGCGTGGAGACGGGAGGTCCGCTGAGCTCGGAGGGAGCAGGAGTGACTTCTTGGAACTTGTCGTTAGGGAATGCTCTGGCCAGAACAACCAAGCACAGAAAAAAAAAACGGTTTAACGGAACGACACACGCTTCTTGCAAAGAGCCTTGACCGGAGCCGGCGAATCGAGAAAAAAAAACAATGCGGAAAACGAAACCGGGGTGGAATAGGCATCCCATCACGAGATGGGTCATGCGCACCCAGAGGGAAGCTTTTCTGTTGTCGAACTGATCTATTTCCTGCAGAAAAGGGTTGGGCATCGGCAAAGAGTCAAGCTTCTGCCCACACGCTCAAGAGAAAGACGGCCGGGGGCACCTCTAATCGGGTAAAAAAAAAAACAGGGTCTAGCGTTATCTTCACGACACAGCGCTTAATTCCTGAAACTCGGAACCGTCGGGGGGGGCTCAAGGTCTGCTCACCCTTTAATGAGGCTAGGCTGTGCTCAAGTGCGTGCTGCCTGTGCGCTTGAAAAATATCACTGTAGAAACCTTTAATCTTCGAAGAGCCTGGGACCTCATCTTTCCAAGCAGGGGGGGGGGGGGGGCACTGTTGGAGGGCAGGGGAAGGTACCCCATGGGTTGGACTCTCCCTTATTTGAAAAGCATCCTCCTGGAAAAAACTTTCTGGGGGGAGGGGGAAATTGTCGGCATAGGACCTGGAAAAGGAATATTATGCGCGCACAGCAAACCGGGGCGCCCCTCGCAGAAAGGGAGCTACAATGACAATCATTTATATTTGGTTCGAAGGGATAAGCGAAAGGACATGAAAACTTATTTGTGGCTTAGGGGGAGACTGATTCACCAGCCACGTCGCATGAAAAATTGGCGAACGAATATTGGGTCCTTCGTGAGGGGGGAACTATCGACTTTCTCACTATTCACCTCTCCGGAGAACGGGGCCGCTGGAGGACCGCCTATCGACGGGGAAAAAACCGCTCGCTAAAAAGAGCGATTCCTGACGCGAAGAAATTGGAACTCGAAGCTAAACCGCCAATGGCTGAGGGTGACAAATTCGAGAAAAACAAAACATACTAAAAGGGATTCCACGCTTTACGCGCGAAGGCGAGATGGCGAATCATCGAGACCTTACCTCGCAAGAACATGCCTCACCGGTAATGCGATGTGGCGTGTCCTTGAAGAGTCCCCAAACACAGGAAAAAAAGGGCGGACACAACTTCAGGAGGGCATAGAACCAATGCGACGTGTCGCGGAAAGGCGGGAACGCGCCCGGGGAGGAGCCACGCTGGGTGTGGCGCTTGGATAGAGGGATTATATCTCTCAACACACAAAATAATAACAGAGTAAAAAAAGAAACACGCTTACTATGCTTTGTGGTTTGAAGACCGCCCGGCAAAAAGGGCTTCGACCCTAGAGAAGACTTATTGCGCCGTATCAGAAAGAGTTGGGGTACAAAAACCAAACGCATTTACCGGGATTGAGAAAGGAACGAGAACGTGAGAGGAGAAGAAGCCATCGCATGATTAGAACGCGATGGTTCGCGCGCTAAAGCTTGGGAAGAGTAAACTCAGGACTTTTTTGTTTAGCAGATTTTGTCACAGAAAAGTTTATGCTGATCGGAGAAAAAGTAAACGGTTCGGCGTAGATCGCGTGAAAAAAAGGGGGTTGACCGCACTAGTGGAAAAGCTCCTATTTTAACACAGCGAAACGGCGCCGTCTAGGTCGTCGATAGGGGTTTCCGAAAGAATCGATTAATCGCAGATTCTTCTAAATGCAATGGAGGGAAGTGGGGAGAGGCACTTACGCACCAACAGTGTGGGAGGGGACTCACGCGGTTATACCAAAAGCCGCCCGAGTCAAGAGGTTAGGTTAGAAATAAGAAATTCTGGCGAGGGGCTAAAGGGGAAATTGGGAAAAAAAATCTTGAATTCGGGGAAAGAGGAAACGGAAATTCCCACGCCAGAACCAAGATTGCTAGAAAAGGATGATTACGGAGAGAGGTAGAAGGGTTAATTGAAACGAGAAATCGCAACGGAGATAGGAAGGAGGAAGAGGGGGCGGGAACCATGCTATCGAATCTCAAAAGGGAGAAGAGGTAAAGGTTTAAAGCGCCAGGGAAAGGGAGAAATTGAGGGACATCGGGGAAGCCCACCCCACTTACCGGCGCATACCGAGGAAGTCTGTTCCGAACTTAAAATTGCCAATGGCTTAAAGAATGGAAGATAACTCGAGAAAAGAAAGGAATGACGGATGTCGGATGGGGACGTCCGTCTTCTTAGAGGAATAAAGAACTTTGGAACCAGCTTGGGGGGGGAACCTTTCTGTATACGAGCAAGGAGAAGAGTCGACGAAGCTGGCGATAAAATCTGGGGGGGAGAAAACAGAGGTGATGGGATGCCGAGGAAAAAGAGTTTCCTCTTGGGGTTTGCAGAGAGGTTTCGCCGGTCGCCGGGGAAATGCGCGACCGGTACCGCAAGAGGAATTTGTGTTGGGAAAAGGCCGGTGCTTGGGCCCACCCTGGGGAAGCGAGATTTCCATAAAAGAGGGAGTAACGCCGCGCTCAGGCGAGAGGAGACTGAATGTGAGAGGCAGAACTATCGTCCTAAACAAGGAAAGCGCCAAGAAAACGATCGGGGAAATGAAGTCTCTTTGTTTCTAAAAGAGAAAAACAAAAAGGGGTGAGGGGGAAGCGAGGCAACGCTCGGCGATGCTAAAACGGAAGGGATGAAGACCCTCTTTCTCGAAGGGGACACTGGGGGGGACCTCTCTTTCAAAACCTCTGTGTTGAAGAGGGCATTTGCTCAAAAAAAGATCTACGTCTGCTTCTTTCGGAAAAAAAAAAAGGGGCAGGGGGGGGTCCCAAGGCTACGGATTCCAGGAAGATGAAATGGGGGGGGGAAAGGGGAGGCTCGATTTATCATGACCAAGAGGAGAGAAGAACACCATCGCATGGGGAGAGGAGTGGCCTCACCCATGGAAGAAAATCGCATTACAATTTTCTTGGGGAGAGAGGACGTCAGACGGAAAAGAAACTTGTTTCCCCCAACACCGGGAAAAACATTGAGGAAAAAAAGTTTCTCATCCAGGAAAGTGCCACCGGCCTTAATCGCTCAGGAGGAGGCAATAATGGGAAGTTCCTCAATCGGAAAAAATTGGGGAAAGACCCGAGCGCCCTTGAAAAAAGCGGTTCTAAGACACAACCTGCGGCGAAGGAGGGCGTATCGGGTCAAATAGTTACCACCTGTCTCCGGCTTGAACGCTGAGGGAGGATTATGAGAAAAGGGGGAAAAAAACATGATTTTCGCGCACAAATGAATCTCACTCGCAGAGTGAACAGAGAGAGTTAGGCAGAAATAAGATTCGTCGAAAAGGTTGGGTCAATCTCCGCATCAGGGGGAGAAAGGGGAGGGGGCCAGGAAAGTTGACCGATACGCCATCCGTCGGGGCGCAGTGGAATTGTTATAACAGCAGAGGGGGGGCGCTCTGAGAGGGGGGAAGGGGGGAATGAGGAAAAACTGGACATCGGACAGAGACTCGAAATCGGGGGAGTCGGCTGTGGCACTTCCGCAAGGGATTGCCGAGAACACTTTTCGTAAAAAAGGGGGGGGGGGGGGGGGCAAGCTACCATCATTTTGTTCACGACTAAGGTAATGAGAAGGGAAGGGGAGTGGAATGGGTGCGGCCAAACCGAAGGAGAAAAATTGCAGGAAAAGTCCTTTTGCCTGATCAGAAAAGAAGACAATGCGATAGTCACACAACACCCAAAAAGCTTCGGTAGCACGAGGGGGAATAAACGCCAAAGGTAGTACCTCCAAGGGAAAGAGTGGAGGAAAAAAAGACGATTCCTGAACACAAGGAAAGGTAAGATGGGAATCGGAAAGGAGAGCGCGCAGCGGGGAGGGTCGATACATGAACGCGTACGCATCGAGACTGTTTGCAGCTACTTTCGGAAGGAGGAGGGGACCTCAACGGTCGGGGATTCTACACCACTACTGGGGGGCGCTCGATCCAAAAAAAGAGAGATTACTTGCGCGCTGCCAGCATATGTTGAAAGGGGAAGGGGCGGACTCGCTACATTGAAGAAAAAGGAAGGAAGAGTTCAGACTGAAGTATGTAATCTCATCTCTGTCCACGAAAAAAAAGACAAAAAGCACCGGAGGTTTAACAAAAAAGTGCCGGTAAAAACGGTAAGGCTCAGTGACAAAAGAGAAATCGTAATCTGGAAGAAAGAAGGAAAAACCGTGAAAAACCCATCCTATATGTTTTTAAAAAAAAGAGTGTATCGCCGTTGTCGATCCTGCTCATTTCTAGAAGGGACGACCAGGTGGAAAGGGCTTTCACTCTGAGAAAAAAAAAAAGAAGAAAACATCGAAATCGCAGTTCAGAACTTATCGGAAAAAAAAGAACAGCGATTAGGAACCTTTTACTGGGGGGAACCGCGGGGAGGTCTTCGCAACCCGTGAAAGGGTGGGGGGGGGGTCGCGTGCTCATAAGGAATGATGCGATTGAAAAGTATTCACCGATCTTCTCCGCAGGAGAGGCCGGGGGGTAAGCAGAGTCTATCTCGCTTGTGCACGTGGGGGAATTTGCATTACCCCAATGGGGGGAAAAAGCTCCCGAAGTCATCATCCTGCTCGAAATGACGGGGGCTGTGTGGGGGAAAATCATTTTAGCCGTGCCGTCGGGACTTCAAGAAAAAAGAAAGGCAAATCAAACCTATGTAGCCCCTCAAAAAGAAGGACATAAACTAAAGGCGGCCCTTTAGAAAAAAAAAGAAATGAAAAGATAATTGCGACTGGACGTAAATACCAAGAATGTGCCCTTTCTAACTAAGAGAAGATCGAGTCAGAGGGGACCTATCGACTTATCAGAAACGAAAAAAAAAGGGCCGAGGGACTGATCGACACTTATGAGGAAAAAGCCGCTCAATTTGGAAGCTACGCTTGCCGAAATTTCTCAAAAAAAAAAGGACCAAATGAAGAAAGCCATACTAAAATCCTTCTCTTGAGATTTAAAGAGGCCGAAAAAGTGAAAAATGCTATGGCGAGATGGTACTGGACAAAGCCCGAAAAAAAAAAAGAGTCCTCGGCATCACCTTAAATGAGGGGGAGTGGGACTGGAAAGAAAGGAAAGAGAAAAAACTCCTCTTACTTGGACTACGAAAAAAGGAGATCGGGTCGAACAAACGCTTGCCGAACAAGTCTTCAAAGAAAAAGAGCAATCTGGGGTGCGCTTGATGGTTACAAAAAAAAAACAACGGAGAGAGTAACCATCCCAGCGCCCCCCCGGGGGGGGAGGGAGGGGGAAGAAAAGAAAAAAAAAGCGTTGGCTTCGACCCGACGCCGTGTGAAAAGGGGAAGAAGGTGCCGTAGTCATTCCGCGGAAAAGAAAAGGACTGCATGAAAAAACGCATTTACCGTGATTAAAAAAGACTAACGGCGATAAAGTCTCCATCTCGAAATAAAGGGAGTCGCCACGCTAAATTTTTCGGAAAGGACGATCCAAGCGAAAAGGGAGTATTTCGTTGTGTTTTGGGGGGAAAAACAGCCAGGGAAAGACAATTTCGGCGGCGGTAAGAGGGAATTTGAGCAAGGGGGGGAGCATAAGTTTCCGATCAGGCGGAGGAGAGAGGGGACGGTACCTGCTATTTTATCGGGGAAAAGTAGGGGGGAAGGACACGCAAATATTCGTTCCGAATGGCAGTTGATGTGAGGGGGGAGGAGCCAGTCGCATTATCCAACATAAGGGGGAAAAGTATAAAAAAAAAAGCAACCTAGAAAGGTATGTAGCTAAGAAATTAAGGGGCTCCATCGGTTGGGGAGTTCAGCCGAGAAGGAAAGAGGGGCCAGGATCGGCAAGGAAAAAAAGGGACCACATCCAGCCCCGAAGCAGGATATGAACTGGATTCAAGGAAAGGACACAATGGGGTAAAAAAGGGCCAAAAGCGAGATAGACGTCGGGGAAAGATAGTGAGGGGAACATCTATCTAAGCTCAAGGCGGAAACAGATGATAAAGGAAAAAAAAACGAAATTTAGCAGCAGGAAAAAAACAAAAAAAAATACCGGTTGAGAAAAAAAAAAACCACAGGGAAAAAAAAAGTCCAAGGCAGGCATTAATCGATGGATGGGGAGGAAAAAAGAAAGCGAGACCTGCTATTAAAAAAGAAGATGGCCGGCCGTCTTCTTATCTGAAAAAAAGAGAGGAGGAACCACTTTGAAGAAGGAGAAAGCGGAAATAGAGCAGGATCGAACAAGAAAAGAAGGGGTGCGGAGGGGAGAATGGTAACATGCCGCTGAGGGAAAAAGGGGGGAAGTTTCAGGGAAAAGCGTCTCGATTTCGGATTAGGGGGCGAAAAAAGGGGAGACCGATTTTTTTACCAGGGAGTTTCCGGAAAAGGGAAATTTTTGTAGTCCATCCCCAAAAGGGCTGAGAGAAAAAGATAGGGATGACGCCGCGCTCAACAAGCGGAAAAAAAAGTTAGCGATCAAAAGCACGATCGGAAAAAGCTTATCATCAGCTCCAATGAAAAAAGGAGGAAAAAATGACGAAGGGTGTAGAAGACTGCCATTAGCAAAGCCGGTGGGACCTGTAAAAAACAGGGGGGGATCGAAAAGGCTATTCGTCAGGAGGAGACAAAAGACCCGACTCGTCGTCGGAAACGTCGGGGAACATCTTTACCGAGGAAAAAAAATCTGGTAATCTAGAAAAGCGTCTAGTCCTGCTGGTGGGATACGAAAACGGTTTAGAAGAAAGATCGTAGGAAAGGAGTCATTGCACGCCCTGCTTCGGGGGAAGAACTGTGGCGCTCGGCCGAACAAAATTGGGGAAAAGGGAGAAGGTTTGGCCTCACCCAAAAAAAGAATGTTCGGGAATATTCTTAGCTGTCCGGGAAAAGGGGAACCCCAAATCAAAAGGGGGGGGGGGGGGGAAAAAAAGGGATGATTGCACGAAAAAGGTTTTCTCATCAGAGAAGGATAGATCGAAGGGGGTTCCTCATCGACATTGAGGGGGAAAAAGAAAAGCAAGCACGTTCCCCATTGGAAAAAGTTGCGTATCGGAGGGGACTCTCTTTCAATACCTCTCTGAAAGAAAGAAATGGGAAAAAAAGAATTTTCGCGCACTAATCGAGAAAACAAGGAAAAAAAGGAAGAGAAGATGAAAGGGAGAGGATCGTCGTTTTTCCCATGTCTCTTGAAAAAAGGTGATTGGAAAAAGCGCTCCAGGGGAGGACCGAGACGCCAATCCGGCATTAGGACCATTGGGGAAAAACGGACAATTGGTATAAACATCATCTTGAGAGGAAACCGATCAAAAGGGGAAAAAAGATGACACCTGTACATCTTAAAGCAGATGGAAATCCTGGCTTAGAAACGTTAGGGGACTTGGCAAAGACACTGGCTGGAAATCCAGGTAAGAAAAGGGAAAAGGATCCGCTACGCAAGAGGGGAAAAATTGTAATGCTAGCCGATGGAATGGGGGGAAACAAAAGTAGTTGAATAGGAAGGGGAGGCCGATCGCCACGCGGGGGGCCTGAAAAGAAGGCACGTGGCAATGCAAAGGTCATACGAGAGGAAAAAGAACTCCACTCTGGTAGTTCAACAGCGACGGTAGACCCCGATCATTAACACAGATGGTGTGCCAAAGAAGGAAAGATGGAATCGCCGGGGAGACGACGAAAGCGCAAGAAGGTCGAATCCCGTGCCTAAAAAAAAAAGATCTGTTGGGATCAGGGGGGAAAAAAGCGGTCTGTGTATCAAAAAAAAAAAAAGGACACACCCTATAAGCGCCGCCTGAAACGATCGTTCTTAAGAGGGAGTCTATCTGTTGAAGGAAAAGAAGCGTTGGACTCGCTAAATTAAAGGCGAAACTGAATCGACTTCTTCCAGTCGGGGGGAGCTCAGCTCTGTCCAGAGGGGGGGGGGAGGGGCTCCAAAAAAAAAGGGGACGGACCTCCAACCAGAGGGTAAAGCAGGGGGAGGAGCCGGCGAATCGAGAAGCGGAAAAGACCCAAAGTAAAGAAAAAGGAAGTGAGCGGCACTCCCGAAAGATGCGCACCCCAGGGGGAACAGCTTTTGGGGTAGAGCACTGCCTGAGAGGGAAACAGTTTTTCATCGCAACTTACAATGAGCTGACAAAAAAGGGAAAGAAGACGGCCGGAGAAAGAGAATCGAGAGAAATTCTCTCTAAGGAAGGCCTTCAGGAGACGGTGGGGCTCGGCGTGAAAGAGAAAAAAAGGAAATGTTGGGGTTGTTATGAAAAAAAAGGGAGGACGGAACTGGGAAGACAGTTATCCCCTCTGTGAAAGAAGCGCCTTGAGAGGAGGGGTAACGCCCTCATCTGAAACTAAGTCCGAGAAAAGGGTGGGTCACGTTGGGAAACCCCATGGGGGGGAAAATGACTTTTAATCCCTGAAGACTGCTCTCAGAAAAGGGGGTGGGTAATTTGTCGAAAATGGAGCCCAGGATGGCCGCTTCAAGAGGAGGAAACATCAAAAAAAAAAAGGCCCTCGCAGACTTGAGAAAAAGAAAAAGTGCGGAAGGAAACGAGGAAATGAAAAAAACTTATGTTGGGATGGTAGGCAAAAAGAAAACAAGAACATGTGAGAGGTTCGAACGAATAGGGGGAAGGAGTCTTTATGTCCACCTAGAGGGAAAAAAAAAACTCGGGAAGAAAGGAGTAAAATATGATCGACCGCCTGTAGAAAAGGAGAAAAAAATCACATTTTTCAAAGAAGAAAGGGAGGCCGATCAAAGAAAAAGAAAAATTCTCACAAACACAACGAAAAAAAAAAGAAGAGCTTGGGGGAAGAAGAGCGGCGAAAATTCGCGCGGGAAAGGCTAGAAAAGAAAAAAGTTACCTCGCCCAGAAAGGGTTAATGCGCGAGGGAAAAAAGTCGCTTCTGGCGTCGTCCCCAAAAGAAAAAGAGCAGGGGAAAGACCGCTTGGAACTCGCCCGGCGGGCTGAACACAATCAAAAGGAGAGGGGAGGGTGAAACTCTGTTTCTTAGAAGGAGGAGAGGAAAGAAGAAGAAAAGAACGCCACCCTCTTTGCTCCTATGCTTTCGAGAAAAAAAGGAAAGGCGAGTGAAAAGGGAATGTTTCTTCTGTCACGCTCCTGTGGCGCGTAGTCAAGAAAGTGGGGGGAAGACGCCAGCACTACCTTCAAGGCAAGCCAAGAGAAGAAAAACCCTATTACTATACGTTCGATGGCAGGAAATCGGAATGAAAAGGAAAAAAAGAGCGAAAGCTTTCAGCGAACACTCCGCATTGAAAGGTGTGGTGGGTCTCAAAAGGATTTTTAGAGGGAGAGGCGACAATTTCTGCGCGTATATAGGGAAGAGGAGTTTTGAAGAAAAAAAGGGGCGGTCGATCATATTTAACAGCACAAAGGAGCCAGAGGGTACGTCGATAGGGGGGGAAAGAAAGGAATCGATTTCAGAGAAGGGCACAATTGCTGCCTTTCTGGGAAAAGGGAAAGAAAAGGAAGAAAGAAAGATTTCCGAGACGGTTAAGAAAAAAGCCGACCTCGCCATGAGGGGAAACGAGGGCGAAAAGGGGGGGCGCGCCGAAAATCTTGAAGGCGGAGAAAAAGAATGAATGATGCCGGGGGGAGGAAAAACATCCAGCCCCAGAAGGGGGAGCAGGATATACGGGAAAAAAGAAACCCATTTTTGGGGGGGGGGAAAATACCAACGTGCCAAAAGCGAAGGCGTACCAAAAAAAACGTCTCCTGATGTTCGACCCAGGTAAAGGGAAAAAGGGGTCCCATCACACCCCACATTCGTGGTGGAGAGAAGCCCCCACCGGCCGAAACGGAACCATTTTTCCAAGAAATGGGATGGTGGTAAAGAGAAGGGGGGGCCGATACCTGCTATTCTATGTCGAAAAGTCTGCTGATCGGGGAAAAGCCATCTTTGACCATCTTTGGGGAGGAAAAGAGAAGGAAAAAGAAGAAAAAAACAGCGCTGGCGAAAACAGGGGAAGAGTGATGGGATCCGCAGGGAGGAAAGGTTAGTTTTCGCTCATTTTTGGAAAGGAGAGAGTCGGGAAAAGGGGAGACTAAACCGATTTTTTTTGAAAAGAGGGGGAGGGCCGGTACACCTTCCGTGCTTTTTGGAGCGGGCGTGGCCAGAAGGAGAAAAGAGAAGTCCGATCGTATGAACGTCGCGCTCAGCGAAGGGGAAGGGAAGAGTCCAAAAGGGAAGAAGAACCTGAGCAGCAGCGCAAGAACGATCGGCGAAAGGAGCGCATGAAGGGGGGGGGGAAAAGAAAGATACTGCAGGATAAAAAAGAGAAGAGGGACCTTACTAGAGGGAGAAGACTGCAACTCTCGGCGCCTTCTTAGCGAAGAAAAAATCCTCCCCGCTTCGCGCGAACGTAGTCAGGGGGGCGATTCCATCTTTGAAAAAGCGTGGCAGAAAAGAGGTCATGATCGGTTGCCTTGAAGGCGAAGTCGGAGGAATACCAGAGTTTCGTTTTAGAAGCAACTCGTGCTAAAAAAGGAGCGTATTGACCTTCTTTAGAGGAGGACTCGATGGAGAGGAAAGAACGTCCTCCACCCATCGCAAGAGAGGAGGGGGACGCAAACAAAGATCGCATACATTTTTCGTCACGGAACCAATTATGCGAAAAAAAGGGAAAAATGTTCCCCAATCACCTGGGGAAAAAAAAGGGTGATTTCCCCAGCAAACGATGCAGAGCAAGAAGGAAAGTGCAAGATCGAGTCGCTGTCAATGTGGGGGAAGCCTCATCGGACAAGGAGGAAACGAGCGCAAAATGGGGGAAAAAGGGTGCTAAAAAAAGGGTCAAAAGGGAAGATTGGCGTCTCGGTAAAAAATCCAGGAGCTCTTCAAGAACGCTGAAGGCTTGAACAAAAAGGAAACACCCCTACGGAAAGAGGGGAGAGCAATAAGAAAGAAAGGAAGGAAAAAGAGAGCTTATGCAAACAAGAATGAATGAAAACAATGTCCGAGTGAAAGGAAGCGCGCAAGGGAGATTTACCGATACTCCAAAAAAAAAGGAAAACCGCAAGGGGAGGGTAGACACATGCGGGGGGAAGGGAAGAAAAAGGGTCTCCTATCAAAGGGAAAGGAAAAAACCGGGGGAAAGTCTTGCATCGACAGAAGGAGGGCCAGGAAGAAGAAACGTTATTGGAAAGAAGAATCACTGGGCGGAATCCGGGGAAACGGAAAAAAGAAGGGAAAGTCTACCTAACATTTTAAAAAAAAGAGGGGATGGAGGAAAAAGAAGCTTGATAACACTTGCGATGGTGAGGTAGAGGGGAAAAAAGGGTGCCTGATCCAGAGAAGACTCTCTCCGAAGGGACAAGCGATCTGTAGCACAGAGAACTAGAAAGAAGCAGAACTTAGACGCTTGAGGAGTGGAAAAGAGGGACATTAACACATATGGGGGGAATCGCACGGAGGGGAAAGGGGAAAGACTCGTGTAGTTTCGAGAAAAAAAATCGGGAAGGGGGGGGAGGAGACCCTTTCGAGTATGTCAGAAGAAGAAACGTCTGTTTATCCGTGCATGCGCTAGAGAAGAAAAAGGGAGAGCTGGCTCTGTCTGCTCAGCTAAGAAAGAAACTCGCGAGGGAAAGCGCGTTCATCCTTATCGCTCTTGGCCTTGGCAAGATGGCACGCCCGCGTGGGATGAAAAGGTAACGAACCCAAAAGAGAAAAGAAAAATCGGTAGCTCAAGTAAAGGCGACCAGGAAAAAAAGCAACATGCGGAACTAAAACCGTGGAAGGGACGGCAAAGGGTTTTTCATGCGCACCAGAGCCCAGCGCGGGAGGGGAAGAAGTATTTCCTTCTCGTCTACGGGGAAAGGGGGGAAAAGCTGGGACAAGAAAGGCAATAAGAAGACTAAGAAGAGAAGAGAAAGAAATCGCAGGTCTCGAAAGGGGAAATCATCACATCTAGGGGAAGGGTACTGCGGAGGGGCTGCGGTCTGCGCCAACCCTGGAATGGTTTGGGAGCTGGCTCAATTTCGTTCAGGAAAACAGGTATCAAGCGGTGGAGAAAAGAGGAAGCCTTGATCTTCTATAGCTGGGAAGGAAGCTATCTCGGAGGTGGAGGGCAGTTTATTCCCAGGAGGGGACGCTCCCTTACTTTGAGAAAAGAAGGAGAGAGGAACTTTCTGGGCGGGAGGGGGGAAAGCATCATTTTAGCCGTGCAAAAGGGAAGTCGGAGGGAAAGGGAAACTCGCAGAATTTCTTAGCTACCTAAACGAGAGGTGGGGGAAATACCGCCGAGGGAGTGCGACTGGGGGAGGAGAAAGAGCATTTGCATTTCGAACGGGAATCGTGAAGGAAGGATCCGTATCTCAACGATCACAGAAGGATAAAGTTGTAGGAGCGACCGCCTGAGAGAAAGCTCGCTCAATTTGGGAAGATACTACGCGCCTAAAGGGAAAAGAAAAGGGGCTCGGTGAAGGAAAAAAAAAAAACTCCAATACTAAAAGCAGAGCTGAGCGGAGCGCGCGAAAATTCAGAAAAAAAGGAAAGGACGATGGCGAGAGGGGAAAGGGGGAGAATCTCAATTCTAGAGAAGAAAGGGCGCGATTGAGGGAGCTGATGGCGTCGTCCCCCAAACTACCGAAGGTTGCGAACGGAAAAAGAAAAGGCCGATCGGTCGAAGCCAAAAAAAAAGTCTTCACCAGAAAGCAAAGAAAAGAGGGGCGCTTGATGGTACTCTGTTCTTATAGAAAAGGAAAAGAAGAAAAGAGAAAAACCAGCTTGGCGCTATTGGGGGCAGTTAACGGGGGAGCTAGTTCCCAGCTTTTTGCTCGAACAAAGAAGTTGCGCGGGAAAGGAATGGGGTACTACGCCAATCATGCGAAAAAGGCATTGAAGAAGAACTATACTTTCGAGGGCGAGTGAAGAAAAAAAGTCAATCAAGGAAGGATTCGCCAAGCCGAAGAAAAATTTTTCAGCGAAAGGAAAAAGAGAAGTTCGTATTGCGGTTTGTTTTGGGAAAAAGAGAATTGGAGGGGAGAGGCTCGTAGATCGCGGGAAAAAGTGCGAGCAGGAAGGGTCGATCAGTTCGGGAGGGAAGCAACGGAGAAGAGGGGGTTTGAGATACGGGAGAACATAAAAAAGGGGAGAAGAAGTATTTTCTTTCGAAATGCAATGAGGCCGGAAGAGAAAAGTCCAGAACATAATTTTTTGAAAAGGAAAAAGACCTTCGCCACCGTCGGAATGGGATGGTCGGCTCGAAAAAAGAGGGTTGATTGGGGCGCGCAGAAATCTGAGGGAAAGATCGCAGAGGAGGGGCCGACAATTCCCCACATCAAGGAGAGGGAGATGAGGGACGAAAAGGGGGGGGAAAGCTCCCATACCCCTGGAAAGGAACGGAAAAAAGGGGGAGCTGTAAATAATGATGTCTTACCGAAGAACTCAAAAAGGAAAAGAAAGAAAGGAGCCCATGTAAGTAACTAGTTGGGAGACATCGAGAAAGCAAAAAAGGAAAAAGTTTTCGAGGAATCCCCACCGAAGGGGGGAAGTCCATCCAATTCAGGGGGGTAAGGAGACCTGGACTATTCGAATTTCTTAGCGGACCGGTAGGAGAGTGTTTTGCAAAGATGAAAAACTGGGAGGAAGAGAAGGAACTTATATCAGTAATAAAAGAGGGAGAAAGATCTGGGGGGTGCTCATGAAAAAAATAGACAATGGGGGCTTTCCTTCCACGGGTGGTTGTGAAGAGGGAGTTCGCCGGTCGCAGAGAAAAAAAAGATTTTTTTTACCGCAAGAGAGGTGTGTGGGGGGGAAGGAAGTTGTCTTGGGGGAGGGCGTGGCCAGACGGAAAAAGGGAAAAAAAAAGTCCGAAAGATGACAAAGAAGAGAACAGCGGGAAAAAGAGAAAGGAGGAAAAATCGCAAAAGAGATGGAAAAGAGAAAAGAACGCGCCGTCAGCCGGGGATGTAGAAGAAGGCCCGGATAAACATACCGTTATGTAAGGAAAAGAAAGGGAGAGAGGGAGGAAGCGGGCACTTGATAGGAAAGCCAAGAACCGCTGAGGGGGGGGGGAAGGAGAGGAAACGTCACTTTGCGAGGAAAGGGTCAACCCATATGGGGGGGATAACTTATGGCAAGTGCATAAAAAGAGGGCTTGCGGATACTAAAAGGTTTAGAAAAGCCGATCGTATTAAAAGAGAAAAAAGTGCCACGGAAGGAGGAAGGGGGAAAATGCAATCCCTTTTTCTCGAGGAGAAAAGGGTTATACAAGACTTCTTCGGTGCAAAGCACGAAGAATCAAAAAGCGGGGGGCATGGAGGAGTCTTACAAAGGAAAGGAGGTCCCCACGGACCAAAGAAGAAGTCCCGCCCATTGATGATTTCAAAGAACCTATTCAATAACCCGTTTCCAGAGAGGGAGAGATGGCAAGATGTCCAGTTGTCCCCCTCAGGGGGTTGATCGATGAAAAAAAGCATCTGTTAGGAAATTGGTCGCACAATTCGGCTAATGAAAGGAGGGGAAAATCAGGGGAGAGCTTCAATACGCTTGGCAGCTTGACGAGAAAAAAACCGACGAAGTCAGAGAAAGGGCCTCTCAACAACACAGGAAAAAGGAGGGAAAAGAAGCTCTATTAAAGGAGGAGAGTCGGGGGTGAGGGAGGAGCGGCAGCACGTTCTTGAAGACGCGCAGAAAATATGGATTTTGCACCGGAAGAAATTCGAAGAAGGGGGCCAATGTGTTATAAGGGAAAAGTGAGAAGGGAAAAGAGATTGCCGATGGAAACTGTGAAAGAGAAGAGAGTCAGATTCCTGGAGGGGGAAAGGTATTGCCTCGGGGGTGAGGAAAAGAAAGAAAGGGGAATCCAGGTTATTTTGGGAAAAATAAGAATCCAGGGGGGGAAAAAGGAATGACGATGGAATTTTTGCGAAAACCGGACGAGGAGAAGAAATTGCGCTGGGGGGGAAGGCAGTGAAGGCTATCATGCCGTGCAAGGGTCCAAGAGAAAAAAAAAAGAAAGGGGCTAAACCGCCACTTAGGGAAAGAAAAAAGACTTAGACGCGTTGGGAAAATCCGATGAGGGAAAAAAAAAGGGGTTGCCCGCTCGTTAAGAATTTCCCGGAACGACGAAAAAAGGAAGGGGGGGGGCGAATCCTCTTTCAGTGAGCATAGAAAAGAAACCTTTCGTAGGCGGAAAAAAGCACCGGTCTGGGGAAAAAAAAAAGCTCTACACCATCTACGGAGAGAGGAGAAGGCTGCCGAAGAGGGAGGGAAGGGACTCAGCTATCTGTTTATGCTCGAGTGGAGGCGGGGGGGGGGGGGAGATTCCTCTTAAAAAAAAGGTATTCGGACCGGCGGAAAGGAGGAAGAAGATCACTCTGTCCCCGCCCAAGGGAGAGAAAAAAGGCAAAAGGAAGGAAAAAAACACAAGCTCTTGCCCGGAAAAGAAGGAACCAGGCGACCGGCGAAATCGAGAAAAGGCGGAAACTAAAAAAAAGAAAAAAAGACTGAATCCCATCCCTGAGAGGAAGGAGTTTATCGAAAGAGGGGGGGGGTCGATCCTGACTCTACGCTGCTAAGGTGTCATCGCAAAGCTGGGGAAGATCAGATAAGAAGAACGAAAAAAAAAGAGAAAAAGACATCGTCATCTCATGTCAAGAAAGATGAAGACGAAGAGAAAAGGAAAAACCGCGGTGGGGGAACTGCACGGAAAAAGGGAATGGGGGGTGTGATGGGAAAAAAAAAAAGTTTCGTTCGGACAAGGGGGCGGACAATTCATCATCTGTATTACAAAGAAGGTAGCCTGGGAAAAAGGTCCCGCCGTCTATCTCGCTTTGGGCCGGGGAGGAAAAAGGGGGTTATGAGTGGGGGGGCACAGAAAGAAGGATCATCCTGCTCTCAGGAGAAAGGAGGGCAGTGGATGTTGGGATTGGAAGGGAGTTCCGAGAAGAAAAGGGAGCGCACATCAAACCGATGGATCCCCAGAGTTAGTAGAGAAAAAAATGGAGAGGTGCGGCGTGGGAGATGAATGAAAAACGGGGGGGAGAAGTGCGACTTTAACTGGGAAAAAGGGCGCATTTGGAAGGGAAAAGGGAGGGTATCGATTTCCTTCTTATACAGATATGAAACGGAGAAGCGCCGTCTCCTTTGCCAGGGGAAAAAAAACCTGATCGACAATTGGAGGAAAAAAAAGCATCGCTCAATTTTCCGAAGAAAGAGAAGGAAAAGTGTAGGGAAGAAAAAAAAGGCTCGTTGCAAATTCGATAAAAACACAACGCCAGAAGGGACGCTTGATCTTGAAAGGGAGGCGCGCGAAAAAATTCGCGAAGGAGAGGCGATGGCGAGATGGTACTTTAGAAAAAGATAGTCCTCGGAGAAAAAGAAAGATGTTGGCGTGGCTTGAAGTCGAGCAGGCGTAAAAGGGAGAAAAATTCTACGCGCAACTTAAAAAAGGGTCGAAAGCCCAAAAAGAGAAAAGGTCTTCAACCCGAATAATAGCGGAAAGGGGGAAGGAGCTGTTCGAGAGAGAATAGAAAAAAAGAGAGAAGAACAGATTAACCATCCAGAGAACCGCGCTAGGGAACAAGGCGAGTTCCAAGCTTTTGGAGAAAAAAAGGATCTGCACGCTCCGGAGGGGGAAAGAAGTCATTCCTCTAGTTTTTGGGGAAGAGCTTCAAGTCAAGAAGGGAACCGGTGATTGCCGAGAAACTGCTAGGGTCGAGGAAGAAAAGGCATCTCATTATTCGAAGAGGAGGGAAAACGAGGGAAAACAGCTTTTCTTTCGTATGTTTTGGGTTTGGAGAACGATCCCTTGGAGGAGGAGACAATTTAGGCGCCGTAGAAGACGGGAAAGAAAGAGGGTTTGAAGCGAAGGAAAAGGAGGGAAGTCGATCATATTTACAGCAGAAACGCAGGAATCGTGAGATACGTCGAGAGAGAATTATCGGGAAAAGAGGGAGGGGAATGAAAATGCGCCTTTTCAGGCAGTAGAAGGAAACCCACATCAGTGTACATCCAAGAATTCGCCAACGGCCGCACTCTAAAAGGGGAAAGCTAATAAGTAGGGCGAGAAGAGAAAGAGAAAGGGTCGCGCAGAAAACTCTTTAAAAAAACGACATGAAAAAAAAAAAAAAAAAAAGGGAGCGAGAGCAGATGGGAATTACACAGGGAGAACCCATGTGGTAATGAAAAGAAACAAAACGAGAGAGAGAGGGCGGGTACCCAGCTAGAGGAAACAGAGGAAGGGGAAAGGTCGAAATTGAGCACGCGACCAACACAACCAAAAGAAAGGTGGACGCAACGCCGCGGGTGAGAGGGTCCTTCCAATGCAGTCATTCCTCTATAGGGGAAGAAGAAAAGCGATACCTGAGAGAAAAAAGGAGGCGTAGCGATGACCGACGTGCCGTCAGAATCTTAGAACATTGACCCTCTTAAAAATGGGGAAGACTAGCAATTAAATGTGAAATAGAAAGAGGCGATAAACTCTGGTTTGGTCCAGTAAAAAAAGGGGTGAGTCCGCTGACACGTTGTTAAGGGGGAAGGGAGGGGGGTGGGCCATCTCTCTATGGAAAAGAAAGGGAATTGAGAGACCGATTTTTTTACCGGGGAAGATTGGGGGGTACCGGTAAAACCTAGGTTTGTAACCAAGACAAAGGAGTGTCAAGGCTGAGATTCCATAACAGAGAAGGAGAAGGGGGGAGCCCGCGAGAAAAAAAGAAGAAAAGAAAAAAGTTACGAGTCACTCACTACTCGCTAAACAAAAAAAAAAGAACGATCGGCAGCAAGAAGGGAGGACTCCAGGGAGAAGGGGAGGATCTACCTTACTAAAAGAAAAAAGAGTCGTCGAGAGGGATGGGGGAAAAGAAGAAAAGAAAAGAGGGTCGTCGGAAACTTCACTGGAGGAAAGGAAACCCATCTGTGTTCATGAAGTGGGGAGAAAAAAGGGAGAAAAAGGCTGCTTGCGGACACTAAATGCTTAAAAAGAAGAGGATTGACCTTCGTAGGCTGCTCGAGGGAATAAGGGAAAAGCCGGTTGCGCTCAGGAAGGAGGGTGTTAGAAAAAAAAGTGAAAGGGCCGCAACCCATGAACATCAGAGGACACATGGGGCGAGCCGGGGGAATTTTCCAGACCAATCCAAAAAAGGGATGATTTCCCCAAAGACAGGAATCAGAAGTGCCAAAAAAGGAAATCGATAGAGAGATAAGGCCCTTTTTTCAAGAAAAGGGGAGAGAGAAACGATCGAGAAAAAAAGGTGGTCTACCAATTGTCGAACGCGGCGGAAGGGGGAGGGCGGTCAAAATCCTAGTAAGAAGATCAAGAACGCTGAGGAAAAACTCTACATTTTGACAAAAGGGAGGGGGAGGCGGGAAAGAGAAAAAAGGGAAAAAAAAAACAACGATTTGGGGGTGGGGGAGGATAAGTAGATAGAAAAAAATCATTCAAACGTAGGAGGGAAGAGGGCGTTTCTCTCCTAAAGAGGAAAGGGGTAACGAGAGAGCAATGCCCTGCCTTCTCCTATGTAGAAAGAAAAAGGACTTTGTCCATGGGAAGATCAAATTTTGACAGAGGGAAAAATCTTGCAGCGACTCGAAAAAGGAAGGATGAGAAAAAAAAGGAGGGCGGGAAATCATCATGGGGGGAAAAGGGGGGGGACACCGTTTAAACTTACCATGTCCGAAACCGAAACAGGGAAGAAAGTTGTTTCTGCCAACCGAAATGCGATGGTGGGAAAGGCTTGGCCTGATCAATCTATGAAATCACAAGAGCGACCGAAGTTAAGAACGATGGAGACACTCGTTTTATTAAAGAACGCGGGAGGCAAAAGCAGCCTATTCATTAACACATATTTTGGACAAAAGCGTAACGAAGGGGGAAGACGACTAGCTGCTAAGCGGACCCGTTCCCGCAGATAAAGCAGAGAAAGGGTTCTAACCTTTCGGAGGCAGAGGAAAGAACCTTGAACTGGGGGGGGGAATCGGTCTACACCATCTACTTTGCTCGATAAAGGCAGTGCGCTTGCTGCTCGCGGAAATCGTGCGGGGGAAGAGATGAAAAGGGGAGTTCGCTGTCGCTGAGCGCGGCGGGAGAAAGGGAAGTCGTGGAGGAAAAAAAAAAAGAAAAAGTGGGATGGCCTCCAAAAAGACAGGAAGTTGAAAAAAAAAGCTCTTGACGGTTAAAAATCGGTGACCGGCGAAATCGAGAAAAAAAAAAAAAAAGGGCTTAAACTAAAACCTGTAAAAAGAACTGAGGGTGGGGGAAAGGGAAACCAAGAGTTTATCCGAAAGCGATGGGGAGAGCCTGCTTAGTCACGTCAACGAAACAGGGGAATCTCAAGGAAAAATGCTGTCCCACAAAAAAAAAAACCGGCCGTCGGCATCGAACCGAAATAGGGGGGCCCTCGCGAGAAAAAAAAGCGATTAATGCCGAAGGGAAAAGAGTCTTACCGCTGTTGGGAAAAAGCTTGCGGAAAAAGGGGGGGTGTGGGGTGTGGCGCGCTGAGTGGAGGACCGGGCTCTTGAAAGAGACCATCGGAGAAAAGAAGCTTCGATATCTGGGGTACTCCCTCAAGAGAAAAAAAGGAGAAGCTCGATGGGGGGAAGAAGGAATTAACCCCATGTGGTAGAGCCCAAAGCATCATCCTGCTCTCGCTCACTGAGGGGGAGTGTCGGAATACAAGTAAAGGGAGAAGGGACGCCTTAAATATTTTCTGGGAGGAAGGGGGGGGAAAAGGAGCAAAAGGAAAAGGAAAAAAATAAAAAAGAGAAGGTGCGGCGTTGCGATATCAGAAGGGTGTGCTGGGGGGGTGGGGTTAGAGCACATACCGAAAAGAAGACGAAAGAGGGGGAGGGGAGAGAAGGATTTATGGCCAAATCCGAGAGTAGAGAAAAGCGCCGTCTCAAGGAAGTACCTCCTGGAGAAAGGGGAAAAGAAAAGGAGCTCTCAATTTTTCCAAAAAAAGGGCGCCGAGAAAGAAAAAAAAAGGGAAAAAAGTCGAGAAAAAACACAACGCAAAACAAAAAAGGGGATCGCTGAAAAGCTTGGAAAGGTCGAATCAGGCGAGGGAGGGGGGACGTGTACTCGCCCTAGGGAAGAGGAAAGAAACCGGTAAGAAAGATGGAGGGGGAACTTGAAGTCGCTGCTGGCAGTCCAACTAAGAGGAAGGGGACGAAAACTCAAGATCGTGCATAGAAAAAAGAGAACTCTTGGACTCAGAAGGAGGGAGGAAAAACGGAAGTCAATAGTCGTCCAAGCTGGGTTGGAGATGAGAGGAGGAGAAACAACAACAGGGGGAGGGAAGAAAAAGAAAGCGCCTACCCCAGCTGGCGAGAAAGATTAATTGAAGAGAAAAGGAAGTTCCCCAGCTTGGCTTCAGAAAAGGTTTTCTCGGACAGACCGAAGGGGGGCGTAGTCCCTTCAGGGGGGCGACGAAAAAAAAAGGAGCACGCCAAAGCGCCGGGTAAAGGGGTAAGGGGGGGAGACTAACGTTTCGAGGGCGAAGAAAAAGGATCGCACATCAGGAGGAGCAGAGCGAATTTTGCGCGCGCGAAAAGGAAAAAAAGGAAAGAAGGAAAACTTGTCGGAGGGAAGGGACTCGAATTTTCACGAGCCCTTGCGTTATATGAAGGGGTCGGCGCTTATAAAAAGATCGGTTGCACGCAAGGCAGATCAGGAAGAGGTGCCAAACGAAAAAAAAAGAGAAAGAGCTCGATAGGTTGTCAAATTACGGGAAGAAAAAAGTATTTTTCGAAGAAAAACGGGTGCTCTAGAAAAGGAAAGCCAACTAAGCTTTCATTAAAAGGAGAATTCGCCAAAAAAAAAAAAGCTCCATGATTGTTAGGGTTAAGGGAAGAAAGGGGCATTGGGAGTTTTTGAGGGAGAGCAGAAAATCTTGAAGGCGTCCAAAAAGGCTAAAGATGCCGGAAAAAAAAAACATACAGCCCGAAAGTGAGGGAGGAGGGAAGGGATTTCAAAGTAAGGAACATGGGGGAGGAAAGAACGACCAACGTTCCCAAAGCAGGGGTCGGAAAAAAAGAAAAAAAAAAAGCGCCGCCGATGGTCTAAAGATACTGGAGAAAAAATTGAGCGCGCGACCAGAGGGTTGCGCAGAAAGCAGCCCCAAAGAAGGAAGGAAAGGCCGCAAGGAAAGAAGGGGGGTGAAAAAGAGATACGCTAGACCGACGAGTCGATGGAGGGAAGAGACGGCCGTCTTCTTAGCGAAAAGGTGCGATGAAAAAAGGGGGAGGAGAAGAGAGAAGGAAAAAAAAAAATGATCGACACATAACAAAGAAAAGAAGGGGGGCGCTAAAAAAAAAAGAAGAAAAAAGCTTCACTTCCACGTTTGAGTGGTCCGAGGGGGGAAGAGGAAGATTTCGCCGGAGAACCGAGTGTGGAAAGAAAAAAGCGCTTGTGTTTGAGGGAGGAACGGGCTTGGAAAGAAAAAGAAAAGCTAGATTCCATAACCGAGCAAGAGCTAGAGAAAGGAAAACAACTTCAATTTAAGAGAGGACACGAAAGAAAATCTCTTCCTAAAAGGAGGGGAAAGAAAAAAAAATCGGAAAGGAGAGATGGTGTATAAAAACGAGAAAGGGGGAGGCGATCTAACAAGAGGAAATAAAAGCTCGCGATGAGTAGAGCGGGTTCTACCCTCCCCTAGGAAAAAAAAAAGTCAAAGGGGAAAAACACGCTGCGGGCATATAGGAGGGCAGTTGCAGCAAAAAAAGGCTGAGGGGAAAACAAAAGTGCGGTTTAGGCCCGCCTTGCTACCGGAAAGGAGAGTAGATATCGCATTGCACGGAAAACAAGCCTGTGGCGAGAGGGCAGAAAAACCAGACGCAATTGTTGAAGAGGGGGAAGAACCAACAGAAAGAACGCATTACAATTTTCAAAAATGATGCGTATACCGGAGTGTCCCACAAATAAACGGGGAATTCGAAACAGTTATGATTTTCCCCGCAAAAGGGGAAATCCATGAAGGGGGAAACCGGGGGAAGGAATCGATCGAGGGATATGTCCAGTGGGAAGACGGGGATACAATTTTGAAAGGAAAAAATGGCAAAAAAAAAAAACGATAGGGACGAATGCTCGGATTGGCGTATCGGGAAAAATTGCGCGCGGAAAAGAACGAGCTTCTCTTGAAAGAAAAAGACGAGAAAAGAGGGGAAGCACTACTAGGACAGAAAAAG
>Ga0179593_1376340_pt1 | contig 22826 bp, 29 predicted proteins | sample CZODoug2_1_08_16_FD_185931 | JGI IMG/M metagenome (GOLD analysis project Ga0179593, IMG submission 185931) | Vadose zone soil fungal communities from Angelo Coast Range Reserve, California, USA - CZODoug2_1_08_16fungal (PacBio error correction) | ecosystem: Environmental > Terrestrial > Soil >...
GACGCGAGAACAGGGAAAAAAGAACCTCCCACAGTCCCTGGCCGCAAAAACAAGAATAAAAAAAAAGAGAATGAGAGAACTAGAACGGCTGAAAAGTCTGTAGAGATGGACAGTCAAGACCGAACTACACCTGCTGGACGCTCGGGGGGGAAGCTGGTACTAGCCACCACCCGGAAGAGAGAGAAGGAAGACCGAAACGCAAGAGGAAAGGGGAAACGATGAAGAAAAAAAGTCGGAATAGTCAAATGGTGAAAAAAAGCGGGTGAGCCGGAAAAACGCGGAGGGCAGGGGAAAATAACAGGACGAAAGAGGAAGAGCCAGTATCTCGACTTGGGAAAAAGGGACGCATACCAATCGCTCTTTACCGAGGGGAAAAGAAGGGCGTTAGCAAAGGAAGGGGGCGATACGGGGGGCAAGGGAGTTCTTCGGTAGTTAAAGCCCAAACGAGCAAGAAAAAAGAAAAGCGTGGCCGCGGACACCCTATCTGGGAGCCGGAATGGGCAAAAGAATTAGAGGAGGGGGAAAGGCAAGGATGGGGGGGAAAAACTGGAAAGGCGCCAGACATGAGACGGGGTCGGGAAACTCTCCGAGCCCAACCATGCCTCCCCGAAAGGCGATTGACCAAGAACGAAGGGGGAGTGGGGTCTGGGGAAGCAGAGAGGCGTCTCCGCTAAACTCGCAAAGGAAAAGGGTGCCAGAAAGAAGGACCCTCATTGACAAAAAAAATCAGCGGTCCAAGTGAAACTAGAAAGATATCGGTAAAACCAGCGAGGGGGCTTTTCAGTTAAAAGTGCGCAACCGGGCACCAAACCGAAACGGCAGGGGGATCGGGTGCTCTCGGGGGAGAAAGACGTCAGGGCGGGTCGTCGGTGTCGGCATCGATCCTGATTAGTTTGAGTGAACATGTACGGGAAATTTATGGCCACAGAAGCCTGCGGTCAAAGAAGAGGAGAAGAATTCCACAGGGGGCCTCACCGGGCCATCGGATCAAGACAAGGAAAGGGGAAACAGATAATTGGAGAACCAGGAACGGCCAATATTCCACGACAAGGGCAAGGGGGGGAGATCATTCACCCGAAAGGGCGCCGTGAAGAAAAAAGGGCGGCGAAAAAGGAATCAAAAAAAAAAACCGGGAGGAGAGGAAAGAGGAGGCGATAATCATAGTCGTTAGAAAGGGGGGGAGATTTTCCGACTTATCTGGGGTGAATTGAGTCCGTGGCGTCCGGCGCCAATGTAGAGCTAGCATCAGGGTCGGTGGCAGATACCATAGGGGACACTTTCAGGGCTCATGGGGAGGGTATCCTGAAAGGCGTTTTCCAAGGAGTAAAGATTGGAAAAAACAGAACTCGACGACAGTTAAAAGAAAAATGATCATTTCCTCATGGAACAAGAAAGACATGAGAATGAAAAACGCGACGACCCAAGCGTTGCGGGGGGGGGTTTGATTTTCTCAAGGGGGTAAGAATAAACGGAACGGCAGCAAGAAATATATCGGGAAGGAAGAGGTTTCGGCTGCAAGAGGGCCTGATCTTCTTCATGGGCTAGACTTTTAAACCAAAAGGAAGGAGGAGGGGAGCTGCGGCTTCGAACCGGGAAGAGCAAGTCCTGTTCGGGGACTTGACATCGCCTCAAACGGGGGGGTGCGGCCACAGGAACGTCTTCGCGACTGAGGGAGGCGGCGGAACGAGCAACTTCGCAGCCGTACGAACGCATGCAGAGAAAAAAGACAGCGATCGGGCGCAAAGGAGGGTATCGGGCGCTGGAAGACAGGTAGACGCAGCTCCAAGGGTTAAACAACGACGGAACGAGCGACTAGGGAGCGACAAAGGGGGGTACCAAAAGGGCATTCCGGGCGTGCCTATTTAGGCGGGATGGGAAAGGGATGACTGAAAAGAGGGGGGTCAAAGGCGCGATGGGTTTTCACCAAGGATATGGTAGACAAAAAAAAAAACCATTCGGAACAGCAAGTACTACTTTTTTGACAGGGGCTTTGGGAAAAAGAGAGACTATCAGGACAGGTGGTGGAGGGTAAGGAAAGGGAGAAAAAGAGGGCCGAAGGTTGGGGAGGAAGACTCAGAAGGAACAGCTTCTCTCCTGACGTATTGAGGACTCGACAGGTGTGGGGAACAAATGGCTTACAGGAAGGTGTCTGAAAAGCGGCTATCGGGAAACGCAGGGAGAGAGTCGGCGCAGCTAAAAAACTGTTGTTACATCGAGGAGTCTCAAGGTATGTGGTTGGGGGGTCGCAGAAAGAAAGGCCGTTTTCTCAACGTGACATGATGAAGAACCTTTTCTTCATATGAGAGCTTGAAGATGGCGACAAGGAGAGGTCTACAGCTGGAAGGGGAAAGAATTTACTTGGCAATCCGAGTCATTTGAAAACAAAGGATCCATGGCAAAGAACCGGTGAAGCGGCTGGCAGGAAGCGAAAAGCAACGGACTTTCAGCGGACCCCCAAAGCCCGGCGTGCGGGAGGCGATATTATGGGGAGCCAAGACCAGCAAGGATCTACGCAGCCAACAAAAAACGACGCGGGCGATCGGTAAAAACCTCCTGGCTCGGCAATGAAGCTGTTGCAGTCGTTCAAGACCACCATCGTCTCTGCCCCGGAAATTGATGGATTAGACGGGAAACGGAAGAAATTACCACCCGATATAAGAGAAATGAAGGAAAAAACCAGGATAGATGGGGAACGACAACGGGCAAGAGCGGATCGAGTCGGAAAGTTGACCATGAGCACAGGTGGTCAACTAGAGCAAAAGGGTGAGTGAAAGAGAAGACTAGAATGTCTTGGAAGGGAGGCACGAGGAGCCCAATGAAAAAAATACGCCTCCATCGGTGAAATCAAGCAGATCGACGCGGTTGAAGGGTCGGAAGGTAAGAATATTAAAAGCGAGAGGAGACCAAGAGCAAAGCAGCTGATGAGACCTATTTAATCAGAGCAAAGAGGGAGGGAGCGCTTAAGAAAAAAGCCGGCAAGGAGACCTGTCGAGTTTATCACGCAAAGTGGGTGGTGACAGAATGCTTCCACAAACGCGAAAAGGCGACGAGCGCAGACAAAACGCTGCCGTGTCCACAACAAAACAAAGAGTCAAGTGGGTAGTGGGTGCCCAAATAGAAGGGGTTCTGAAACACACATTCATCGTGTCTACGAACAAGTGTGGGGTCAAACGAATTGGCTTCACGAAAGGAAGTGTGAAAGAGAACGGCAAGCGGGGAGTTAAAGAGGACTGGAAGTGTGTAAGCACACTCACGTGGGCGAAGAAAACACACGGACTCACGCGTTGCGGGCAGTGTCGTCTCACGATAAAGCGACGCACGCTACGACTGGGGGAGACGCATACACCCAGTCAATGAGAAAAAAACAAGGAGAGGGAAAGAGAGAGATTGAGTGGGTACAAAGAAACAAGCGCGGCGAGAAAGAGGCGTTAACAAGTGTGTCAACGCCGCCAGGCGAAGGACTGAATCAATCATGGAGATAAAGAAACCGCTCCTCCGTCGCCAGGGTCGCGGAGGGGGGAGAGCCAATCGGCATCACATGAGAAAAAGTTGAAAGGGAAAAAGTATGAAGACCAGGAGCCTCGATTGGGCCTTCTCTAACGAGGAGCCGAGATGAAAAACTCGTAGGGCCTCGCAAGAATTCAACGGACTACGGGACGGCGGAAGGAAACGACAGGAGGGATCTCAGGAGCAACGGGAGAAGAGGGCCGTTTAGGGGGGATAGAATCTCCGAGAGGGGAACAGCGCAACTCAATCAGAAGTATTAGGGGACGCCAGACGTCTCGATGAGTGACCGAGGAGTGTCTGCCAAGGGGGGGGTCCAAGGCGCTTGGGGGGCCAATCTTGCCTCAAAAGGAAAAATATAATACACTCAAATGCTCCCCCTAACAAGGGGATGCCGAAAAATCCTGGGCTCATACAGGTGGCCGACTCAGACGCGCAGAGATGGTGCCCGGCATCTGGTTCGCGCCTAGCAAATAAGGAAAATCAACGCGTTGGTGGGGTGCCGGAGAGGACGCGTCCGGTGATAGAAGGCAGGCAAGCACTAGGGGTGTCCGCCTGAAATACACTCGGCACCGCGGAAGAAATACGAAGCTATCTCGCAAAAAACCACCACCACAAAAAAACACACACCGGGGGGGGGTGTCTTTCTTCTCTCTCTGAGGGATAATTCGTCTACATCCTTTCTCCCTGGGTGGAGTCAAAATCGCCGCAGAGACAACCGCCGAAAGGAAGAGGATGCGAGTGGGAAGACAATTCTCCTAAGAAGGCGAAGGGGCAGGGACACTTCTTAGTTGGACATGCTGTGCAGGAAATGAGGGGGAAAGTACTAAAAAGCCTTCCTCGCAGAAGCCAGCGAGCTCCGCGCAACGCAGAAACGGGGTTTGGGCGGAACCGTAGCAAGGAACCCGCGCGGAATGGTGTTCGCTAGGGGAAAGTAGCCATAACAAGAAAACGCGCGAGCGAGAACCAACCAAAATGAGGCACACTTCCATTATAACTGCAGACCTCGGCGACCGGGGGGGTAGAAAAACAAGAGAGAGAAAAAAAGAAAAGCTCCCTCAAAACAGAACTATCCACCAATCTAAGGGAGAGAAACGAAAATGTTAGGGCGTTCTCGAGACAAAAAACGAGCAAGGGAGGCGAAAGGACCAGCAAAAAAAACCTCAAAGAGGGGAAATGGAAGGGTCACCACGCAAAGAATAAGTTCCTAGGGGAGAGGACCTGGATCAAGCCGAGGTGAAAAGGACCGGCGATTGCAGGAGAGGAATGACAACGAGAAGGAATTTCTCAGAGGCACTCTCTCCTACACTAGGCAAGAAATATCGCGTTCCCTTATCACAAAACGTTCCTTTCTATTAGGCTTCAGGGTCGGACCAGCGCACTTAGTCCTACGGAGGGGAATGCGAATCGGAAGGCCCGCCGGGACTCAAATAGGAAATAATGGACGATTGATTATTTAATGAAAGGAGAAATCGAGAAGTCGGCGTTATCTCAGGCGCAACAACCCCCCTTCGGAAAGGGGAAGACATGGGAACGCAAAAAAGCAAGTTGATCAAGGTCCCCGCCCTTCAGAGAAGGTCAGCTCGGTGGCTGGAAAGGAAGGCGAGCCCAATTGACGCGGGGAGTGCCAGCGAAACCTTCAAAGGCGGGGCGGGGCGAAGGAAATAACGGACACTTTGATCTCTAAGAGAAAAGGGGCACAACGGACGGGGATTGGGCAAGAAAGTATACGGCGTAATTCGGAGGGTAGGGACATGAGGGGCAAAGGGAGGACGGCGGTCAAATATCAGTTCGCGGTTTAGGTGGAAAATCAGCCGCGCAACCTACTTGGAGGGAGACTCCACAGGAACGGAGTGGCCAGCGGGAGCGCCACCAAAACCAACGGCGCGCGAACCATTGCTGAAAAGGGAAGCAAAAAGGAAAAAAGGAAAAAACCGCATAACGTCGGAAACGTGGGTCTCCCGCACGAGAGGATTTAGATAAAAAAAAAAGGAGAGAACAACTCTATATCATCCGGTCGGGCCCAAACTAAAGCACGGGAGCACGGCTTTCGTTGCCGGTTAAGGATCAGGGAAAGTGGTGCTCTGGAGGACGACCCAGGGGGGATGTTTTAGCACACTAAATCACTCTTCCCGACTCAGGTGGGCACAAAGCTAAATGGAACATAAAAACCGGGGAGAGACAGGGGGAAAAGAAAAAAATTGATTGCAACAAAAAAAAAATACAACAAAGGAACCGTACAAAACGAAAAGCCCGAGTCCCGTTTAGGTTGGGTGCAGTCAATGAGGGAAGTAAACTCACGGGAAGAAAGCGCAGAGAGTAACTTGACGGAGGAAAGGAGGGAGGATATAGGGTAAATCTTACCGAAAAAAGCCGCGAAGAGGATGCGCTAAAAAAAAAACTTACCGTATCGGCGAGCAACGGCCTGAGGCGGGGTCTCGTCGGCCGGCAGGAGAGGGTGGCGACGAAAAGGAGCACTATATCGCACAACTCAGGAAAAACTCGTGAAGTCCAGACTGAGGACGCAGGAAAGCAAGGGACGTGCATCGCTATAGGGGGGAGGGTACAAGAATCAAGTCAGCCCTAGCGGAAGGGGATTAGAGCATAGTGAGGGGAACGAAAGTCGCGGAAGGGAAAGAGCGACGTCGTATGGCGTCGCAAAGTGAAAGAGAGGTCATCTTTGCCTGATGGTGACGACAGGTCTGCATACTTCTGCCCGAAGGGCGCAGAGTGGGGGGGTTGAAACCAGAAAAAAGGCGGTGAGGTATCTCCGAGAGAGTAGGGCAAAAATGATGTGGTTTGGGGGAGAAAGTACCAAACCTTCAACTGTGGGAGGGGCGCCAGAACGTCTGGAGCGGGGGGCACTGATTGAGAAGCACCTACAAAAGTAAATAAGGCAGAAGAATCAATCAACTTTTGTATCGGGATGGAGTTGCTTCTCAGTGACTTTGTACAAAATGCGTCTGTTGAGGTAAGTCTCTGAAGGAGCAGGGGGGAGAGATTCAGCACGCAGCATTCTGGGGGGGGGTCTCTCTTACGAGGAACTGAATGAATTTGTTTTATTCATCGAACGAAACGGGTCCGAGGGGGCATCTTCCTTGGAAGGAAAGCTGAAAAGGAAAAGGAAGATGGGGAATTCGAGGGACATCGGGGCGCTGTAAGGATTTGGGAAAGGCAACCGCAGTCAGAGGAATCCAGGGGTCAAATAACCGGGAACAGGGACGCAGTCAGAGAAAGGAAAAAAAAGACGGGGACTTGGCAGCTTACCCAGAAGCCCTAAAAGGAAACCCTTGCGAGGCGGGAAAGAAGCGGATTAAAAATCCCAGGAAATTCCTAGCGAAAATCTACCGATCATGCAAGAGAGCGGGGCAGCCCTCCGGCTCAAGTGAATGAAGCGGTGTACAGTGACTGTGTCGGAGGCCCACAAAAAAACAACCAAGAACAATTAAGGGTGCAATATGCGAGACGTCCGGCACAGCACACACGCATCGAAGAGAGGACTCAAAAAAAAACGCGCGAAAGAATGGGGTTCCTACTCACGCAAAATCGAGAGAGGGGGGTCTACGCCGATGAGAACAAGGGAAATGGTTATGAATCCTACGTCGGACAAAACGTAAATAGAAAGAATTATAGAGGTCAGGGAGGTTCAGGGAAAACAGGGGGTAATACCAACTCCTAAAAAAAAAATGAAGCCAAAAAAAAAAGCAAGAATCAATCCTAGTCATGGGCGACTCGACGGAAGGAAAGGAAGAAGCCAAGTCCTGAAATTCAGCTGAGACGCGACGATTGAATCCTCCCAGATTTAGAGAGGACGAAAGAAAAGTAGCCATGTGCTCTTAGCCCTTGCCGTAGGGAAAATGACGGTAAAAAAGCGACTAGCGACCGCGCCGCGAAATTGATGTTCGAAGAAAGGCGAGTGGACCTGTTTCAAAACCGGGAAAAACCGGAAGTTAAGGCGGGACTCAACGAGCGACGGGGCAGGTCGGGAGGGGGTTATCAACGATGCAAAAAGCGAAGCACAAGTGGCAGAGTTTCCCCATTAGGGTTCAATGCCCGGAAGTTCCATAGAGCGCAGAGGGGTAGACAAAAGAGGATCACAACACACAACGGATTGATGAAAAGTGACCATGAGGGAAGGGCGCGGAAAAAAATTAGGCCTGGAACAAGAACGCCGTCCGAAGTGAATCATCAAAACGGGGCCAAAGCGATGTGGATTAAACATGGGAAGATAAAAGACCATAAGCATCTCCGTGGACGCAGGAGCGAATCCAAGGACGTGAATCGAAGGAGGTTGGGAAACAAAGGCGAAGACGACTCTATGTGGAAGGAGGGAAAACGATTCAAAAACGGCGGTATAGGTGCTCTCAGGCCACCACACGATCAGGAAAAGGGGATACTGCTATAAAGGCTGCGAAGGGGGGGCAGAGTCTGATCAATCTTTCTCAACCGAGTCAATCGGGACGGAAGCAAAGCGCTTGGAGAAGGGGGAGAGGCAACCTGTACCGATTACCGCACCGAAAAAAGGAGAAAATGCTCGTCAAGGAGAGAGGGCACCAAGGTGAGAGATTTCTTAAAGGGGGTAAACCGAATCTGAGGGAAACGGGGAATAATTACGCCGAACCTTCTAGTTGAAGAAAAAAAGCCCATAATAGGAAAGCTCATCGTAAATGGTTGAAATCGATCGAAGTGGTCCGTGAGGCAAAACGTCGAAAGGGTTCTATCAATGAGGGAAACCGGAAAAAGGGGTGGGGGCACTGGGGGGGTTACCAAATAAAAGAGGAACATCATGTTGATCATCCGGAAGCAGATAGCCCGAAAGCAAAAGGGCGCTACGAAAAAACAGCGGACGATTTACGAGTCTGGAAGGGAGGAGCTAGATCGCCCGCTGGGGGATGGGTCAAACAGAGACGAGGAACGAAGAAAAAAACAGACGCACGGAGGCGTCGCGGGCAACAGAGACGGAATGGCAGAGGAAAGGAAACCAAACGTGATTTCCTGGATGTCCGCTGGCGCAGGAAGGGGGGAGAAAGGAAGTCCAAAAGCCCCAAGAAAAGAGAAAAGCAAGCATGCGCTGCAGAGGAGAAGAAGAAAGGTGGCGGGAGAAAAAGGCCTAGTAAAGGAACCGCGATACCAACGTGTTGAGGGAGGTAGAGCGCATAAAAGAGCAAGAACCGCCAACGAGAAAAATGAGTCCGGAAGGAGGAAAGCCCTGCCAGGAAAGGGGACATATCCGAAAGAAAAAGGGAAGGAGAAAGTCCTCGGCCGCAACCCCTAAAGAAAATGAGACGAACGTCCCATGAAGAAGATGCAAGGGAAGGTTTAAAAAGTCTAAGCCACTAATGGAAGGACTAAAAGAAAAGGCAGAGAGAGCCGACAAAAAACTCCTGGGAACAGCCAGTAGGGAAGTGAAATGGCGGAACCGGGAAGACCGTCGTACGGGAACCACGCTCCTGGGAATATCGAAGAGTTAAGCGGAAATAAAGGAAAACGCCATGAATGAGGAGCCGACACTTTGTCTGGCCGAAACAACGCCCAACGTCGATAAGGAGTCGGTAAAATCGTTGCGCAAGCAGGGGGAGTGCGAAAAGGGCCATGCGCCCAGAGGCCTAAAATTGACCACCCCTATATCTGGCCTCCGGGAAACAAAATAAGGAGATAATCGATTAACTCGGGGGAGGAGGGTCTCGAAACGGCGCCATCAGAGGAGAATAAAACGCTCTTGAGGGGACACAACCTCTTTACAGGCCTCATTTACCTCAGAGACAGGAGGCATTTTCTTTGAGTCGAAAGGGAAGGAGAACGCGTCCCGCTATCGGGAGGAATGAGGAAAGAAGCGAGCAAATCGGAGCGAAGTCCCCGCCCTTTCTCATTAGGCGATCCGTCGGCAGAAACGGAACGTTTCCTCCTAAGGGGCGGCCAGGGCACCACCAACGGGGGGGAGGGAGGAACGGGCGTCGGGGCGTCAGCCATCAGGGGAGTAGTGTATGGTCATCATTCAATCCTATTACGGTGGGTAGTTAAAAAGGTATCACCTAGGAGGGGGAGAAACATCAGAATTGGTCGAATGAAAGCGACGAACCGAGGAGTTCAGAGATGAAAGGGGACCTCTTGATCGGAAAAGAAAAGGAGGAGCTTTAGGGTCTAAAAAAAAGGGAAGAAATCTACACCAAACTGCCGAGAGGGAAAAAAAATTATTAAAAAAAAGGATAGAAGCTTAGATGAGCTAAAAACCAAATTATTATGGAGAGGGGATGATATCAGCTGGGGAGCAAAGAGTTTAACGACGTGGATCTCGGGAAAGGATGGTACGGTTGCCAGGAGTAAAAAGAAGGGTGCGCAAGGTGTGTTACCCGGGAGTTGTTGCCGAGCCAGAGTCAAAAGGGAAGGAGGCTAAAAGGAATGAGAGCATCAAGGCGGTTCCAGATAAGGGAAAAAGCGCGAAAGATAAATACCCAGCATGGGAAGGGCATACACCGAACCGCAGGGGAAAAGGAGAACAACCCGAACCATTCTGTGGGGGGAGTGCGCAATGGATGGAATATACCTTAAGGAAGAAGAGGAATCTCCGATTTAAAAGGGACTGGCGCACTAAAAGGGAGAGCGTCATGGCTCGACAGGATAGCGAAAGCCGAGGCACGGAGGGGGAGGAAGAGACCTATCTGCGCAAAAAAGAATAACGAGTCCTTGAGAAAGAGTCAGACAGTTCTCTCGGTTGGCTGGGAAAAGCAGTGTAACGCTAAACGGGAGGCAGAAGGGGCACGCATAATAAAGAGTTAATGAAAAAAGACACCCCAGCTACATTTTATACAAGAGGGAGAGGATAAATTCTTTTCGCAAACGGCCAAAGAGGGGGCGCCTCAGGGGAAGGTAAGAAGTGCAAGGAGCTTCGCCATTTAGGGAAAGGATGCGCGGAACTGCCAACGAGGCACGAGCGGGGAACAAAATTTTTAGCAAAGGAAAGTAAGGGGAGCTAGGGCTCAATGACAAATTCCTGAACAGGCTTTTCCGAGGAGTAAACACCAAAGGACCGACGTATCTGACTAACCGAAACGGCACCTAAAATACGGGATTTTGACTGCTGTGGGGAGGCAGGAAATCTCTGTAGTTGGGGATGGGGGACCAATCAAAACGTGCCAAAAAAGTTAACGAGGATTGATTAGAATAGGAGGAAATGACGGAATTACGTCGAGCATTCACATTGGGGGGGGAGAGGGAGGGGCGGGGTGCGAAGGGACTGTTCTCGTGTCCGTTCAAGGGGAAGATCGAAAGGAAAAAGCATGCCCATCATTCCTGGTGGCGAGAGGGTGGAGGGGGGTGGGGGATATTTGTGGACTACAAGAAAAAGGGTTTCATCAGGATGAAGAGGGGAAGGTGCGTCTAATCGGGAAATATCAATTTTGGGGGTGCCAATTTAAAAAGAGGAAGAGCGAGGCAGCGCAGCGCGTCCTGAGAGGAAAATTGACTTTAATCGCTCAAGGAAACGCAAAAGGGAATCCAGGCAAGAACCGGGGGAAAGGAGTTTAAAAAAAGGGAATCGGGGACTTGGCAGAGGGGAACCGCCGGCGCAAGGGACGAACAGGCGAGTGCTGTTGAATCCAATAAACTCGGACATGCAAAAATAAGAAAACCAAAACCCTCAAAGAAAAGGAAGAGGAGACGTGAAAGAAACCGAGACAAACGGGGGAAGGAAGCGGTGCAGTTCCGTCAGCGGAACGCCCATCGGAGGGAGGAGCAAGATGATACAAAATTACGGGTGACTGAGGAAGGGAAGAAGGGAAAAAAGTGAAACGCGAGAAGGAGTGGGACATGATGTCGACGCGCAAAAGGGGCGGCCGACAACGGGCACAAAAGAGCGATCAGTCCGGAGGAAGAGGAGACCTATTGAGGCATTCAGTATGGGAAACAGGTTTCGTTATGAAGGGCGAAATGAAGATTGGTACTTGGGAGAAGATTCGGGCCCAAAACAGGTATCAGGGGGGGACATGAGGGAGCGGGAGTGGAGAGGGGGCGGGAAAGCTAAGAAAGGCAAGTCCAGAAAGGAAATATAGATGGGTGAGTAAAGAAAGGGTGGAGTAGAGAAACGGCAGGTGTAAGAACGATAATGGGCTGAGGAGATAGGAGGAAGGGGGGGCAGAGGTCGGTGTAGGATTAAAAAGGTGGAAGAAAGAGGGGGGGGGGAGGTAGGTGTGGGACAGTGGGGGGGAGTGGTGGGACGAGAGAGAGGTAGAGAGAGGGGGGAGGCAAGGGGTTAGAAAGAAGTGGCGGGGAGGGACGGAAAGAAAGAAAAGGGGGGGGAGATTGGTGAGAGGAGATGAGGGGGGGGGGTGGGAGCGAGAGCAACGTTGGGAAGCAAAGAAGAAAGTGGGGAGGGGTGTAGGGGGGGATGCCGCAGGGGGGGAGGTAGTGTGTGGCTGGGGAGGAATGAGGGGGAAGGGGTAGGAGAAGCAGAAAGAAGTTGAGGGGGGCGGGGGTTGAAGGGAGGGAAGGTGGGGTGGAAAGAGAGGGAGGGAAAAAAGAGAGAATGAGAGCGGGGTAGGGGATGGGAAACGGAGAAGAGTGGGAGGGAATAAAAAGAGGAAAGAGGAAGAAAAGCAAATCGGCTGGGGGAAGGGGAAAGAGAATAAAGAAAAAAGTAAGGGGAGGATGGCTAGGGAAGAGGTAGTGAAAAAGGATGGGAAGGAGAGAGTGAAAGAAGAGGGGAGGGGGGAGGGGGGGGAGGGGGAGAAGAAGATAGGGGTGAAAGAGGCAGGGGAAGAAAGCGTAAAGGGAAAGGGAGACAAGGGGAGGAGAGTAAAAAGGAGATAGGGAAGGGAAGCGGGGGGGGGCGGGGGGAAGTAAGGAGAAGGGGGGGAGGTAAGGGGGGGTGAAGGGAGGGGGATAGGAGCGGAGGAAGGTGATAGGTATGGGGAAGGGAATGGAAGTTAGGGTGTAGAACGAATTGGGGGATGGTGGGAGGAACAAAGTGAAAGGGGGGGGAGGGAGGGTTAGAGAGAGTGGGAAAGGAGGTGGGCTAAAGACGAAGAAAGGGGGGGGGGTGGCAAAGTTGGTAAGGGAATGGGGGAGGAGGTGGGAAGGGGAAGAGGGAGGAGGGTGAGGGGAAACAGGGGTAGATGAGGGAGGGGGGAGTGGGAGCGATGGAGAAAAAGATTGATGAATTGGGGCGGAAGAAAACAGGATGAGAGCCTCAGGAAAGTAAAGTGACAAGAGGAAGGATTGAGGTAAAGAAAGGGAGATAGAGGAGGAGGGGATATCGAAGAGAGAGAAGAGGAAGGATGGTGAGGGGGAGGGGGGGAAGAGAGGAAATAAAGGAAGAACAACTGCGGGAGAGGGAGGAGAGGGGAGAAGGTGGGGATTCGAACAGACGATTGTAAGAGAGGGAAATATTGGGGATGGAAAGGAAAGGCAGGAGTAGGGTAGGGGGTAAAAGGGGAGAGTTTGAAATGCGAAAAAGGGAAAAAAAAAAAAAAGGGGGAAGAAATCCTAAAGTCACTCGCGCTCGTCAAGTGGCGGAGGGTAATCGCGGAGAGGGAATATCTACGGCGAGCAGGCACAACAAAAAAAAGAGTATCTGAGCACGATTGAAAAAAAAAAAAGATATAAGAAAAAGGGGCGCGATCGGTATTATCGGATCTACCCTTGGCCACAAGGTGATGTACGAGGCACGAACCGCTATCCCTCTGGGCGAATAGGAACGTTCAGAGGGGGGAAAAATTCGAAGGAGATTCCATTGCCACACAACCTTTGAGTAAACGAGTGGGGGAGTGAGGACCCTCGAACTTGCTGCAGCGGGTGAAGTGGACTTCAATGACGGCTCAACAGCGTCTCAGGAGAAACGGCTGTGCACACATAATGGTTCAAAGAAAAAAACAGGGGAAGAAGAAAAAGGCTGTGGATCGCGTTCACAACCCATCTCCTCTCAACAAACGGAAAAGGGATGTATGGACCATGGCCGTTGTTGAGTAAGTATCCCACAAGCTCGGGAGGAGAAAAAAGGCTGGAGCGCATGGAAAGATGGGACCGGCCCAAAGGAAAGGAAGAGATCCTTTAAAAAAGAAAAAGATAAATGCAAAAGAGAAGAAAGCAGTGAATAAGGGTTTCGCCGAGCCCAATTCGGAACGGGCAGGGAAAATCAGGTTTCGAAGTTTGGCAAGGTGATACAAGCCATTCGATTGGGCAAGGGAGGGAGAACGACAGTTCGGACCGGGATGCTCTTTAAAAAAAACGAGAAAACGCACAGAAGTCAAGGGCAAGAGAATCTATAAAGAAGAAGACGGAGCCCTCTGCATCTTTGCGCCGAGGCAATAGGAAAAGATCTGCTCAGACGTGGAGCAGGAGACTATCTCCTCGAAAACGGAAAGCGCCCGGAACTTCGCAAAGAGGAAAAATGAGGGTGCAAACCGAGTAGTTATTCACCTAATTGTTGGGGGGTCCCGTAGGAAGGGGGCTTGGCCCTGAATCAAGGACAAATCATGACCCCGTCTTGGAGGGGGAAAAGGAAAATGGGCAGGACATAATACGTGCGTCTTCATCAAAAGAAGAGAGAAAATGTCCGACGAGCGCAAAAAAAGGGACCCGGTGGAGGAAAATTGTTGGAAAAAACACTGGGGAGGAGGGGCGAAAGGGGCAACTAAAAAGGAGGGTGTGCAGTTGCCTGCTCCTCGGGCAGCAAGGAACGGTCCTGGGGGGGGGAGAAAAAGAAGTAGCAGAGCACTGTGTGTCCACAAAAAAAATGGAAAAGCGGATAAGAGGCTGGATTCTTAAAGAGAGGGAAGTATCAGGGACAAGGTGTGGCTTGGGACTTCGTCTAGAGCATGGGTGAAGGGGTTGGGATAAACAAATAGAGCCTCGGAAGAGCGAAAAAAAAAAAGAGAAAAAAATAAGGAGAGGTCCGAGCAGTAAAGTAGCTCGAAGAAGCAATTAAGAATGGAACGGGTCGGACTTATTTCGCAGTTCGAATAGCGGATGGACCAAAGAAAAAGGGCCAGCTAAGGAAAAGAAAAAAAAAATAGAGATGCTCGTCGCGAACATGATATTGCTCAGATAATAGAAACAGGAAAATGAACATTCCCATCTAACACACCGGGGTCGCGGCGTGAAGAGGGACAAAAGGAACAAATAAGGAAACCACGACGAGGAAAACAAAATTGACTGTCGGAGTACGCTGGGCCCGCCGGACCGATCCTGTGTACCAAAAAAGCAACTGGCGACGCCAAAGAACGAGCCAGACACCAATCGCGACGAAGAAGAAAACATATTAAAGGTAGATCCTGATCAGTACAATCCTCACTAACACCGAGGAACATCTAGGGCGCCGGAAAAAAAAACCAGGAAGGAAGAACAGCCATGCCGGTCCACAGCCCGAGTTTTTTCGAACAACGCGGCGGCACGGTCGATCAAGTCGACATAAAGGGGAAAAAACACGAGAACTAAAGGGAAGAATCGATTCAGCAGGAGAAAAAGAGGGGAAGGAAGGAATGCTCCGAAGAAAAACGTGGGGACGGGAGGAAAGAAGGAGGACGAGTCCTTCGCGCAAAACGTTCTAAAAATGGGGGAACAAGAAAACTTTGCCAAGGTGAGAGGACACTCCCGAGAGTCAACCCAGAGTTTCCAGAAAGAAAGAAGACGGCACACTTAAAAGAACTCGGTCAGTGGGGGGCGGAAGGGATAGTCTGATGACCAGTAGCAAGCGTGGAAGAAGAGGGGCAAACGCGGGGACCCACCCCCCCGCTTTACACGGCAGACTAGTGGAAGGGCTAGGAACTGAAAGGATTGATATGCTCATTTGGAAGCTCAAAAACCCCTAAGAGAGAGAGGATTAATCACTCCAGAGGGAAAGAGTCATCGCGAATTGCCAAACACGTTTCACGAGAGCTCGATCGAGTCCAATCGGGAAGGGGGTAGGAATAAATTAGCAAGACCAAACAAAACCACGAACGTATTGACCTCGGAGTACGCGGGGCAGCATTCGGAAAGGTCGGGCGTCCGGCGGAGAAGGAGCAAGGAATGTGTCTTACTTCGAGGGGGAAGGAAAGGCCAGCAGCCTTTCGGTCAATCCTGAGGCGACGCCAAAAATACTGGGAAGTTCAATCTGACACGGTGAAATACGTTGATCAGCACCAAAAAGAAAATGTCGCGGTCTTAGAGAATAAGGGCCCCGAGGAAAGTCCATCCTGGCCGCCACACCAAATGGGGGGTTTAAACGGTCGGAAACGTAGGGGGGGGGGGGGGGGTTGGTTTGGTGGGGGGGGGGGGGTGGCTGTGGGGGGGGGGGGTTTGGGGGTGTGGGGGTGGGGGTGGGTTTGTTGGGGCGGGGGAAGAAGACTCTTCGAATCACCGAGAAAACCAAAACAACGGAGTATAACAGCAGAGAGATCTAATACAGAGGTCGTGATCCGAGGCAACGAAGGGTTCAACACTTGTGGTTGGGGGGGATCTAGGACAGGATTGTTCGGGAAGGCGGGGGGAGGAAATCATGTGCGATTGGTTAAAGAGGGAGCGGCTTTGTGCTAGACCCGATGGACAACTGGGTCAAGCGCAGCCCTTAAAGAAGGAAGTCCTAAAGGGGAGGGGGGAACAGAAGCAGAGGGCCCATCCTCGAAAAGGAGGAAAGTCATACGGTGAAAGGGCAAACCCGACGAACCGCAATAAGAAGGAAGGACCGACCGAATCCCATCCTTCGGGTAGGGGCAAATGAAATTCGGGGAAGCTGTAGGGGACGAGAGAGGGCCTAGTTTGAACGGGGGGGGTCGCTGAAGGAGGGGGGGGATGAGCTTCAATCATGGAGAAAGGACGGACAGAATCCGCGAATAAAGGGGCCAAAATGAAGGAGGGAGCAGGGACACGACAAGATGCCATCGACTTTCTGTAAATCGGAGCAGGTGTTGGGTGGGGGGGGGTGGGGGGGAAAAGGCCAAATAGGGGTTCAAAAGAAGTCGGGCGATCGGAGAGGGAAGCTCGTTGAACGGGAAGAAAAGGATCCCTTCATTCAAAAACGAAGGGGAAAGCCTAAGCAACGGCGTCGTAACGTGCAAGAAAAAGAAATTCGTGCGCCGCGAGTCGCGCCGGGAAAAAGAATTGGCATGGGGGAGAGAGAAGGGGAGTGCTCAACTATAGGAGCGACGGCAGAAAAACTCGAGGGAAAGAAGTGGGAGAGAAAAGGGGAAATGACATGAAGCACATTCTCCTCGAGGGGGGCAGGCCAGGGCGCGCTGTTCACGACTATGGTTTTCACAAGAGGCGGGGAAAGGTGATCTACCGGCCGCGAACTCTCACTCGAAAAGGGAGGGGGAAAGGGAGGGTGGGGGGCGAAAGTCACCTCTATCTGCCGTGTGGGGGAGGTAGACCGCGCAAGCGCGTGCATCTTTCGGAAAGGATTGAATTACTCAGAGAGAGAAAAAAATATCTTCACAAGGAAGTCTGCGCAAAGGGAAAGGGTGGATCGGGCTGGTTTGAACGGCGGTTCAGGAAAGTTTGGGGGACTGAGTTCAAGGAAAGAGGTCGTCGCGGGGAAGGAGGAAGCGGGAGAAGATCCTTGGTGGGTCTCATAGCTTCAGCAGGAAGGAGGAGGTGTGGAAAAAGGAGAGCAGCCGAAAAAGGGGGAAGAATGGGCAGTGAACGGACCCTGTTCTTCACAAGAGAGGAGAAAGAGGACTTCTTTGACAGGCCGCGACAAGCTAGTGAAGGAGACAAGAGGCAGGAGAGGACAGAGTTAATTTTCAAAAAAAAAGAAAAGTAAAGCGGAATACGTCCAAGAAACCGGGTCACCCTTCTTGGAAGAATTCGCTCTCGATATACGGAGGGAACTTTCAGGGGGGAAAACGAAGAAGAGGAGAGGGAGGGTCACACTCGACTAAAACTCTTCCAAAAAAGGCGACAGAAAACACCTCCCGACAAAAACTCAGCGCAATGCAAAAAGAAGAGGAAGCCCCTGCAGAGGCATAGAGGAGGGAGTGTCGTTCCAACCTGAGATCAGAAACAGGGGTATGAGATAAGGAGTGAACGATCCTCCACCTCCAAAGATTAATGAAGTTGCTCGCGCGAACCAGGTATCAGTGTGCCGGAAAAAGAAACAACGAGAGGAGGGAGGGTCAGGACAGGGCCAATGAGCCCAGGGTGGGTGAGTCAAGGAGAGGAGAAAGGGGCAGTTACTATAAGAGTTGCTTGGCATGGAAAAGCGGCAAAGCAAGTCGCAGACAAAAGGGGCCGAAAATCAGCCTCCATCGGGGCACGAAAGGAAGAGGGCAAGGAGGAGTTAGGGGCGGCGCGGTAATCATGAGCTGATAAAAAAGAAGAAAAGCCGCGGAAACAAAGGATCCCGTGAGAGACCCAGTGAATCAGAGCGCGCGACTTTAGTCAGGGGAAGGCTCGCCGAGGCAAGGGAAAAGAATGCAAAGTCTGCGGGGAAGAGGACGATCGCAAAAAAAAAAACCGCGAGAAGAAGAAGTAGGGACGAAGGCCATCGGCTGTCAAGGTGAACCGTTCCAAAGGCGGAACCTTATGATGCCAATTGTCGCTCGCAAAAAGCCTCAGGACGGCAGAGGAGGAAGGTCTTTAAAGAGTACCGATTCACGCGCGCGAAGACTTAAGCTCGTGGCAAAAAGGAAAGGGAAATGCGTGCGAACTGAAGGTACTGTCGAAACAAAAAAAAGGGAATCGACTCGGAAAAAACCACAACTGAGGATGAGGAAAAAACGGGGTCCCATGGGCCGTTGTCGAAAGACGATCAAAAAGAGGGAGAGAGGGAAAAAGTCGACAGTTTGAAAATCAGGGGAAAAAAAACGCGAAGAAAAGATGAGGGAAACGTGACGAAGGGGCCGCTCCTAACGAAAGGAGAGGGGGCGCGCTGGAGGGAAGCCAATTCGGCAAGAAAGGGGCTGAAGGGGTGGAAAGCCAAAGGAAGAAGAGCCTCGGTTGTGAAAGAACAAGACCTGGGAGAGGGACTCAGTCAACCTCGTACACATCACGAAATTAAAATAAGGAAAGGGAGAAAAGGAGATAAAATGCTCCGACGAAGGCGATCGCGAAGACCAGATGTCCAATGAAGAGGGAGCATAAGGAAAAGGAGAGGGGGGAAATGCAGACTATACGATAGAATATTCCTAAGGAGAACAAACAGAAGAAAACTGAACGCGTCGAGTATCAGTGCAAAGGGGGGGAATCTTCTGAGGGGGGGGAGGGAAAGGGGGGGCCTCATTGGCTTGCCGCATAGTTAACTCAATGACAATAAAGTGGAAATAAAAAGGGAAAAGGAAAAATGTGCTTCCCACGGCGAGGAAAAACCCTCAAGGGAGCGGGAAATGTCCTACCGATAGAAAGAGATTGTGCCAAGTTGGAGGAAAGGTCGATCCGGTTCTACCGCACGAGCAATTCAGGAAAACTGGGCGGAGGGGGGGACAAGGGGGTCCGAAAAATTACTCTGAAAAAGAAATTTGGGGGGGTATCCAGAACTGGTGCAATGGGCCCGCAAGTAAATAAAGGTACAAAATCGTATACGACCGGGCATACAAACTCGGAATAGGGAGAAGGGGACGGACTTATGAGCAAAAATTTGGTGTTAAACAGAAGAAGGAAACTCGCTTCCCTCTCACACTCCTAAGGAAAAAATGCACTTAGAGGGAACTCTGCATTCACCTCGTATTTAAGCGAAGGAGGAAGACTGGGGAAAAGCGGAAAGGAGTGTGTGTTTTCCGCTGCGTTTAATGATCTTATTGCCAAGTCCAAAAATTAAAGCTCAAAGGAAAAGCGCTAAATAGCAGATACCACTATAAAGTAAAAAAAAATATAGACGAAAACCGAGTCCCTTCAAGCTATAAAAGGTTCAGGAGGGAGGGGAGCTCAAACGCAGAAGCCGCATCGAAAAACAAAAAAGGAGGACAAAGAACTCCTGAGCCTCCCGCTCAAAAGGGGGGAGAAAGGGAACTAACATCGCAGGAAAGGAAATCATGCAGCCGCAAGCAGCAAAAATCTAACGGCACTTAAGAAGAGCATAGACTGGAGAGCGCTGATCGATCCTCCGAAAACTGCCAGCACGCGCAGGGGAGAACTGTAAGCCCAAACCACCCAATGGAAAGCAACCCAAGGAAAAAAGAAAGAGGGGCGGGGTGCCCGGTGCGTTAAGAAGTCAAGGTCATAGCCGATGAACCGCAGCGAACGTAAACAAGTCGGGCCGATGACAAAAAGTCTAATAAAGGCACAGAAAGGAAATCGCGCAAACAAAAAGTTAAGGGGAAGGACCCGGGGGAGAAAGTTCACGGGGGTCGCTCATAATGCGTTGGGATCACGACAAAAGGGGAGAAGGAGATAGGAAACTTGGGGGTCTCCAAGAAAGGAGAGGAGAAACTAGCCTACGGAAAAAACTCAGCTAAGCTCCGAATTGCTAAAGAATGCTTCAAAGAGGAGTTGAAAGAACTATTAGAGTTAGCGGCCAAAGTTAAAAAAAGCTAGGAGAAGACGGGGCCCCATCTGGTAATGAAACCCCGCTGCGATCAGAAACGAAGCTGGGCCTAAGAAAAAGAAAGAAAGGCTCTCTGCAAAGCATAAGAGGGTTCAGAGAACGGAAGTCCCAAAACGCATCAAAAAGAAAAAAAAAGGGAATTCGAAAAACATTGACGAAGATCATCGAAATTTGCCAAAGGACCAGGGAAACGGGACGGCGTTGGTCGGTCTACACGCGTACGTGGAGAAGGGAAGAATGCGGTGAACCAAAAAAGAAGGCGGGCTGGGCAGTCCGGTTCTCAGGGCGTCCCGCCTCGGGTAGGTTTGTCAAGGTAACAGAAAGTCAGGAGTCAGGTGGTCATGGTCAGGAAGGGGGTAATTTTGGGGTGCCAATCAGCCTGCGACCCGAAGGGAAAAAGTAAAAGGGCCGGGCAAAGACAGGGGGTAAATCTCTCGAACAACCATGCGAAGCACCTGAAAACCAGTGCGACGGATCGCACCGAAAAAGAAAATCCAGACAGGCCGGCCAAGGAAGGAAAAAGGTAGGTGGAGACCGGGATCACGAAAGGAAGTAGAGATCTCTCACACCAACAAAGGGAGGGGAAAGAGAAAAATATATAGATAACAAGTCGTGATCAACTAAGCTAAGTCACGACGGATAGAGGACGGCTTTTGTGGCCTGGAAGGGGGAAAACTGGGAATGGTGCATTTGGGAGAGCTCAGAAGGGAGGGGGACCGAGCACGAGGGCGTGCTCCAGAAGGAAGGGCTCTAAAAAATCAAGGCGGTGGCACCCAGGCTGATTGGAACCATACAGAGAGAAAAAAGACTGTTAAAAGAAACAGAACTCAGATGCTATGGAAAGAAAAAACTCAACCAATAAAAAGGGTAATCGGACGAACGAAGCCCCGCCGTTTCTGTGTTGCCGGGTCAAAAGGGGGGACGAAAAAACGTCCGGACAGGGGGCGAACGAGAGGCGAAGGCAGCGTTGAAACAAAAAGTATAGAGGAATCGAGGGTAAAAAATGAGGCACTACTACAGAGAGGAAAGATTATTAGGGGCGGAACTCAGCCAGAGAAATCATGAAGCTAGGGGCGAACAGGTCGCCAGGGCGAAAGGGGGTTGGAGGACGCTCTCGGGGTCAACTACTGGTCGACGGGCATAACTCCCTCTTAAATTCAAAGACGAAATTAAAAGAGAGAAATAGCGAGGGGGAAGAAGGGCGGGGAGGGCCGGACCAACGCTTCTGCTCTTTCGAAAAGGGAAGTAGGCGCATCGCCGCTTCGCACGCCCTTCTGGCAGAGAGGGCACGGCTACTCGGAATGCGGCCGAAGGGGGGGCGGAAAAGGAAGGAAGGTACGCAGAAGTCGAAAAACGATGCGCCTGCCCGCGCTTTCCGTCTCGAGGGGGGGGTTTCAAAAAACAGAGGGGTCAGTGCGAAGGGGACCGAAACAAAAAACATCGGGACATCGGAACTAAGTGGATAGGTGTGTGTAAAATAAAAAAAAAAAAAATTGTGGGGTGGTTGCTGGGAAGGTCTCAAGCGAGGGCATCATGGTTGAGGGAGAGGTGAAGCTCAAGACTACAGAATTATCGGCATGACGTCTTGAAAGAAAGAGTGGGGGGGGGGGGGAGAGGGATGTCGGTAAGTACGTTCTCGGAAGGGGGAGATGGAAATGGGAGAGCTCGTAGCGGGCAGCACGAATGAAGGAAATTTTGTGTAGATGAGCGGAAGGATTGCAGGTGGGGGAAGGCCAAACGCTCCCGGGGAGGGGTCGGAAGGGACTCGGACTTGCGGTCGAAATCTGCTCATGTATAAAAGGAGGAGTAGAGAGCACGCGAGGTATCGCAGACGGAGACCTGGGAGAGGATTTTGCAATACCTAAGGAAAGCAACACGTAAAGGAAAAGAACCGGGTTCCCGAGGTCCTACGTCAGCACTTCGAGCATAAGGTACTTCAGAAAAAACGGCAGAGGGATAGGCGACTCAGGACGAATCGTTAAATTTTGGGAATAAAGAAAACTGAATTAGAAAAAAAACGAAGAAAGAAAGAAAGCGATAATGAAAAAGAGGGAGGGAGGTTCCTCAATCTTAAGGAGAGCGTGCAAGAAAAAAATGAACATGTGCTCTGCGCGCCCGGATTCACGGACGGGGTTCATGACTTCGCAGAGGAAGGAAGGGAACAGGTCAAAACAAGCGAAAAGGAAAGGGAAGTGAATTGAAGAAAAAAAAAAAGGGAAGGGGGAAGAACAAATGGGAACCTCCATAAACAATCGGGGATGACATGGCTATGAGCCCGATTTTGGGGAGGCAAAAAGAAGAGGGGAAACATGGAGGTGGAAAGAAGGGGGGAAGAAGGTGCGGTCGGGAGGAAAACTTAGGGAGAAAAGAGGGAAAAGCCAGCGCCTATGGAAGAAAGCCTCCATCGAATCATCAGATCGCGGAAAAGCGTTCGTCAGGGGGGAGAGGCTGTAAGGGGGACCTTATATGAGTTATAGATTCAAAAAAGAGCGGGGCAACACGAAGGAATAAGTGGGAAAATAGGAGCCCCAGAAAGCTCGCTTGAAAGAAGGGCGGAAAGTAATCAAGGGGCGTACCCATTGACCGTCGGAAGTTATCGGGCGGTACGAGAGTACGAAGAAAAAGGAGAAATCGCTCGAGAGGGAGGAGAGAACATCGAGATTACAAATTTGCCGGGAAAACCTTTCGAAAACCTTAAATTCGGGGGTCGCCAAAAAAATCAACGGAGCGGCGGAAGGACTTGAGGTATCTTCCATGACGAGATGAACCTAAAGGGCTCGGACCTGATTTGAGGGCTTTGCAATGATTTGAAAAGGGGACGAAAAGGTAAGAGGAGAAAAAGAGAGGGGATCTGCGGTCTAAAAACGGC
>Ga0179593_1309166_pt1 | contig 22821 bp, 24 predicted proteins | sample CZODoug2_1_08_16_FD_185931 | JGI IMG/M metagenome (GOLD analysis project Ga0179593, IMG submission 185931) | Vadose zone soil fungal communities from Angelo Coast Range Reserve, California, USA - CZODoug2_1_08_16fungal (PacBio error correction) | ecosystem: Environmental > Terrestrial > Soil >...
CGGAAAAATCCCTTCGGTTGTTGACCGAGAGGGAATGGGGAATAACGTTGACCCCAATGCGAACAGTTTTTGCCCATACGGAGGGAGGATCGGAAGCCGTCCAACTATTGGGTCATTCATATCTACCAGACCCAAGAGGGGGAGAAAAGGGGACAGATTAAAAAAAGCGCACACCCCCGAGCAAGGGGGAAAAATGACTCATCGCGGTATGGCAATGAGAGGAGGAAAAAATTTTGAAGCTAAGGAACAATGGAAAGGGGCTGTGTTTCAGCCATCAACCGGGGAAACCTCGTAAGGTGTGATCGGGTAGAGCTTGCGGCACGTGGGAACGGTGCAGCGGAAAAGGACCCGTTGACCTGAGCACGAAGAATCGCGGGGAGCAACTTCAGTCGAGGGGAAAACGCCAGGGTAACTGGGAGGAGGGCGGCCGCAATGGGGCAAAAAAGACGAAAAACCGCAAAGCCGAATAGTTTGTTCTAGGGGTCCGAGGGAAGAATTTCCGTGGCGAAAGAGTCCTATTGGGTCCGCAACAAAGAACGGAAATCCTCGGTCCACTATCATTTAGAATGAACCTGGAGCAGATGGGCCATGGTCTCGATATTTCCTAACGAGTTCATCCCACCACTGGCCATGGGAAAGCGGAGACACGAGGGTGATCAAAGGTGAAAAAGGTCATAAAAAGCCGGTTTCCCTGACTGAGCTGCAGTCTTTATTCTGTTTATTCAAGAGTATGAAGAGCAAAATAAGGGCACAATCTTGAAGAGGGGTATCGGGCGAATATCTCATCACTACCAGAAGGACGTGAGAAGCCAGAAGCCTCTAGGCGGGAAACCACTGATCATCAAAAACCCAACACGGAGAGTGATTACATGAGCGATTATCAGGGTTTCTTGCTCCGCGGCGCTGTAGTGATTCGCCCTTATCCTAAGAGGCGGGATGATTTGGAAGGCTCTCAATCGCAATACACACTAAAGGGGTGCGCGTAGGAGGTGCTTGGAGCATGTCGCGCAAGAAAAAAGGAGAAGAAGCCTTCTTGAATGACTGTTGATGGAGAGGAGACGTTAACGGTAGAGAGATGGACGCAGGCGTTTTATCGACAGTGAAGCGAGCGTCTTCAACAAGGTGAAAAAATGCGCAGTGGGACTCCCAGATAGGCCAAGGATTTAGGGGGCTTCCGGGCGGGAAAGCATCCCGCCGGGCTGAACCCCGGGGGGGCACCAAAAATGGAGTTCGAATTGAGGAAAGCTTTTTCGGTCCTCGAAGAACGGTCAAGACTGAATTTCCCGGCATTTGAGGGATTGACAGACCGTTCGGAAAAAGGAAGCAGGTTCGGGCGTCGCGAACGTCCGAGGTCAGGTAACTGAAAAAGCACCACTCCGACGCGCGCACGTTGTTCAAGATCTTTGAAACATGGGATCAGACACACAACAGCAATCAGGGACTACCCTCAAAGTTGGGGGAGCAGGCCCATACCGTCCTTCCCAACTAGGCTCGGGGTTAGAATGGTAAATCTGCTTCAGGCGTTTCGAAAACACGACGTGGGGGGAGGGGTGGATATCGAGGCCCCAAACAGGAGGTGAATGCCCAGACAGCAGGATTGGTTAAAAATCGGTCGTCAAGCGGGATGCAAAAAAAATGAAAAGGAGAGGGGGATTCACCGGAAGGATTTTGGCACAAGGGGGGAATCATGACGCGGCGAGTGAAAGGGAATAGCTAGAGGGAACAAATCTTCCGCCGGGAAGATGCCGCGGATAGCAACCTTTTGCCGAAAATCAGTGGTTTCGCAAGTCCGATGACAACTACCCTGGAGCTTTGGAGAAGAGAAGAAAAGATTCCATTTTCTGAACTCTCATGAACGGGGAATAAGGAAGAGTAATCACGAATCACGATGGAGTCTTATTTAGGGGAAGGAGCATCGCTCTATCTCTCAAATGGAAGGTCAAAGAGTCTAAGAGAGGAGTCAGATTCAGCGAGGGAACAGAGGTATGTCGGGGAAGTAAAAGAGGGGCGAAGGAGTTACTGGGGCGAAAGTGCGCGCTCCAGTCTGGAGCCACAGGTCGTCAATCGTAGGAAGGGGGCTTTTACTTTTTGGTAGTGGTCAAGGGGATCCCGTGAGAAATAGAAAAAAAAATTTTTAATATCCCTTTATCAAAGAAACGTTAAGTTCTAACGATGCTATGGGGGGGAACTAGTTCCCTAAAACCTGGAAAAAAACCTCCGGCCTGTCCGGAGCAAAAGGGGACGCTGCAAAACAGTAAAAGTGACGGTCGGGCCTTGGAACTTCATCCGCTATAAAAACCAGTCCGAGTCGCATAAAACGATCAAAAAACACAACTAATGAGTAAAGGAAGAGCAGGATCCTGAAGAATTGGGATATCGGGCTGATTTGCCAAAGACCAATTGGAGGAGAAGGGAACGCCTGCGCGGATGGGGGGAAGACTTAATGCATTGAAATTCTGGGGGGTAAAGCCACGAAGGATCGTTTAGAAAGAATGTAACGGAAAAGGGATTATCCTAGAACCGTGCGGTATCGCCGGATCTGATCATTGGAAACACTAGCCAAAAGAAAAACAGCGAATAAGGGAGACACCGACGCGGGGGTTTTCGTCAAAGGAAAATACCGCATTTCTGAAGGTCATCAGCAATTGTCGGGTGGAGGGAAAGAATGGACTTCTTAGATCCAGATTGGGGGGAATCTACACAGAAACTCGAGGGTACCCGCCGGGAAAAGGGGTCGGATATCCGCTGCAATAACGGAAAAACTCATATCTTCCTTCGGAGGGGAAGTCCATGTAGGTTCATTGGCCTCTCCCTCATCGGAAGGAATTGGGAGAGAGACCGCCGGGACACGGGATGACTGATCAGGGACAATAAAAAAAAATGATCGTGGAAAGAAAAAAAACTCTCTTGTCGCGATAAAATCTCCGCTCGTCCCGGCAGGGAAGTTGAACCCGAAAAAAAGAGAGGGAATAAGGGGCGGGACAGCTCTCTAAGAGCAGCGTGGGAAATCCTGGGATGAAACGGGAACTTCGCAAAACGCAATGCCCTGCGGAAGTTTTGAAAATTTGCTTGGAAGGCGGTCGCGGACGGAAGGAAGTCCACCATGTTGGGAAGTCCGTAGAGAAGAAAAAAAAAAAAACACAGTCTACCGGAACGACACTGAACAGATTTAAGAAAAGGAACCCCCCCGAAGGAAGGTCAGAGGGGGGAAAGGTACTCAAAGAGGTACTAGAGTTCCCCATTTGAAGGAGGAAAGGGGAATGCAAACTGAGTTACATGCTCCAGGCGCTCGGTAAAAAACGTAGGGAGTGCGCTCGCCAGGGGCTGGAGGCTGAATGTGCTTCATTCTGACCTAAAAAAGGCGGGAAGGATCACTTCGCTAACCTAAGATCGTGACTTCGGGGGAGGTCAACTCATAATGGAACTGAATGGCCGGCTCTATTTCGAAGGACAACAACTCTCGCCACTGACAAGAAGAAGGCAAAGCCGGTTCAGAATTTTACCAGCGGCAGAGGTGAAAAAATGTCACCCGGCACGAAAAGCTCTTGTACACCTAGAAGGAAAAGGAGTCAGGTCTATATTTTTTGAATACGCCAGGCGGATTGGACGGAAAAAACGTGTACTTCTTCTTTCCCCCGAAAATTGTGTCTACATCGGATGCGAGTTGAGGCAACCCATACCAATTTTCACGTATAAGAAGGGCGGGAAAGGACTAAAAAAGGGAGACTTGGTGATGAGAAGGTGAGGTCAGCTTCTAATCGGCAAAAAGGGGGGGATTGTAAGGAAGTAAGGAATCGCAACTAAAGACCGAAGTGAATAAGAGTCGAAGCAAATCCAGATCGACCGAAGGGGGAGTGGCTAAAAAACAACTAGATAAAATATATAAGATGAGAAGTTGGTCGAGTAGACTATTCTAAGGCACTGAGCTCCTTCTCTTCCTATTTATCGTTAAGGTAGAAAAGACTCAATATTTAACTCCTGTTGAGCTGGAAGACCGTCTACAAAGAATCAGAGCAGAGACAGCAATGGAAGGGATTTTATTAAGGGGCAGGAAATTCCCGTGCTCAGGGGGCGGCAAGCCGTGGGGTTAAGAAGAACAAGTACAGAAATCGAGATTCACGATAGGAGGGGGGTCTAGAAAATTAGGATTTGAATACCATGAGTGGACATCTGATTTAAGGCTGCAATTTTGCTGATAGTTACAGAAACGAGGAGGACATGTCACTCTCGAAAACGCACCGAAAATCGGAGGGATAAGGGGGATTAGATTGGGCCGGACAACGGGCACCAAAAACCGGGCCCCAGACTTTCCCACGCAAAACATGAGGGAAGGTGGCCCATAACGTTAAGTTAGATCGCAGAATTTCTCTCACGTGGCCGCTAATTCCTAACGTTCAGGAACGTTTGTAAAAAAAAGAAAACAAAAAGGAAGGCACGGGGGAAATCGCCAAACTCGGTTTGGCCGTCTAGCCCTTAACCAAAAGTGTAATCATGCATTGAGGGGACTTGAGCAAAGTTGGCTCTACGACATACAAGCGATGAAAGTCCTCAATCACTAGCTTCGGAAGGATCTTTGGGGGAGAGGATGGAGGTCTCTCAAAAAACGTTTGTTGGTAATTTGCTGTGGAATAAGGAAGGCACAAAATGGGGGGGGGAAGATACGCAGACTCGACACGTCCAGGCAATGTTGCAAAAAAAAGGTTAAAACAGCATTTGGAAAAGTGCAAGATTACGCGACGGGCCTATACGGAGGACAAAAATAAGGATTTGACCAGAGAAAACCTACGGCTAGGAGGGGAAACTGTGATGAAGAGCGCTTCAGGGGTCAACTTAGGACTGGAATTACGAGCTGGGGAGAGTCAAGGAAGATATGACAATACGGAATGGAAAAGGGGGGAAGATCCTGGTAGGGGGATGAAAATTCAGCGAACACTACCGCAGGTTCGGGGGTAACCACGGAGGAGATTTCCGAAAAAAACACGAAGAGGAAGGGAAAGTCTATCATGCTGCAGGGTAAAGGAAAGGAGAGGCTGTCGGGGGTAGCAGCGCCACAGATAGAGACTTAAGGTACAGGGAAAGGATACTTCTGGAGGAAGATTCTCAAGGAAGACATGTCCCGGGGGAAAAAAAAGATGGCGCAAAAGGAAAGGAAAAAAGGACCCTCGAAAGGGGAGAAAAGAAAGCCCGCTTCGGGGCACGGCCAGGAGAAATCCCAAGGGAGTCACCGGGGGGGGCGCGCATCTTTTGATTGTGGGGAGGAAGGGAAACGGAATCCCGGCGTAGACTCCTCGTGGTGCGGTATAAGTCTGCCAAGACGTGATAAAAAAGAGTAAGTGTGGGTTTTAAGATTTCCTAATACTGCAAAAGACTCGGGGGACCCGTGGAAGAGCAATTCCAGACTTCGCATTTCGGGCAGGTGGACACGGAGCCCTACAAAGCGTGGCAACGGGAGAGAAAAAACACAAACTGATGAGGAGGGGGGGCGCCGGCGCCAACTGGGGGGTACCTATTATTGTCTTTTCACAATGCAAGAAAAGGGGGGATTAATACTTGAAGCGCACATGCGGCTGAAAAAGGAAAAAATGCGTATTGGCCGGTTCGGGTAAATCAGACAAAAAGCGCTCGGTTTATTAAAAAAATAAACGTTGGACGTTGGGGGATCCTCGAACAGAGGTAGAAAATAATCGGGCGGGTCTGATCAATGGGGCGACGCCAAAAGGCTGACCCTAGGCGCCCGCGTTAACGACTGGTTTCGTCCAGCGGTTCCGGCAGAAGCTGCAGAAGTCGCAGGCATCCGAGTAACCTAAAGAGGTTAATGCGTGAGCGAGTAAACTGATGAGGTCAAGAAATCGTCAAAAACGCCAATTCGTCTCCTGGGCAGGGTACCGGGAAGGGGGAAGAGATCGAGCAAGGGGCTGCCGTCGGCAAGAAAGGAAGATACTCAGGGGAAAACTACCGCGCGCTCGACGTGGAAGGACCACCGGGCTGCGCGGCAGACCGAACTCATTCTCCTCAATTGGGATGGCGGGGGGGGACTTATGACGAGGAAAGGGAGACAAAGGGGGAACTGGAAAAATCAGAAGTCTGGCAAAAGGAAGGATCTTTTACGGATCGAGCTTAGGGACCCCAATCGAGTCCCGGGAATAGGATAAAAGCCCGACATGCTCAAGAAAGAAGCGAAGAGCTCGAACCCGTGGCGTCTTAACATCCTTTCCGGTTATGGAAGGCGGGAATGAGATCCCGTTGAAAAGAAAAAGTCAGCACATTGTGTGCCACCATGCTGCTTAGCGGGGCAGCAATCGGAGCTCTTCCCAATCATGGGGGTTAAGAAGGAAGAGGACACACAACGAACAGATAAACATCGTGAAGAACTCAGACGATTGGAACAAGGGCGCTCACAAAACCTCACCCCAATATCCGGTAAACTCCGCATCGGGGGAGTTCCTTCGCTAAGAGGGCCGCCCCTTTGGATAAAGAACTGCCCAATCAGGAGCCCTGTAATCGCATACGTTGCCGCTCAGCGAGCCTTCAACCCTAGTATCCGATTTGCGCCTTGCCTGAGTAGGCGGTAAGGGAGGCAGCCTGGGGAAAACTGGGAATGGGTCTGGAACCTTAACGTCAATTCTATAAAAGGCGCATCAGAACTTCAAAAAGGCTAGGGGAATCATCCAAATGTTGAGAGAATGGCCGAGTTCAAGGCTCTCTCTCCTACAGAGTAGCAGAAAAAGAGGACCTCCCGATTGGGGGCGATGAGTTTCATCATTCACGACAGTTATGAAAGTCTCGGCGCACCCCCGGAAATCCGAAAAAAAGATGTCTGAACAAGCCCAGAACGTTCGAGGGGGGTCAGAAACCAATCGATCTAGTTCTCGCGTCGCGTGTAAGAGTTTGATCAACCCACGGCCGTTCGGAAATCGAGCACGTCGAAGTTTCAAAAAAAAACTCCATCCCTACGACCCAGTGAAGCCTCAAGGTTTGCGGAAAGAAGAGCTATGGAAATGGAAAAAACCACGATGGCTCACACAGATTTGGTGTCAAATCTTGCAGTGACGAAAACTGGGCACGATCACCAAGAAAGAAGGCCGGGAACCAGAAGCCTCGAAGAGAGAAACAAATAAGAAGCTGAAAAAAACAACAACGAGTATGAGTAAAAGAGGAGGATCAGGTACCAGCGCTGCTGAGATGGACACTTAGCAAAAAGAGGGAGTAGTGAGCTCCAGTTCGCGCTCAAGGTGAACCCCTCCGGGGCTCGTGAAATCCCAGGAGCCGACAGACGCAGGAGCAACGCAACCTGCATCGTGAACTGAGAGGGCGGAACTTCGCCGTGCTAGAAGGAAGACATGCCGTGGGGGGTCAAAGAGTCGTATTAACTAGAAAGTGTTTGACATGAAAGGTCGGGGTCCGCCATGATCGTGTAGCCTATGAAAATCTCGTCCGGTGGGATTGGGGGTGCTGGACGTGGAAAAATCGGCGTGGCGCCTACCCCCGAGTTCGACTGGCGGATCATTGAAGGGAAATCGTGTCGCGCCCCGGCAGAAGGGCAAAGATCCAGATGGGTGACCTCCCGTAAAGGAAAGAGCGCTTCATTTGAAAAGCCAGTGAGTTAACTCAGGCCTACGGGCAAAAACGTAATCCCAGTGACTGTGCGAAAGCGAACTCCACTCTTCGAATTTTTAGCTCGGTCTTAAACAAAAATGGTAGGCTGGTCGTGAAGGTCCGCATCAAAGGGGCATTCGCGAATGGGGGGGCAAAATCTGAAGCTTTACCCACGCGAGAAGGAACTGTTGTGTGAGCTGTTAAAAATGCTCAGGGATCTTCACTGTGGTGGGGGTTGTAAAAAAAGTTTGTTTGGAGATATCGCAGGCCAATTCTTTTTGTGACGGCGAAAAGGTAATCGCCCCCCGGTGTGGCCACCCGTTGCACAGAGGGGTGCAAATTTATGCGCATCAACTGGCCTAACATGAAATTGAGTCACATAAAACCACTCTGGAAAGGCTCCGAGGTCGAATTGATGAAGGCGTTACAGAGAAGTTGGGGGACTGAGGACAAACCTGCGGGGGAAAGAGCTTGGGGAGGACTAAGATAGAGGTCTACAATAGAGGCCTTTCGGGGTAAGCTGATCAGTTCGGGGCGAATTCAGGACAAGGCCGCAAAAGTAGGAAAAGGCCCCTTAGTTCCGCGCAGCAGGTGTAATAAATTGAACATCGAGCCATGTATTGAGATTAAGGTCGGGGAAGGGCTGGAGATAGGATGGGGCTCGATCTCTCAGGCGAAGGATGGTCAAGTAAGCTATCAGGGGGAAAGGTAAAGACGATGGAGCGAGAAATCATGAAAAGGCTCGCTACCTAGGTAGCCCACTGGTTACGAGATGGCAAGGTCCTCGCGTCGGCTCGGGCGGATGCAAGAGTGGAAAATTATGGCCACGCGGGCCCTTGAGAGGGGGGGGAGAGTTTTGGAGGGTTTTACGTAGGTTTTCAATTGATAAAAGGAGACAAGAAGAAAGTGTGTGCTGATGACCTACACAGCGAACGTGCGTGGAGGCGCTGGTGGGGGGAAATCCAGGAAACTGCCCAAATATCTCTGAAAGTGACCGCATGCTAGGGAAGCCTACTTCCTGGCATTTAAAAACTTCAGCCCGATATAAACCAGCGGCGCGAGTACCCGCAACAACTTGTGGTAGATATATCCTAGGGAATGGTTTAGAGGGCTGACGGCTTAAAAGGGCCCAAGAGGGAAAGCTACGGCATCGAATGAGGGCAAATTTGCCAGTATTTCTGTTCAATACTTCCATCCCACACGTAGGAGGTTGCGAGATTTTGCTGGAAACTTATACACCGAGATTGAGGATCAAGAGGTCGGGGTTGGTGAACAGAAGCTTACCCTCGTAAAGGAAAGAGGACTACCGGTGGATTTGGGACTCTCAAAACTAGGGGGGAGCCGCACTGGTCAGACGAACTGGCGCAATGTCAGGGTCTTGGAGAATTACCAGGAACGGGGTTTCGGGAAAAAACGGGAATCTATCTTAAAGAGGCGGTTCTCACGGGCCGAGAATGGAAGAGATCGTCAGGGAAAATCACACTACGAAACACATCGCGAACCAGATTCTTAATGTGTTATTCAACCTGCTATTGGAAATAACTCTGCCTATAGCTCGACCAGGCTGGTACGTCCTCAGATTAATAACGGATAGGGAAAAAAGACCTCTCTCCTGGACCAGGGAGAATACAGCGACCCAAGCTCGTCCCGCTTGAAGAAGAGGTGGCATCAGCTGGGGCGCTCAGAAACCGTGGGCGGTGTAAATCACTTGGGGATTGTATGTTATCGAAGTTGAGGGAGCAATTTACGGGCAGGACAGTGGGACCAAATTGTCTCGATGGGAGCTAATACACACTCGGGGCACTGCAAGGATCTAACGAAAAATCTACACCCTACAAAAACGAATTGAAAGACTGTCAGAAGACGCCGATAGTGCAGGTGGCGCTAGCGCGTTTGACTACCGTGTTGCGAACGGTTTTGAAGAGGACTTAACGCAATCCTGTACACTGTTTAGAAAGGGGTGCCGTGACGACGAAGACAACTCTATGAGATGCTCAGTAGTAGAGTCTGTCAGGCTTTACGTGGGTAAAGGAAACGTCAAATTTCTAACTTAAGGGCAAGGCGCGATACGAGAATCAGAAGTCGATGGCCTCAAAGAGGTGCGCGGGAACTGAGAGGGGACGAAAGTTCTGCCGAGAAAAGAAAGAAAGACAATTCAACCCGAGGTGCGGTGGAAGAATTTCACCCCGAAGCGGGGACCCTATTGGAAAGAAGTCACGACGAAAGTAAATCCAGCAGGTATCGGGATGACATTCATTCTAGAGTTAACTGAATCTATCCTAGAGAAAGAGGGAAGTTGCTTCTCTTGAGAAAAAACGGAAGTGAGAAAGGGCAGGCAAGTTTCTCAAGCCCGGAAGAACATCCACATTTTTCAACGAAGAGGGGAGGAAGGAAACTGCTTGCTCTGCTCTGGGCCTCGAAAGAGCTCGAAGCGACACAGGGGGGTTTGAAAATTTAGAAAACTGCAGCGAAAAAGGAAAAAAAGGAATATAAGGGGAGAAGATGCGAGCTAAAATGGACCGCAACGGGGACTGCGAAAAAAAGGGGGATAGAGATAGTGCGCGACGAGCTGAGGAAAAAAAGGAGGACCGACAGGCATTCACTAGACTTTCAGTTCGCGAAAAAAGATGGATCCTGTGGGGCGCGAAGCGAGAAAGGCGCCTCCATCTCAGGCAGGAGACACAGCTGAATTAGGTAAAATTTTGGGGGGGGGTTCTCAATTCGGCGGGGGTTTCAAAACGAAAGGCAGGGAACAAAAGCCCACGCTACTCGTCAACGATAGGGGGTAGAAACAGAATCCTGGTCCTACATGATAGGGGACGCACCGTGAATTCCTTTACTGCCGAAAATGTGTTCATCCTCTTGAGGGACGCTACATCATCCCAATATGTAGAGTTCTTAATCGTTGGAATGAGGAGAAGATTCAGGGTCCCGACAATCCAGTTCCCGGCAGGGATGGGGGACCTCGACCTAGGACGAATCCAATGTAGCCCAAGTGATCATGAGTAACGGGGACTCGTGACAGTTTTGAAAAAATAAAACGAGCACGCACATATAAGGCCCGTAAAAATACGCGCAGTGGTCAACGGGGGGCTTTCCCCACAGAAAATAATCCAATTGCGGGGTCCTTCGGGCAGGAAAAAGCAGCGAGCATAAAAAAACGGCTGAGCCCTTTAAAGGACATTCTAAAAGAGGGGTGAGTCACTTTTAGGCAGGGGACTTCCACGAGTGGGGGGATTTCGGGTTGTGGAGGATATGAAAATGCCCGGGGGACGGAGCGCAGAACCTCCACTTCCGGGTGGCCAAAACCGCAGCATGGAAAGACAAGTGACATCCCAGGGGCGTCCGTCCAACGGGAAAGGGAACAAACACGCAGTAGGAACCTCTTGCGATAGGGAAAGAGGAGGAAGGGCAACATTAGGAAAGGGACGGGACAATAGTTGTCGTAAAAATAGCTTCGAGATCGGAAATGGAAGGGGAAATATCCGTTCTTTTAGCCTTCGGGGCAACACTAACCCTACTCGAATCTCAGGTGCCTAGTAGGGAATGATATCGCAGCAATAATCGAAGCCTTGCGCGGCGACGAAAGGATCAGTCTGGGGCGTTCTTGCTGCGCGATCTAGATCGGCACTGTACCAGGGACAAAGTATATAAGGCTTGGGATTCAAAGCAAGTTAATCGACTCAATAAAGGGTCAAAGAGACGCAAATAAACGAAAATAAGCCGAAGGACGCTCTACTAACCTTTGATATAATGCTGACGGGCTGCATGTCTAAAATCGTCCCTTGGCTCCTTCGAGGGTACTGGGGGGGTGGGTAGTATGTTTCAAGGGAGAGGACCGAGATACTCCGAAATGGGGGAAGAGGTATTTTCCTCCAAGTTAAACAGATGCTGGGGGAGACTCATAAAAATGCCACATGCGACAACTGACGCATGAGAAAATGACCTTATACTCCCGCTTTAGGGGAGGAAAAAAAGGAAACGTAAAAACTATATAAACAGAGGTGGCGCCGGGTAGCATGGAAACAAACAAACTGATGTCTTAGGAGCAGCTATATGATCCACGAAAACGCGGGTTTTATATAAACGTGGCTGGGGAAAAGGCACTCGATTAAATCGTGGGGGAAATGCGTCTTCCCGGTGCCGGAAGGGGTGAATCTCCAAAAAAAGCGAGAGACGCAAAAGGGGAGTGTGATGAGGAGAGAAACGATTTAAGGGTGGACTTGAGATGATCAGGTGAAACTAACTCTAAAAAAAAGCAAAGGACAAGAAGAGAAAAACGCTGGAAATAACGTGGGGGGATTTTCTGTCAATAGGGGGCGGGAGGATTACAGCACGGTCTGCTCGTCAAGCTGCACGCGAGGTCATCGAGATCGGACAAAAGACGGAGAGAGAACGCTAAGAATCCTTGGAGCATCGTGAGCTTTTCCAGTAAAAGGCTCAGGAAGGCGGTAGGAGCACAGCAGCCGACGAAAAATGGATCCCGTCCGAAAGGCCACTTCAAATTTTGCGTGTCTCGAATCATAACGAATGGGCCGCCTGGGGGGGGGGTCCTCGACCGTCGGGAAAGTGGGCACTGCATCGGCAAGGGAGCCAAGAACGTGAAGTTACTCGGAAAAAGACTCTCTTAGAAAGACTATATTAGGCGAGATCCAAAAGCGTCCAGAAAAAGCGACTCTAGTGATCGAAGAGGGAACGGCGACCAGGGGGGGGAGGAGGGAGTCCTTGTCAACTGGGGTTTTGTTTTTACACTGCTCAAGCCCTTTAAAAGAAAAAGGGGACTCATGGGGGGGGACAAACAAATAGAGGGAGCTTGGGAAAGAATGACTATCAAGGCTCATTGTGGGTTTCCAATGAGGAAACAACCCACGTCGTGGAACTCAGGGAAAGCGAACCACAACACCTAGGCTCTGAAGACTCTCTGGGGAGGGTCTGAGTGAATGATAAGAAAAGGAACTCATGCTGATTCATTTGAGGGAAAATCTCTTCGCCGTAACAGCGCAGGGAAATGGGTCAAAAATGGGGGAAGTATGGGAGAGTTAACCTGAATAGCAATACCGAGGCGCGAAAAGAGACTACAAGGAAGTTCAGTTGGGTTTTGGGGGGTGTTTTGGAAAAAGTGGGCGAGGAACTGGGGGATAAGGGAAAAGGTCTCCGAGGAAACAGAAAAAATCGCCCGAGTTACGTGATCGTGGAAAACATTGGAGAAGGGGCAGCCGAACAGAAGGAAAGCACGTGCGCAAGGTTGTTCCAAGAGCATGGGATACCGGCGCGAGGGTTTAATTAGGAAACGCTTCCTCTCGTGGACCGCGGGGGGACTCTTCTTGATCCCAAACACGGCCGGTCGCCACAAGGCGAAGGTGAGCAGGCTGACATCGGAAAAAGGGAGTAAAAAAAGGTGAGACAGGTGCTCTGAGAGAGGCTAAGGAAGAAGTAATCGCGACACACAAGGTTGTGGTCATCACGTTCTTATGGGGAAAGGAAGACTCGAGTCACTGCCATAAGTATGCCGGAGAAAAAGATTCCTCATCAAGGGCGTAAAACTGAACACTCTCAGAAAAACGGATTGGTAAGAAAGAGTGATCAAAGGGGAGGTTCGATCTAGGACGGAACTGAGTCTTCTAACCTTCGGGGGTGATCGTTCGCTCATCGGGAGAAAAAAACGGGGTGGGGAGGATCTAATGGGCCGCCATACAGAAGAAACACTAAACGAAGAAAGGTCTTGTGACAAAACTGTGGATGAGGGGACGCTAACCGTAGCGCTGAAACCGGGGCACTAAGACGTCGCAGGATTCAATCTAGGAGCGATGGCGTAAGAAAAAAAACGAAGCCGTCGAGTTCAATGAGAAATCGTAGGGGTTTGCAGGGCACGGGGTGGAGGGAACCGTGTTCATAACGTCCCGGAAAAAAAAATGGTCTTCCCAAAACCCCAAAAAAGGGCAAAGGAAGTGGGGAAAGGTTCGCTTGGAGGAAAAGAAGGGAGGGGAAGACCACTTATAAAGTGAAAGCGGGGGATGGATTGACCTCGGACGTGGTGAGGCGCCAGTGAGAGACCTGTGGGGAGGTGAACTCCTTTCATTTACTTGGGAAGCCCAGGACGGCATCCAGCGACTGCACGCGCAAATAGGAATCGAGTGGGTGGCCAAAGTGGGAGAGCCACGAAAAGAATAAAGCATTGAGGGAATGTTGGAAGTGGATTCCGCATGAAAAAATCCATCAAACCACGGAGGGAACGGGAAAGAAGGGAGAGGGGTGTTAAAACAAGTGTTCGCATTCAGAGGACTTCCACGACGGGGTTGGAGGTGCGTTTGGGAGAGGCGAATGCCCCAACGAGACATGCGCGCAGATCCGATAAGGGGGCTACCCTAAATGGGGGGGGGAAAAAACTGAGGACAGCAGTGTGGGGATAACGTGATGGCGGAATCGGAGGTACCGAGGGGGTAAGCGCCCCGAGGGGAGGTCTGACAGGCGTCTGTATATTGGAAATGACGAAAAGAAGAAAAAAAGGCCGAGTTACCCAGGGACTGAAAGCTGACTTATCGGGGGGGGCAGGATATAGCGCGAAAAGACGCTGGAGTGGGTTGTCGAAGGGAGCCGTCTTTTGTACGCCGGGAAGGGATTATCAGAAAAAAAACAAAAACTTTCAAGATCAGCACCCTAGGGCCTATTTCTAGACGGGTCGCCCAGGTGAATAAAAGGTTATCAAAAAAGGGAGTCTAGGGGAGTGTCGTCTGTCTGGCATAGAAGCAGGAAGGAGACTTCCAGGATAAAAACTTTCGAAGAGAGAAAAGTGTTCAGGCAAAGGGGTGAGTAAAAAGCAACAGACTGGTGGCCTCGCTCCATAAAGTAAGATTGAGAAGACTGGGGCACCGCTACCGATAATAAAGATTCAAGACATTCTTAGGAAAAAAAGTAACACGTGTTCACTCTTGGCCGATTGCGGGAGTTTTCTTTTGGGATAAAATCAGCCCGAGGTGCGAAGAAAAGCGGGTGGATGCTTAATAAATCCGGGAAAAAAAGAACGTGCGTGAGAAAAATTGTTGTTTAAGAAACTAAACCCTGAATCCGTCACTCGGCCCGGGGGGGGGGGTACGAAGGAATGGGCACGTAGAAAGGGGGAAAACTAAAGTTCGGGGCCATTCGAGACGCAAAGAAGAGAACAAAAAAGCGTGGCGCCGAGTATAGTATCTCGAAAAACAACTTGGATAAGTAACATGAGATAAAGAGGGAACACGTATATCGTTCGGGAAGGGACTGGGCAAGATTGAAAAGGGTGGATAAGGTCGGGGGGAATTAGTAGATGCCGCTTTGAGGAGAGGATTGAAAGACTCCACCCCCTCTCAGTTAGAAGGAACTCGTGGAAAAAGGGGAAAGGAAACTCTAAAAACGATAAAAAAAGTAGGAGGGGGAATGGAATCTTACAAGTTTGAAGTCCAAAAAGGAAAAAGGGGGGGGGAAGTACCCTCGAAAAGTGAAGTGGGTGGAGAAAGCACAATCGAAGGATAAGCAGGACGCTAATAAGAGAGGAAACAGGGGGGGGCGTGATGTTTCGCGCGGAAAAAAAGACTCTGTAGATCCAGGATAATCGCAAGATGAAGGAGGGAACGAGTTACCAGGTAACCTTTAGAAGGAGGAATCGAGTCGAAAAACGCGACACAAGAAGTAACTGCAAAGAAAAGACGGCACATGCCGACGATTTATATTCACAAAAGGTAGGGACGCAAATTATCCGAAGCATAAAATTTCGTACCTCGGAGGGACGGGGTGGGTGATCTCAATAAAAAAGGAAAGACAAGAGGGAGGTAATTTCAAAAAGAAAACGTGTCAAGCCATATCCTGTGAAGGAAGCTCGAAAATCGACGTTCCGGGGAAGAAGGTGCGAGGGTGAAAAAAAAAATCGCCGGCAAGCCTGGGGGTAGGGAGGGGAAATCAGGGGAATGTGGTACGCCAGGCGGCTGCGCATGTTGACGCCAAAAACATTATCAAACAGTTTTGGAAAAAAAACAAATCATTCGGAAAGCAAGGATATGCGCTCCTCCAACGAAAATTCCGATATCATCGGGAAAAAAAAAAAGCAAAACAAAAACGTCAGGGGAATAAGAAGCTTTAAAAGGAAAGCAACCCGAGTGCCGCGGGAGCACTCCAGCCAGGGAAGGGGAAGGAGGGATGGAAGGGCATGGAAGCAAGGAACGAAGGAAATGGAAATTTAAAGGTTAAACCGTGCTCCTCGCGAACACGCCGAAAAAAAAGAAGGTGCGCGTACAGGAGGGGTCGGAAAGGAAAGGGGCTAGTAAAAAGGGCCCGGGAGGACAACGTTTAGCAAGATCAAATTTCTCGAACCTTCGCAGATACTATAAGAGGGCAATAAAGACCATAGGGAGATGGGAAAAGGAGGTTCAGAAGGGAAAGGCTCAACTCTAGGGGATGAAAAAAAAAGAGACCCTCCAGGGAACAAAATATTTTCGGGCGATTCTGGGGTCAACACCAAGATCGGGAGGAAACCCTATGCGGCACGAGGAAGAGAAGAAGGCTGCCAACGAGAAAGGGGGGGGGAACTTCGCGCCGTAGGGGGGGGGAAACGCCAGGCTATGAGGTGAAGGTTGGGGGAAAAGGGACTTCTTGGACACCAAACTGCCAGCGGAAAACGTCTCTCCACTCCAAATCCAAGTGGGGAACGAGAACTATCCTGCGTGTCTTCGTCTGAGAGGGCAGGGGATCACAAAGCTCGCCGAAAGTGGGTTCAAATCTAAAGATCGCGAAACTGTCGAGAAAGAAAGAACGAACAAGCACACGAAAGAAGAGCGGGAAGAATTGCGCAAGCAAAGAATCACACTGATCATCGAAACAACAATAGGGGGGGGGGGGTGGAGAGGAAGTTTGAATCTCTTAGTGGGGGAGGAAAGGGGGGAGGGGGTCACGTCTTCGAAGGGGAAGGCGTCGAGAGGCGGACTGCAGTTCTACGCGACAAGAGTGGAACCACTCCGGGGGCGTAGTCTATAGGGGAAAGACCATTTAGCCAAGAGAGAAGAAGAACACCGGGAGGGTGGAAACTGGGGGAGGCTCGACAGAAGTGACTAATGGAAAGGGGGGACGGGGGGGGCAGAGTCATTAAAAAGACGGTAATCGTTGAAAGAAGATATATCTGGCGGAAAAACCATCGATACTTCGAAAAAGGAAAGTGACTACAAGGAAGGGAAGGTGGGAAGGGCGCATAGTTTTCCACGGCTCGAAAATGCTTCCTCTAACGGGAAAAAAAAGGGGGTTGATAACAGGGGTAGGGGACCTCTGGGGGGTGAAGCGCCCTTCAGAAGGGACCGCGAAAAAGGGTAGGGTGCCCTCAGACCTTGAAGAGAGCCAGGTGGAACCAGAAACTTCGCGAAAAAGGAAACGGTACCTGTAAGGGGGGGCCAAAGCGACTTAACGAGAAGTCGGGTTGGGGGATACCTTTACCAACAGAAAACGGGAATCAGGGGAGGTTGAGAGCATTAAAAGTTGCATTCAAGAAATACCCCTATTATCAGGAAAGCAAATAGGGCTCGGGGGGGTGAGCCTTTGGGGAGGCTGGGGAGCGTGCTTCCACCGTGGTGTCAGGGGGTGGAAGATCTAAATGCAGGGGGGCCGGCGAAAAGCAAGCCGGAACAAGATGGGGGGAAACTGGGAACGCAGAGTGGTTCGTAAAGAAGCAAGAAAACGCTCGGCGGGAAAAGGGATTTCTCAACCCACGGGAGAGAATCAGTTAGGGGGAAATAAGGGGGGGTAACTTCAAAAAAGAATGTAAGGCTGTGAGGAAAGGGAATCGAATATATCTACAAGACTTGGGACCTATGTTCCGGGAAAGGGAGTGTAACGGGAAAGGAGAAAAGCAACGGGGAAGCGCGGGACTAGATCCATCAAGGGAACAGGGGGGGAAAAACAGAACCGGGGAAGAAAACGTCAATGAAATTGGATTCTTTCAGAAAAGAGCCGAAGCTACTATGAGTGAAGAAGGAGTTACAGGAAACAGGGGGGGACGACGAATGTGCGATCCAAGGGGGATTCAGGCGAGTTGAAAGCACGAAAAAATGGGTCAAATCAGAAAAAGAAAAAGGGAGGAAATTGACGAGATTAAACGCTGAGCTCTCAAGGAGGAGCCATAGGAGGGGAAAAGAGCAACCATTCGTAATCGTTCAGGCCTGGGAATCTTTTTGGTTGTGGGGGGAAAACCGGAAATACCGTCTAGCCGAATCGGGTGAGGATAAACCTTTTCCAATACTCAAATTAAGAAAGAACGGTGGGGGTTGGGGGGGGAAAAGATTGTCAAAGAGTAAAAAAAAAGAAAAAAAAAGTCTCGGCACCGGAAACGCATGGGAAACGAGCAGGGGAGGATTCATTGTCGGGTCATTAAAGCCACAGCGTGCGTATTTCATAAGAGAGAAAACAAACGGAAGAGAGAAGAAAGGATGAAATCCTCGTCGAGCTGGTTGAACGGTTTAAAAGAAACGCGGTTAGGAAGGAGGCTCCAGGGGGAAGGACGGAAAGGGGGGAAGGGGATGGAACTCCAACAAAATAGCTCGTTTATCAAGCACGGGGGAAATTTTCAAGGGCTCCGCTAACACTATTGACTGGCGGTGGAGAGAGAAAAAAGTTTGAACCTACGAACAAACAAAAAAAGAGACTCATGAAAACCGAGAAAAAAAAAGGTATGGTCTGTCTAGAAAAGCCGTTACGCAGAAAGGAGAAAAACTGTCGCGCGGACACGTTGCGCCAATTTCTCGTTTCGCAAAACGTATGGAGGGGACCGACTGATAGGGAATCGCCCAGGGGAGAGACACGTTGCCAGGTTACTGGGGAAAAGGAAAGAGGCGGCGTCGGGAGAGAGACTCAGAAAAAAAAAAAGACCGATCGAAGGAGAGGACCGGGCTCCATTCATCCGTCCAAGATGCCGGAATAAGCAGAGAAACGTCAAACTTTTGGGGAGATACTAAGGAGGAGGGTGCGGGGAGCGCATCTGGGGACAGCTTATCTGGGCCGAGAAGGTCGATTGTCGAAAAGCGTAGCTCAACGAAGCACTTCGGACCCGAAGGAAGCAGGGGAAATCTACGAAACTAGGGGGGGCAGCATCGCCGCGGGAAGCTAATCGAAGAAGAGGGTCGTACGAAAGACGGGGGAAGTGGTAAGAAGGTAGGCGCAGCCCTTTGAAGAAAAAATGCGGGCGGGGAATGAAAAACTCTGCGGTGGAAGGGGCGGAGAGAGTTCAACTCATGTGGGTCACATATCTGCCACACTAAAAAAAGAAAAGGGAAGAAACGCCGAGTGGAAACATAGCAGGTGCTCGGATCCGGTCGCTTCGTAATGGACAAAAGGGGAAAAGAGAGGAAACGCAAGGGAAAGGAATTTGGGGGGGGGAAACTCTCGCCGGAAACAAGGGGCGGGCGATTGTTTTGGATAGGGAGGGCGTTCCTTCCTTTTAGGAAAACGGGGCGAACTTAGGCGAAAGGGGGGAGAAAGACCGATGGCGCTAACCAAACATATCAGGGGGAAAGACTGAAGTACATCGTTCTATGTCGTCCACTGGACGGGGAATGGAGGTTGAGCTGGGGGCAGCTCCTATGACAAAGTCAAAAAAGGGGGGGAAAATCTAACGCCTTTTTCAGGTCAGAAGGCTCATTTGCCCGGGCAGGGAAGAACACTGAAGGAAAACAAAGCACGGAGAGATCCAAGGCGAGTACCTGCGCTGCGGTGAAATCTCTAATCTTACTTTAAGACGAAAGGGTGGACGGAGGACTGGGCCAAGAGAAGGGTCCAAAAGAAAAGCATCACGGCGTAAGTTAAAGAACCTCGGAAAAAAATCAGTTTTAAGAGAAAGTCAAAAAGGCGTCTAAGAGCTATGCTTGCTGGCAGGCAAAAAGGGATTCAGCCTCTGGCGCAAAAAACACTGAGGGTAGTGCAGGAAAATGTAAAGGGGAGGGGCTGGGGCATCGCAAATATCAACTAATATTACCTTATAAGAATTTAACGACAAGCTGGCATCAGAAATCGAAATCTGAGACAAAACAAACAACCGTTGAAGAGAGAGATTCTCCTTGGGGCTAGTCTCTTCTGCAGTCGATCCCGTGAACATCTGAGTTGGAAAAGGGTTAATTCGCGCAAAATCGCAAAGGGAGGTTAAAGCAAATGAAAACCCGGGGGGTGCAAGGATTCGAGAAAAATGCGAAAGTCCAAAAAAAAAGCAGCCGTAAAAGAAAAAGGGAAATGAAAGGGGGGGGGGTGGATGGAAAAGGGACGGGCAGCATGAAAGAAGTAGAAATTTCCTAGCCGTGGACACTGGAATCCACGCTCCTAGGTAGGAAGAGGATTTAGGGGGGGGGAAAGGGAACAACAGGGAGAGGGGATCCAAATGGACATGAGGATGGGAAGGTCAAAAGGCCTTTGCGACATAGTGGTAAGAAGCTTCTTAATAGATCCACGACACCGAAAATCGGGGGGGGAGGGATGTGAGGGTCACGCCTCGTAGAGAAATTAACAGATCAAGGGACAGGACCATTTCCCGCTCGCTGGGGGGGAGGCGACAGAAGGGAGAATGACCGCCCGTCGGGAAAAATGAGAGAAAAGGGGGGGGGAAAGCAGGTCGGAAAATTGAAGGAAAGGCGCCGCATCTCTTAAATCCCAAAGAGCCAGAGATGTGGACCGGAAGGAGTTAACATAAAAGGTCAGGGGGGGAGGTTGAATGACCGCGCAAATTTTGGGACTTCAAAAAGCTGGATCATACCTCATGAGGAGGGAAAATGTTCGGGGGGATGCTGGGTAATCTGTCAGGCTTTCTTCAAAAGACGTGGGGGTAGATTTGCGTGGATATATCGGAATGCAAACGGTTGAAAAAGCTAAAAACGATCCGCCTCCAGAGGGCACGAAAATTTGGCCGCATCATTTTGGCGGTCAAAACCGAAGGCCTCAAAGAAAGGGGGAACTGGGAAAGCGCTCGGCTTAGCAGAGAGGAAAAGAGGGGCGTGAGGGGGACGTCACACCTGCTTCCCTGAAGGACGAATGGCGGAGAAGATGCTTTCAAGGGAAGGCCGATGGGGGAAAGGGAACTATGGGGGGGAAAAAACGGCAGATGAATCGCACGACAACCTTAAAAGAAGGCATGAAACAAACGGAGGCCGATGAGGAGAAGAACTCGTGAACGTCGAGCATTCAATTCGGAATAGAGTCTTTGACGGGGGAGGCAGCGAAACGGAGAGAGGGGACAGGAAGGAAAACGTGAAATATTCGCTAATAGTGGCGATTAGCTATTTATGAAGGAAAGTCAGGGAACTGGTAAAGCGCGAAAAAAAACGAAAAGATGAAGCAGGGAGGCCTAAGACCCGGCTCTCCAGCTCGAAGGTAACCTGATGGATACCACAAAAGGTGGCGTAGAGGTGTCAGGGGTTTCTGTTGGAAAACTTATCCCGGCGAGAAGCACCGATCGGGGGGGGGAAAAGCATTTTCCACGCGACACGGCGTGGAAATAGGCTATTTGAAGAGCCAAGACTTAAGGGGAGGGGAAAACCGAGAAAAAAAAAATGGCGCCAGAATTCCTCAAGGGAGGGGGGGGGTCAGTTGGGAAATCAGCCCTATATAAAAACTTGGGGGAGCCTAAAACCAATTAGATGAGGAAGATATTTATCCTCGCGAAAGGGGCTTAATAGAGGGAAAAGGAGTTGCACCCGGGGAACAAAGCGCCATGGCGGCTCCTTTGGCCGGAGGAAGGATATGGAAGGAGAAACACCATCGCATCTATAAAGTCCGGGGAAAAGGGGAAAGGGTCCAAAAGGAGGCGCCGGGCTCTGAGCAGTGGGGAAAAAAGACTAAACAAAAAGAAAAAGCGAACGGGGTTCGATAAAAATTAACCCGGTGGAGGTGGAAGAGTACGAACAGCAGAGGGGAGGCAGCACGGTCCGGAATCATCTCGAAAAAAAAAAAAAATTGAAAAAAAAAATGGTATTTCAGGTCGCAAGGGGATTTCTGTCATCCCGGAAGGGTCAGTCCGTCTCTAGGGGGGGGGAAAGGGGAAGCGCAGGTGAGGGGGAAGGGCTAAAAAAAGAAACCAAAAAATCCTATCTGCTCTTAGAGACCTGCGCAAAGTCGTATTCCACCCTGGGAGGCTCGTAGAAAAGCACGGACTCCAGGGGTCAAAAGGAAACCGCTGTGAGTAGGGGGGCTGCGAAGAACTAGCACGGGTCAAAGAGATGAGGGAACATCTTCCCCATGCCCGTACCGTATCTTCAAAAAAGAGAAAAAAAAGATCGGTCGTCAGTATCATTGGCAAGAAAGGAAGAAATCAAAACGCGGCAGCTATATCCGGGGGGACTGTCGGGAACCAAGGGAAGGGACTCCTTAAGTCACAAGCTACTGAAAAAATGCGGTCGTCTGGGGGGGGGGTGCCCTATGTAATGCTTCGGGTCTGGTAGGTCAAAATCAATTTGGGGTGTTTCGCACCCAAATCGAAAAAACAACTTCCCGGGGGATAACAGAAGCAGATTTACAAAGCGGGCATCAACCCAACTAAGTGACGGGGAAAGGACTCATAGAGGTAGGCATTTCGTGCAGTGCCAACTGGGAAAAAAGGCGGAAGGAACGCAATGGTGAACGAGGGTTCGGTTCGGGGGAAAAAAAAAGGGGAAGAGCTCCGCCGGACACGGCGATGGTTGCCGTGCGCAAGGAAGAAGTGCAGGACGGACTGCAGCGAACCTGACTGATCCATGGAGGACAGAATGAGAGATCTAAACTCGCAAAAAGGGGAGAGAAATCCCGAAAAAGAGGCTCGTGAAGACGGGACTAAAAGTGTCTTCTAGACTAAAAGACTAGGACAGCCTCCTAGGGGGACAGGGGATGGGGGATAGGTATGCATACGCGTCTTATAAGGGTCCACTGGAAAGGGAAAAAAAGAATCCGCCTGGGTCACAAAGGGCAGTAGTGACCGGCGGAAGGCGGGGGGATTTTTTCATAACAGAGAGAAGAGGGGAATCCGTCAGGAGGTGGTGAGGGGGGGAAAACCATCTTTCAGGAAAAGGGGATCTCAGGGACCGAGCCAGTTCCGAATAATAAGGGAGGACAAAAGGAGGGCGGCGTAACGTGTAGCCAGGGGTATTCAAGCGAGGATAAAGGCACAACAGGAGTTGGGAAATTGGAGGGATGCGGGAAAAGGGGCATCACTATAACGCCGAAGGAAAGGGGAGATTGAGAACAAGATCACCTGAAACTATA
>Ga0179593_1362410_pt1 | contig 22819 bp, 24 predicted proteins | sample CZODoug2_1_08_16_FD_185931 | JGI IMG/M metagenome (GOLD analysis project Ga0179593, IMG submission 185931) | Vadose zone soil fungal communities from Angelo Coast Range Reserve, California, USA - CZODoug2_1_08_16fungal (PacBio error correction) | ecosystem: Environmental > Terrestrial > Soil >...
CGGCGGGACCCGAATCAAGAAGCGGCCGCCAGGCAACATTGTAGGTGAAAAAGGGGGGCACCTACAAGAGGGGACGGGAACTGAACGAGGCCGGTCTGAAGAGTGCAATTTAAGAAAAGACTGAGCAAGGGCCAAAGTTGAAAAACGGTCGGTGATAAGGAAAGAAACAGATCACCCCCAGTGGAGACGGCGGCTGCACCTGCACCTTAGTCAGCAAGCCTGAGGGAGGTGGGACGAGGGGTCAAATGCCGTCTATTGGGAGGACCCAGGTCTACCGCAAACCTTTCGGGGCCTTCACGGGGGGGAAGGGAGGCGACGGCGGACCCCTATGAAGAAGGGGAGACAAACTTACCAGGACTATTAAGATCAACATTGAAGCACTATCAAAAAGACGAGGAAAGGAGCCTGTAGTGGGCCTTGGAAGGCAAGGTATCTTGGGTTAAAGAACTTGCGCTGGGGGGTCAAACAATGGGAAAGAGGAGGGACCCACAGGGGCTGAATCAACCTCTAACGCTGCGGTTACCGGCCAGCAAATTTTCAAGGGAAGAGGATTTCGCGAAAGAAAGTCAATAACGGAACTTGCCCATTTCTAGTCCGGGAGCGTAAAGGGGTTGAAGATAAATCGATGGAAAAGATAAATACCGAGAGGGGTCAAGGGAAAAAGGTGCCTCAGATGGTTCACGTAAGGTGAGAGGGGAGGGTTGAGTTAACACATAAAAAAGGGAGATCGCGGGTGTTCGGAGCGGCCTACAACCCTGGCCTACCTGAGCAGGATCATCAGGATTACTTCGCGGGATCGTTAGAAAGGGTCAACCCGGGGGGGAGGAAGGCCGCGCCTTTCTCAAAGAATCGCAGGGCGCACCAAAAACATCTTCTCAGACCGCAAAAAAATCATAACGCAAGGATTATAAGGTTACGGCATCCTGCAAGCGATCCAAAAGGGGGTTCCACCGAAAAGTTCCGTGCGCCGGTCAAGAGATCACTTGGTACCGGAATCTTCTCGTCTGATCAAGCGGCGGGGGGGCAAGTCCGGGGAAATAGGGCCGCTCGCATCCTCGAAGTCTGGAGTTCAAGAGGAGATACCAGGGGCGGCGTTCGGGTAACCAGTCATCAAGCCGTGAATGGGAAAGAGAAAAAGAACGAAAAAAATCATAGTTTAGGGGTACGGTGTCGTGCGGAAAAAATGGCTTAGAAGATTGAGGGAAAGGGGGGGGGGGGGGTGACCCATCAGCGAGGAAACCAAACCCTTAAAGTGAACCTCCCATCTGGACTCAGGACCCTAAGGTAATGACCGGCTAATCAAAATCTTGGGGGGAAGTGAGAGAGGCTACTCGCACCGTATTTCCCGGGGGGCAAGATCGAGGAACATCGATTCCAGGCTAGGTCCTGGTAACGCCATCATCCTAGTGGGACCTGCACTCGCTCGTGGGGGGGGAATCCGGCGTCACGCAAATAAAGGGAGCAAAAGAAAAAAATGGAACGGAAAAACAGAAAAGGGAGAAGGAAAGAGGGCTGGTGGTAGGGGAAGGGACCAAATTGTTCAACTACCCCGGCAGAATTCCTATGGTCATTAAAGCCGACAAAAAATGACTTCGAAAAGAAAAAAGATGAAGAAAAAGAGTCGATGAATAAAATTCTCTTCATCGTAAAAATTGATAAAAAACCAAAAATCATAAAAAAACCAAACACAAAACATAAACTAACGCATACAAAAAACTCCTTTGGCACGATCCTGAACCAAACGGAAAATCAACTACTACGAAAAAGTGAATAGCGACCAGGGAAAAAAAAAAAAACAGACGACAAGTAAAAGGCCGGTCTTAGGAGAGACCCTAATCTGGAGGGATATCACTAATCCTTGACCGGCCTAGGCGGTTGACGGTCCGATATCACCGGCTTCTCTTGAGTTGTGCTTGCGAAAAACACAAATAGGACAAACGTGACCAATCCGGCGGGAAACTGAAGACTGATTTGGTTGAGATCATCCATGAGGTAATAAGGGGCGTTCATCACGGCTGTGGGGTGGGTCTTTGTCAAAAAGTCGGTAAGGCGAGAAAAAGAAAAACTCTGTGCCGGAGCATGAGAGAGGGGAAAACCCAGAAACCTGAGTGCAGTCCCTTTGGTGGCGGGTACCGGACTCTCTCGTTGCTGAAAATATCTAGAGGGGGGGGGGGACAAAAAAAAAGGCATCCGAAGCGTCGCGCAGAGAGGCAGAATTCAGTGCAACATCCCTTGGGTACCTAGCATGTCCTGGTGAAAGGGAGCCTGAAGGGCCGGGTGGCGCCTTCAGATTCGTTCTAGGGGGGGAGGGGCCATTGGCTTTCCTTCCGTCTTTATCGGTTGGCATAATGGGTGAATGTGGGTATCCCTGGGGAACCTGAGATAAAAACCATGAAATTCACGGAAGGTGTAAGGGTCAGTGGAGGAGAAGACAAAACCGACGGTGCGGAAGACGGACGACGGACGGGGAAGGAGAGTAAAGTCGCTTACCGCCCGGCTCAGGCGAAGATCGGGAAAGGACACCTAAAAAGGGGGGGGTCGAGAGCGGAAGAATTTGCCTGGACCAATCCTTAGGGGGTAGAGGTTCGCCCCCGAGGGTAATGAATCTTCAAACGATCGCGACCTGGCGTTAGAAGAAAGGCGGGTCAAACGAAAAAAATCCAGGGGGGCAGAAAAGAGAACACGAAACGTAACAAAACATCGCTCCGTGACTGGTTGAGGGGCTCTTCCCGGCGTCAGGTCGAAGGAAAATACGTGGGTAAGGCCATCAAAAACAATATTCAGAAGAAGACCGGAGGGGATGTGGTAATCCGGGGACTTCCCGCACTTCAGGGAAGTCATCTTCAATCTCCACCGCGGGCCGGGTGGGACGCAGCTGAGGGGAGACTCGAGATCAACGGAACGGGAGGAAAAGAAGGAAAGAGAGGATAAAGTGAGAAAGTTAGAGTGGGGAACAAAAACAGCATCCGGTAGCTTGCCTCCATAAGTGGAGATTTTCTGGAAGTCACCGGAAAATGAAACCACCGCCGTAGATTTAGGGAAAAGGTATGTTATGGAGGACCACCAGCGAGGAATCGACCGTCTGCCGGTAAATAGCCCCACAACCAGTCAACCAGAGGTACTGGGGGGGATGGTTGTGGGGCTAGTGTCGGACCAAAAGGAGTTTGCTTAAGGCGGATGTATTCATATCGAGTAACGAAACCGTTTCAGAGGGAAAGACTTTGGAACAGTACCGAGGAGGGGAAAAAACCGTGAACCTCAAACTGTCTTTGTCCCAGGAACGTTCGGCTGAAACTAAAAAGAATAATGTGCGGAACTCTCGTAGAGGAAGAAGATACCAAAGGGGATGTAATCGAGGTCCCGTCCTGGAGGAACAGGGGCGGGAAGAAACTGGAAGTAAGGGAAAGGAAGCACCCGGAAACCAAGCCCGATAACGTATACTTTGGGGTCTACTAAAATGGAAAGGCTACACAAAGAACAGGATTGGGAAGACGATCACTACCCATGGACAGACGAAGAGGAATACGAACGCAAGCGGGGACAACCAGGCCTGCGTTATGTGGCCGCTTCAAAAGGGAGTGGTGGTAACAAGGGGTCTTGGTCCAGAGCGTCGCGATACTTCGGTATCGGAGGTCCCGGGGTCCTCAAAGATCACCAAGAAGATGAAAAGTCAATCAAGGCGAGTTCTGTAAGAAAATCATGTACTCGAAAAGGGGGCTGGGGGTTTAATTTCATTATCAAGGAAGACAGCGGGGGGGATTTTGGACGGGTAGTCCTCCGAAACAGGGTGCGACAAAATCAACCACACATGGGAAACCGCCAAGAGTAAAAAGACTGCTAGAGAAAAAATCATTCAGCGTGGTTCCCTAATGGTCGCCGCGGAGCGTCGACCTCAAAAAGAGGGGAATAAAGGGTTTGTAGAGGACTACTAACCCGAACGGGAGGCAAGTAAAAGGATTCTTTCAATTCCTCCATCAGGGGATTAGAGCCTACGGATTGGGTAGCGGGCTCATGGGGTCAAGGGCCACGCGAAAACTCGGACCTTCAGTAATCCGGGGGGAAGGAGAAGGAATATGTCAGAATTAAGGGGGGGGGGCCCCCGGGACACTATGACCATTAGAGAACGACCTCCTCCAACAATCATCAAACGAATGGGGTCTTGTGTTGGTTGCGTAGGTTAAGAGACTCCGTAAGATTCCGGGGTGGATTTTAACATGTCTCGACGACCAAAACCCGGATCATGTGCATGTCAGGTGGCGATTAACTTGGGATGTGGGGGGTGGGGGGAAAAAGTAAGTTGACAGGAAGTGACACATTAGCACAAAAGAGATATGCACCGGGGACGCTGCAGCCTCCTTGAGTATGGACCGGCCGGGAAGGAAGTCCGGAGGGGGAAAGAGATCGTGCCTGGCCCGGAATCACTGGCAGATTTATAAAACACGATGGAAGAAACAAAACTGATACCCTTCAAGGAAATCAGTTAGTAAGGTCCATAGGAGGTCCGGGGGTAGGTTTCAGAGAGGGGAGGGGAACCAATTAAACAACCGCGCTAGAAGAAGAGAACTAAACGTACACAAACTCCGGGACGGACGTGAGGTATCAAAGTCACTCTTATTCTCAGGTCGACCGAGCTTCAAAAATGGTATTAGGAGTGGAAAGACGCCGGAGAGGGGAGGCACCACGATAAAAGAAGCAACCACGCAATCTGTGAGCGGAAGGAACGGTAACAGAAAGTATACAACGAGACTCAACTCTTTGGGAGTTGCAAGAGAAAAGGATGCAAGTCAAAGAGAAGGAAAAACTGATTATGTTACAAGAAAAGCAAAGACGCCGGGGTGTGGTGGGTCACACAAGAGCCGTTCGGTAGGGGCGAAATTTCACTAGTAGACGAAACGGCCCGGGTTGCCGGCAGAACATCAACCTCAAATAAAAGACAGAAGGCTTCGGAGAAAGGTGTTATCAGAGAAAAAGACAAAACGGAACTTAATCGTCACTCCAATCAAACTGGTGAAAAGAGTTACAGAATGGTAAACGGTGGAACAGTGACCGCGAGGGAAAGTCTATTACAGCAAGGGCTTCTCACCCCGTACGCGAGCGAACGCAATGGAACACCGGGGATTATTGACCTTTGAGACATTAGAAGAAGGGAGTACAATTTGCTGTGAAGGTTCAACGCAGGAGTCAAGTTTATCCAAATCCGGTGAACGGCAAGTGGGACAAACACAGGACAGGCCGAACGATGACGGCAAAAACCCAGGGAGGAAGGAAATGTCTATCAGTATTGTTGATAGTCAACTCGGTGCCGCCGAAAATCGGGACCTTGCCTTTTCAGCACTCTGCATGTACGAGGGGGGCCAAAAAACCAAACCGAAGTCTCCGCCAAGAAAGTGGAAGAGAAACGGTCGTCGCCGGCGCACGAATCCGGACGGGAGGCGTCACCGACTTCATCAAAGAGCTAACTCCGTAGCAGGTGAAGGGCCGGTAAAAAACGGAGGGGAGGCTGGGTTAAGAAACAGTGGTAAACGTGGCCGGGTCTGGGGGGCGGTAAAAGGTGGAGACAATTTCTGGAAAAGAAACAAACTGGACGGACTGGGCCGCAAGAGGAGGGTAACCTGTCCTTCACCTTCCATGGAATGAAGAGCGCGCAGAAGCGCCAGAAGATCTCAGAGAAAAAAAAAAAAGGCTGAGAAGATCGGACGACAAGAGCGAGGGCAAGGGAAAGCAAGATAAACAGGGAAGGCGGACAGTCACCGCCAGACGTGCGGCTAAAAGAACAGTCCTTTCCAGGCCGAGTCGAAAGTGGTTAACCCAATCACTAGAAAGAAAAGTTGAAAAATGACCCCGCTGTGAGCAAAGAACCATAAAAAAAAGGGGAAAGGTGAGGAAAAAAAATTCATCCTTTGCTCTACAGGAGGGGAAAGTGACGGAGGGTTTACTAAGGTACAGTCGGTATCCCGGACTACAAGAAAGGAAGGGTCTTGGCCAAGACACTTTCAGGAAGGCGGCGAGGCGCACCACAAACAGCGGGGAGAGAAAATCTTAAAAATTCCCTGCCTGGCGGGAGGCGGCACCGGGGCTCATCACCCAGTACGGAAGGGAAAGGGATTGCCTGCTTGGGCGGCGCCGTGAAACAAAAAAAGTGGGGGCGGTTTGTTCACAAGGGCCGACTATACCCAAAGGGTCTTCCTAAAACCTGAAAGAGGGCGGTGGACCGCCATCGAAACGGTCTCATAGGAGCAGTTCAAAAGAAGTAAAAAGAACCTGGGAGGCAAAAAATCCGGAGCGGAGGGTTGATAAAAGCAGGGGTACTAAGAAGCATGGGAAGATCGAAAAGGTTTATAACAGTGGCCAGGTCCTTGAAGGGGGAAAAGGGAATTGTAGTTACCAGTAAGTTTATGACAAAACTGGTGCGGGCGCTGCTGCACGCAAGGGGCGACAGAACTTGCCTTCTCAATAAATTCGTCGAGTATCGGTTCAGGCCGGGAAAAAGTGAGGGAGAAAGGGTCGGCCAGTTCTCCGCCGACAGACCTGGATTTACAGGGAGAAACACACGCGGCGTAGAAAACCTCCCGATACATCAACCTCAAGCATTACTGGGGAGCACGGTGGTGTAAGGGGAGCAGGCACTGGAGATCATGGCACCCTCCAGGACAGTCCGCACGAACGGTAGAGAAAGGCATGGTTCCCGGCCCGATACGCTGAGAGCCATCTTGGAAGTGGTGGCCTTGAAGGATAGTTGTGAAGATAATCATCAAAGAAAAGGGACTTTTCCTCGCATTAGGAACGCGGCCGGGGGAGTATTGAGTGAAATAGCAGAAGAGTGACGGGCACCACGAAAATTCCCGTCCCGGAGTAGTGAGCCGTGAGGTCTAAATAGGGGAATTACGAGGGAAAGTGGGTCCCCATCACAGAAAACTCAAAAAGGGGGAACCGACATTTACTCAGCTACTACCTGATACCTGGACGTGATATACCCGCTTTTGGGGTCGTATCTAGTACAGGAAGACGGAACGGATGGGAAGGCAAAAACGATCGAATTGCCCTCGAATCGGGACGAAAAGGAAGGGGCCTGTCAATACCTCAAAGGGGCAACCGAGATCTGGGTGGATCCGCAGTCAAGGCCTGACGCAAACTAAGGGAGAACAGCCACAAAAGCAATCGCCACCAAGACATTCTGGACGAAGGGGATTGTGGTGTCCGAAAGGTGGGGAAAAATAACACGTCCTGAAGCGGATAGACAAAAAGAAGCCACAACAAACTAAAATAGCAGATTCTTTATGCGGGCGGGGCAATCATTCATCTTGGGAAGCCTCGTGGCCACCCTGATCAGCCCAACCGAGTAGAATCATTCCACTATACCTGAAAAAAGCCCTAATCCGCTAAAGCAGCAGGAACTATATGAAAGAAATTAAAAGAGGAGGGCGCAGTCGACATAAGTCTGGGGCGAGCAAGAAACCGCTGGGGGGGTACTCCCCGGAAGACTTACCAGGAAGCCTCTTTGTCGTGTCCAAGCAGGGAGCGCGGCGTTGTGGACGGGGCGAGGGAAACGTTACAAAGCCTTCAAAGGACAACCTGAGCCTGAGGGTTTCGATCAAGGATTACCTGATCGTTCGTTCAAAATGAGGTGGGGGGGGATCTGGGTAAAAAAAAAGGGTTCGTTGAATTGAGAATAGAAACCACTAAAAGAGGCGGCAGGAAAACTGACCGAGTTACCATCAAAAAGTAGGTCTCTAAAGTTACTGGGAAAGACTACTCTAAAATGATGAGGGCTATATCTTTGGGATCTAAAGGGAGACAAAAAGTAAAGAAAGGATCTTAGCGACAACGAGCGAGATCTTCTCAGGAAAAAAGTCCCTTGGTAAAAATACCATAGCCTGGGACAGGGGGACTAATACAACGTACCAGGGTGAAGCTTCAGCGTTGGAGGCTCTTCGATGGCCGTGAGTGGGACAGGAAAAAGGGGGCGGTTATAGGGGGGTGGCAGGAGGTCGGGTGGTCAGGCATGGGAAAGAGGGACGAAAAACCTGATCAATCGTCATCAGGGGGCATTTTTCTGGGGGGATGCTACAGCTACCAAGGACGGGAGGGGGGAAAAACGCAGTCAAACTAAAAGGAAAACGGGGGAATAAGGATACAGATGGGGGAGTGCCGGAAGGATAAGGAACGAAAGCAGAACCTGAAAGGATGTTTGGGGGGCGAAGATACTCGCTAAGGGGACCTGGGGCACATCCTGTAAGTTTCACGGGTACCGCATCGGTTTTACTCGATCAGTCACGAGCGCGACAATGTAGGGAACCGATCAGGAGAAATAAAGCCAGGGGAAACTGGGGGTCCATAACTCGCAAAAAACTAGAAAGAGAAGTCGCCGGTACTGGGGGGGGTATTGGCTGATTAAGGCGCTTTCTTGAGCAAACTATCTGGGTGTGCGAAAAAAGAAACCCTCATTGAAGACTCCAATCGGTAGGGGGTCATCCTTGGACTGCCAGTACTGCACAGCCAATTCAGGGACGGCCATCGCAAAAGATTTCACGGGTGGATGACCGTCTAAAAAAACTCGATACTAGACTCAAAAACAACTTAAGAGGAGGAAAAATCCGGTCACGTGTGGAGAATGACCCAAAAGGAAAGTCGTTGGACTTTAAGAATGCCTGGGAGGGTGATGGACAGTGAAAAGGTTAAAAGACAACGACTCTATGGTAGAGTGGGCAATGTATGTTATTGGAGAACACACCATCGTAGATCTCCATCTCCAGGGGAAAATCACCGAAAGCACCATCACTGAGCACCGAAGGGAGTGAGGATTTGGGGGGGAGGGTTGTCGAAAAACATGCGTACTTCGGCGGGGAATGCCATAAGAAGGGGAACGACAGGGTCTCGATAGTAATATACTCTCCAAGAGGAGACCGTTACTCGACATTGGGGGCCTCTTTAACTTTCGAAAGGAAAAAGGCGACAAAGAGGGAGTTGGAATGGCTCTCACTCTGGACTTATCCTCGGCCAAGCAGGGAAGCAGGTCATTCCCCGTTCATGGGGGAAGGAGGGCCTCAAAAAATGTCAAACTGAGAGTGTCAGAACGACAACAGCACTAGGAGGGGAAAGACAATTTTGTTCTCTACGTTCAAACAAGCGACCAAGAAAAGTATTCCAAAAAGGCAAGACAAGCATGATCCAAGACACTTCATACGAAGAGCATCCCCAGGGGAGAAGCTGTCGCACCCCGCAAGTTATTAAGTCAAAGGGCAGGACGATGGTGGGACAACATTGAGTGAAGAGCAATATTGGGAATGCTCGAAGATAAGGATGGTACAAGGATCCAGAAGTTCGAGCAAAACCGAGAAGGAACTCCCGATCGAGTAGGTAAGAAACCGAAGATACGGGGCTGGTTGTAACTCTGGACGGCTACCGTAAAAGAGTGGTGGGGTGGTTTGATCTCCTTAAAAGAAAGAGTTATCACACTCATCCACAAAAGATGAAAGCCAAGAAGGAAATCCTGGAGAAAAAAAAAGATCAATGACTAATGTTGTACCCCAGATTTTACCGAGGGGACTGTCCAGACAGCACCCACTACCGACCTCCGGTATACTTCGGGGAAACTAAAAAGAACCTGAGAGGGTACCTTAGTGGAGGGAGAGTATAAACAGAAAGGGGATTTGATAGACTAGTTCTACGTCTTCTATTGTGGGTAATGGTGCATAGTAGAACCGTACTGCTCTAGGATCCTTGGGAAGGATAACGTTATGTCATAGGAAGGGGGGAAAAAGATGGGGAACAGAAAAAAAACTAAAGAACTCACTCATAAGAAGGGATTGTCCTGGTTGTTTTCGGGCTGGGGGGGGTGAACGAATCAGCCTTCCGAGGCCTGGGGTATTTTAAACAAGGTAACTTAAGACCAACCAAGCCCCCCGAATCAGGTTAGCCTGAGGGGGTGGCTATTGCGGTTATGGGGAGACAGGATTGAGAAAACGAAGGAATTGAAAAAGGGAACAAAAGAGACGCGGCAGCCCCTGGTTTATGGAATTCAAGTACAGTAGTCGTGGAACAAACAACGTTGCAAACGTGCCGGCCCTTTCCAAGTAAGGGTCAAGGGTTAGAAGGAAGAAAGAGGAAAAGGAAAAACAGAATCTTATCTGACAGCAGGATCAAAAGGGGGGTGGGGGTGTGGGGGGGGGGGGGGGGACTAGTGGAGAAAGTGAGCCGCAGTTACTTTCCCTGGGGATTGGGGTCTTCTTAGGGGAACCACTGCAAGCCCGATAAGAAAGAATCAAGGAAAGAAAAAAACAAGAACTCCTGTAAAGAGGAGAGCCACGTCACAAGCTGATGCAAACGGGGAGAACCGCGAGGAAGAGGTAAGCGCGCCATCAAGACGGCTAAGGATTAGTAAAAAGGGAAAAAAAGAAAAGAAAAGTCCACCAAAAAGATAGCGTAGCGCCAATGCAGGAAGCAGAAATTTCAGGAAAGGATCGGCGGAAACTTTTAGGTTCCCAGATCGGAAAATAAGTAGTCAAGGAAACCCAGAGAAGGACTTGTATTTGAAAAATGCTCAAACGACACTGAGGTGGTTTCGTCCAAAAGAAAGGAGATGGATGAGGCGAAGGGAAAGAGGGGTCATCACTGACCCTTTGGTGCCCGGAAGCACCGTCCAGAGAAAAGGAAGAAAAAGGGGGAGATAGGTGTTAACCGGTGGGATGCATAAGGCCAACCCAAGGATTCGCAATACTACGTCACGAAAATCCAAATGTTCCCCTTGCCGTGACGCATCTGGGAGAAAGGAAGGGAAAAACGTCTCGGGAGGGACTTAGGAAAAAGGGATTCGAAAAACCTGTCCGATCAGACGCGATGTGGAAAAAGGGTACTGGGTTCCAAAAAGAAAGGAACCTGCGCCTATGACTAAAAAACAACAAGGGGATGGCCTTTCACCAGGGCAGAGGTCCGCCTGTGAGAAAAGAGTTGGAGAGAGAGTACTGCAACAGGGGAAAACCAGCCAAGGCATGCCGAACGATGAAAAGAGCCCCTTCAAAAACGAAGGCATCCTTGCCGGACGTAGGGGGGGAGAAAGTCAAGGTTCCTCCAAGGAAGCAGGTTAATGTTGAAGCAAAACATCCGGTCAAAAAGAGGGGCCGCAGTACTCAAGCCATCGACCGTGAAGGAACGCACTATTCATTCGTTAAAAAGTGGGGCTCACATCCTCCTGGAGTTGCAACGAGGGAACTGACTGGGGCCAGATCCTTCTACGCCCGGAGAAGGGGAAATGGGAACCTAGAAAAAGGACCAGGGGAGCGGCTGTGGAACTCCTGGTAAAAACTGTTCCCTGGGATCGTAGGGGTACACTTTCGCATCGCCAGACCGTCCTGGAGTAAGTGAAAGGCAACTTGTCGGGGGGAAAGGTACTGACACGACACATTTCTTAAGTCTCTGATGAAGAGAGGCGGAAGAAGAGATTCTCAAAAAACAAACTATGGATTAAAAATATATATAGGGCGGACCAGCCTAGTCAGCGCACGGCAAGACATGGGAAGGTGCATTAGAGGGGTTCGACAGAAAGAGTGCTGGAAAAGCCTCCATTCCCACGGTGGTGGGGGGTCTGGAGGAGGTAGTCACTTTACCTCCGTCCCGGAAAAGGAGCACGTCGTGAGAAAGGAAAAAAAGACCCGTCATGGGGTACTGAAGGGGGAAGGGCAGAAGCTTCTAAGGGGAGTCGAAGACGTCCTGACTGGAAAAGGAGGTGAGAGTTAAGGGTCCTGCTTCGGGCCCGGCGAAACGGCCCGTTAACTATTGGAGGGGAAGGAGAGTCGAGGAGAAAAGATCGTCACACTCTTACAATTCAAAGGACCGAAAGAGATTCATTATGGATTCACCGTTAAAAGAGCAACAATAAGGTCCGGTATGCCTCTGGGCCGGGGCGTTCCGCAAGGCATCGTTCGGCATGCAAGGGGGGCTGTGTTTTTGGAAAATTGGAGGTGCCTACTATCGACGACACCGTCGAAGAAAAAGAGAAACAGCGGAGGGTGGGGACCTTCACAACTTTCCCGCGGAGAAGTGAGCCATGAGAAAGACCCGGGGTCCATTTCGCTCCGGAGCACTTACGGGTTGAGAAAGAACGGAATGGTTACTAGAGTACGCAGACAAGGGGCAAACCGGGTGCACCATATTTTCCGGACGGGGAAAGATGAGATTAGTGACTCATGACTTAGGAGAGGAGGCTGGGCACGATGAAAAAAACAGGGGAAACTCCCTGAAGATCATCTTCTTCCGGAGAGGGGGTCGTCCGTGCAAAAAAAAGGCCGGAGGAAGAGGAAACCATTTAGCCTCAAAGAAAAAGGGATGGCGGGAGAAAGAAACCACACACAGAGGGAAGGGAGACCGCAAGAAGAATAAGATTGGAACTGGGTGGAAAGCATCAAAGTCACTGAGAATGGGCACCACCGGACAGAGGGAATGAAGGGAGAGCAAAAAAAAAATAATCCTGGTTCCCGAAAGAGGGTGGGGGGGGGCTCGAAAATCAGCTGGCAGGGTGGAGTAGAAGAGTTTTTCCGCTCACATCCTCACCAGGAGTGAGGGCAAAAACTACAGAGGCAGCGCGGGTCGAAGGGCCAAGGGTAGTTCTCTCAACCTCAAATTCAAGGGCAAGTTCTGTGTCAGGGGGCGGGAGAATCGTGGAATATTAGTCTATAAGCAAACTGAAGTGGTTCCCAAAGAAGACGACCAGAACCACGCCCGCACCCGATGAACAAGTCAAGAAAAGAATCCTGGGCGTCGATACAGCGGGGGTGAACAGTGGAGAGGAGGGCTAAGATCGCCAGTGTGAACGGGCCGCACTGGAGAGGCCATAGAACTCCTATAAAAAGTCCTGAAGCAAAAAAATGTGGCAGAGAGGATGGAAAATAAAAAGTCGTTCAGTCATGAGCAAATAATGATCAAAAAAATCAAAACCGTCATCACAACCGAGAAAGAAATGAAAAGGCTGTTGGGGCGTCGAGACCGGGGTTCAACTAAAAAATACCACCCCGGCATCAGGACGGGAGGGGGGGTCTTAAAAACCGACAGAAACCAAGGAAGGAGCGAGGAAAGAATTTTTCTCGTCATCGTGCAGGAGGGTACCCGTGGGGGGAAAAAAAGGATCGAGTAATCACTTGGTTCACGAATCCTCGAAAAAACCAGAGCAGCGAAAAAAGAAACAGGAAGGGGAAAGTAACGGTACCAGGGAAAAAAGAAGAAAAAGGTCCTAAGAAGCAAACGACGAATGCGAAAGAAAAAGAACCCGCTGGTATCAAGCCCAGCGCTCATTAACAACCACGCCTCTAAAAGTTCGTGAAGAGATAAAAAGTGAGGAGTCGGCTTTTTGAAAGGTGGCTAAAGAGACACCCATCAAGGAGAAGAAAACCTGCAGTAGAATGTGGTGCGATAGCCGGCTTTAACTTGTATGTAGTTCAAGACCTGCTGGTGGATAGGAGTGGAAATGTTTATTTCAGTCTCGAAACCAATAAACGAGGGACCGGGAAGATGACCGTCTTTCAAAACAAGAACCGCTTGCATCAAATGGTGCGGTAAGACTAGACGTAGGGTCGTGACAAAAGGCTCATCAAAAAATTGATCGGTCGGAAGCCAGGGGGGACAATCCTAGATTCTCCGACGAGACAAGAAAATCATTGCCTTCAAATAACCCGGGGGGGAAACCAATCCCGGGGGGGGGAGTGCTACTAAGGTCTTGGGGTGGTTTAAAAACTAAGCTGGGCGCTCAGGAGAGTAATTGGAATTGCCCGGAAAACAGGGTCTGGATCTGGGGTAGTTCGTGGGCACAATTTGTGCAAGAGTAGGGAAAACCCTTTAAAATGTCATAGGGCGGGTCGTTCGTGGACTCATCTCAATGACGGGGAGGAAAAATCAGTACTCAGAGGAGAATAACAGATTACTCGCTGGAAAAGTTCTAATCGACTATAGCCAAATGCACATAATGTCAGGATGAATACTTCCGGTAAGGAAAAAAGGCCACAAGTGTGGGTCGAGGTCACGTACAGACTCTGGTACGGCGAAGAGTAAGATCTAGAACACTTGTCGTCCTCGAGATGAGACACACTAAGAGCCCTACTGGGGGCCGACCTCGGAAAACATCGAAATAGGCGACGGGTAATTTTGGTTAGGTGCCTCCTCCCGGCGATGGCATAGATGAAACTCAAAAGCTGGGTGGGCGCCATCAAAAGCCTTTGTGCCTACTCAATAGGGCGGGGAATCAGTTAGACCTTCCCCGCACTTCCGCAAAGGCAGGCGTAAAAGGAAAAGACTTGAAAAGAAAGGGGTTTTGAACCGCGAAAAAGAAATTCTCGGATCATCTCTAAACAACAAAGAAATTAGGGGTGTTGAATTAACATATGAGATCGGATACACTGGGCATAGCCCCACGCAAGTCCGTGGTAGGGACTCCGGCAACCGGGGGAGGAAAAGGTTAGGAGCAGTAAAACTGGGGGAATAGAAACAGCCAAAAGATTACGGCATTAGGGGTTATGGGATAACACAAACTAGGAGATAGGGAAAGAAGCTCCTGACCCCTCCACCATTTAAAAGAATTCTCCTATGTAATGGGGGGTATAAAACGGTGCTATCGGCCCCACCAGTAGTTCTTAACAGGCGGCTATCGAAGCCAGGGAGGACGGAAAGTCCGAATAGTACTCTACTTAAGAGAGAGAAAGGGAGACGACAGGATGGCAAAACGGTCAGGTCCATCGGACAAACATTATTTGCGGGCCTCTCTCGTCGCGGAGAACGTGGAGTCATCGTTAAGAGGGAAAGGGTACTGATGCAAAAAATAGGTAGATAACACGCCCGAACCACCTGAAAGTATGAAAGGAAGGTGGTGAGAACAGGGAAAAAGACCCCGTCACGAAAAGAAGTCAACATCACTACCTCCCAGGGCAAGCAAATAATAGACGAAAAACATGAAGATGTCAACACGTGAAGATGAGTATCACTGCAAAAGGCAGAAAGTTGGTGGGGGGGGTTACCATGGGGTGCCCGAAATCGGGTCGCTATCGGCGCTACGGATAGGAGGGTAAGGTCAGACGAAAGAACAAAGCGAGAAATAGCGCAAGAGCGATTGCGTGGAACCAGTAACAAGTGGCTCGACCGAAAGGGGATGGTTGACTCGGTCAGGCTCCAACGTGAACCTCTGGGGGGCTATCTGCCTAAAGGGGAAACAGGGAGGCCAAAGTCCAACGGCGGGACTCCCCGAAGGAAAAAAGAACTTCGAGATCACCAAGGGAGCAGGTTTGTAAAGAAGAGGTTACACAGGGAGAGATGGGAGACCGGGCAACCTGAAAACCGTTGATATGGGGAGGAAAAGAAACCAGAATTGAGAGGGTACCGGATTGCAGGGGAGAGTAATCAATTTTTCTTTGAGAACGACGGAAAGGGGAATAAGGCGGACCGATGGGGCAGGGAAAAATCGCCATCAATCTGCCGGCTCGTAGAGGGAGACGTTTGTTGCGGGAGCGTGAAGAGGATGTCAACGGATCCAACAAAAAAAAAAAAGGGTTGGGCCCCGAGGTACAAAGAGGACGGAGGAACGATAAACCCTCCTAAAGATCGAGAAGCTGTTTGGGGGGGCGCTGTTGCAGACATCCGGCCTAGGGGGAGGTGAACTCACGAAAAAAAAGCCCCCCGATCAGGTAGCGGGGAACTGGGTGGAGAAGAAAGGGGGAAAGGTGGCAATTAGTAGCAGAATTATACGTGCACCAAGGACGCTAAGAACCGTTATTATGTACGTCCGGAACGTGTGTAGGATTCTAAGGACGCAGATAATTTCCGGCCAGGGCAAGAAGGGAGATTTGGCGACACGAAAAACAGCGGGATCGACCGGGAAGATAAAGTATTTAGCTGGGTCAAAAGGGGGGCGTCACGGGGGGTTCAGAGAGTATGTGGAAAAACACAGTAAGCAAACCGACCGTGAAGAGACAACGAAGGAGCAAAGACCAATGAAGTACTCACGGGCCGGAGGCGAAAAGGAAAACGGGGGGGGACGGGATAAGCCCCGGAACTGGGAAAATTCTAACTTACGAAAAGCGGAAGCGGTAGAGCTCAGCCCACGAAAGTCTAGAAATGAGGGCGGAAAACTATCACGAATTCAGACCGACGACAAGTGAGCAGATCGCATATTGCTGGGAAAACAGAAGGACGGGAGAGGGCGGGGGGTGACAGGGAGTAGTTCAAAATCGGACAGGAAAAAAAAAAGTCACCCGACTGAAGGAGATGGAAAGGGGCAGTAGTATCCGCCTAGTGGTGTGGGGTTCAGAGACAGAAGGGCTGGAACTGTTCTAACGGAAAGGGCCTGAGGATCTCCAAAAGGAAAGGGGGACCGGCATCCAAACTTGATCAGGATACAGGAAACCAGGGTATCAGAAACAGCCCCATCCGAGGAAGCAAAAGGAGTCGCCAACTCACAAGAAATTTTTCCCCTCAGTGACCAAGGGGAAATTGGGGAAAGAAGAAGAGGATTGCTTGGGTTCTAAAACCCTTACCTCAGGGAGAGGAAATTGGGACCACCTTTCTTTAGGCTTTGAGACCTGAGAAACAAGATATACGTTCACAAAGGGGCTGGGGCCGTGATGAAAGGGAGAGGGGTGAAAGAAGCTTTGCTGGAGAGTCAGTCACCAAGTGAACACACTAAAATTCCTGAAAAAACGATGAACGCGGCCCGTCCACGAAGGGGAAAGAAGGTCTCCATTATTGTGGCAGTCGTCACCGTGCGAAAAAAAATCAGCACGGTCTCGTTTCCGGGGCCCCATGCCTGCCCAGGGTGGACCGCACGGGCCGAAAAGCACAGGGATAAAAACGCCCTCGGCCGGGCGGGAGGGCAGGTCACACCTAAGAAGGAGGGAACAAAGAGGAAAACTGCAGACGTCTCGACCCTTACAAAATTGGAAACTAAACTTCGCCAAGGCCTTAAAAAAAAAAAAAAAAGAGACGGGTCTTCTCAAAGAAGTGGTCAAACGTGGCCTTGATAGGAGGTAAACTTGAGTAATCTGTAAAAACGGCCGGAAGGACTGGGCGGCTCCTTGCGGTAACTTTCAATAAAAAAGTCCAGGGGTAGTAACGGGGAGGCCTCTGCAATCGGGTCTTGGGACGAAATCTAGACTAAAAAAAAAAACAGGAGATGAAAAGAGATATATCCGGACCGCAGCAGAGGAATAGAGCCCGGAAGACACATGTCGGGGGAGAAGGTTAAACTCAGACAGTGACGCCATTACCGTGTAATGCAGAAGGTCCTCAGACAGTGGACCTCCATAAAGGACCGAGTTGACAAATTCTTGGCAGAAAAGAAAAGCAAGGAAGTTGATACGTAAGGAGGAAACTCTTCTAGGGGAGGAAGACGGAGGTCCTGGATAGGTAATTCTCCCCGCCAGATTCGGTGAAAAGGAGAAACTCAAAGTAACCTATTGAGGGTGGCAAACCATTTTCAAGGTCGAGGAAAGAAACTGCTTCGAACCGATGACGACGAGGGCTCACTGGGCCCTTCCCGGACAGGAGTCAGAGAAAAAGTTTACTAAACCCTACGGCAAGAGAGCAGAGAATTAGGGGTTGGAAGGGAGGGCCTGTGCGACTTGAGTAAGGAAGTTTCGTAATTGGGGTTCAAAAAGTCAGAATTATCCCGAAAGGTCATACCAAACACGGCACCTCGCTTTGACCGTTAACCAAGGTGACAACATGCGAAGTGCCAATTCCGAAAGACACGATGGTTACACATTGCCTCAAAGAAGAGTAAAGGGGTTAGTAATAAATTTAACTAAGAAGACAGAGGGAAAAACTTTAGGTTGGCTCAAATAGTCAAGGAAGGGGAAATTGATGTCGTTGTACGTCAGTAAAGGAAAGTAAAGGGGTGGAGCTGGGGCTAAAAGTTGATACACCTGAAAAACGCTTCTTCGCAGGGGTAGAGGGGATGAAGGTCAAACAGGGAAATAAATCAGCCAGTTAGAAGAAGAAGCAGAATTGAGTTTCGAGGGAAAAAAAACCAGAATACGAGGAGGGGAAAAAGAATGTCACCAAAGTACTTTATAGGGGTTAAAGGTTCACCTGAAGAGGCGATCTGGGGGCACGGAAAAAAAACCCTTTCCTCTCTCCTGGTCATCTCCTTCACAAAGGGTGAAGTCAACATAAGGTCGAAGAGAAAGATGTCCTGGGGGCAGGAAATGAAATAGTTGGTGAAGGGAACTCATCATTAAGAAAGTAAAAATGGCTGGCCGAGCGATAAACGAGGAGGGGAGAGGGACTCGAAACCGGAGAGAGAGGGTCATATAAATAAAGAGTCCCTGATGTTAGTGTCGGGGTTAGGTTAATCAGGGGGTAGGAGAGGAAGAGGGTTGAAAAGGGGGTTCCCCATAATACTTAGAAACCCTCCCCCCCTTACAGGCCAAGATGAACTCTTAAAAAATTCCTACACGTAGATCACTGGTTTTCGTAGCCTTCGAGAAGCGAAGTGGCCCGGAAGACGAAGGCACGAGACTCCGAAGACGTTCCAGTCCATAACAAACAAGGTTCGCAGCGAGAGGGGGGGGGATACTGCATCACGTCCAAAAAAGGTAAAAAGAATTGCTCCGAAAGAAGAACCGTTCAAATAGACCCAACAAAGGCTAAATTATAGGGGGTCTGGGGGTTCTTAAAACGAACCCTTGGGGAAACAAATACCCAAAAGAAAAAGATCTTACCAAGGGGGCAACAGCCGGAAAACAAATGGAAATTAAAGGCGGAAAGTTGTACTGGAGTCGCTCATCTTCATCGTGGTAATCAGGGGGACAACAGTGGCTGGGAATACGGTAAAACCTGAAACACCAGGGATCAACAAGAGACAGGATTGGAATTAGCAAGACCAGACACAGGTAGCTAAAGTCGCACAAAGGGCGGCTAAAAGAACACCCGAGGGAGGAAAATACGCACCTACTGAAACATCCTTCGGTTGGTGAGGGACGACATTTGAAGAAAAGGCAGAGAGTAGGGTGGCCGGGAGAAGGCTAAGAAGTAAACATAAAACTACGTGAAAAAGAAAAGACTTTGGGGGCAATCGGAAAAAAGGATTGGGAATTATCAGTTTTCTTTCAAAATAATTATGTGGGAGTGTGCCGCCGGTTCGTGAAAAAGTCGTCTCAAATACAAAGCGGGAACACGGGAGAATAAAGAGGGAGTTACAAAATAACATTCTGGGAGAGAAGGTTTCGGTGACTACTCAAGCTCATTTCGGGAAGTGATCTCTCGGTTGCGTCACGGCAAAGAATGGAAAACTTAATCGGACGGGAATCCTAGAAGACTACATAGGATAGGGTAACCAGGAAAAGGGGGTTACAAAAAAGACATCGGCCTGTTCGTATCAAAACCCACGAGTCTGGGGGGACATCTTCATAAGTAAATTCGAGGAAAGGGTCTTTAACTGACGGTCTTTGAGTGGCCGGACTGTGAGGGGGACTAATTTTCAAGATCGGGAAGGAAAACAGCAGTAGAGAGCATCGGTAGGGGGTTTGGCGGGAGGCTCCTCTCCCGGACTTGATGAACAGCCGGAAACCTGAAAAGGCCTAAGGACGATAAACTCTGGAAGAAAAAAATCTACAATGCTACCGGGAGAATCATTTTTGTATAGATAAGAACCTAACGTGAAAGTAACAACCTGGTACGAGAAGGTCGGGGAGAAAAAACCTCGGGTACTAGAAGCGGGGGAGTTCGCTAAAAGTACACGTTCCTAAAATCAGCAGCCAAGGACACTACGCCGACGCCATACATCAACCAAAAAAACAAAAAAAACGAAAATACAAAAAAAAAAAAAAAAAAAAAAAAAAAAAAAAAAAAAAAAAAAAAACAAAAAAAAAAAAAAAACAAAGTACAAAAAAAAAAAAAAAAAAAAATCGGCGCCAGAGGGAGGGGTATTTGCTTCCTTCACCGGCGCTGTCGGGTCGAAGAGGATGGGTCGCCATAAACCGAGGATGCCCGACAAACCAAGGCGGGGGGGGGGCATATCCGGGGAAGGGCACTGCCGCACAGGAGGCACGGAAATCAAAAACTGGAAGGGGGGGGGGTGAACGCCGCTAACGGGGACTACTTGCGCTCTAAAACAAAACAAAACGTAGTAGGAAAATGGATCGTTATCTGCGTCCACCACCTGAAATCGGTGAGCTGGGGACGAGGCGGGAGGGAAGGGTGCATTCAGGAAAGCACCGCCTAAGAGGAAATGGGGTTGATGGGGGAGGAAACAAAGAGGAGATCCATCTCGGATAGCCCAAGTCCCACCAGTACACTAGACTGAATTTGATTTTATCTTGGCGGGGGAAAAACCCCATTAGGGAGGAACGGCTGGGTGATCAAGAAAAAAAGAGTAACGTACAGAAAAAAATTGTAGAGGGATTAAAAGAAAGGCGGCAAATTAACTAAAAATTATGCCGGGAAACGTGAGAAGTATCGCGACAAGCATGAGGGACTCGTCGCTGGTCCAGTTCTTCCTCGTTAGACGATGCCGTAAAAATTTAGGAGAAAAAGTCCCCTGCACAGTGACGTGAGAGAAAAAAGGACCAAAAAACGATGACGATGATCAGTCTACGACGGCCAGGGGGGAAAAACGAAGAGAGATCCAGAGAGCGAAACACAAAATCACTAAGGGGGACCTGAGAAGGAATAAGCCAATCTGGGCTGTACACAATTCCTCTTTATGAAAAGAAAAATAGGTTGTGTAGAAAGGGGGGCGGGGTTCCTGGGCTCAAGAGTCGAGCCTGCGGCGAAGAGATTGATGTCAAAAGGCAGGGGCGGAGCTCCAAAGATAGGCAGTCCAACAAACTCAAAATAAACGGTGAAAGTAATAGAAAAGTTAGCTGCCGACTGGTGTCTGGTGGAGAACCTGTAAGAAAAAACGGTCACGCGTTTTCTTGGCGATCGAAGGAAACCGAACATGCGCAAACAGATAACAAAAGGCAAGGACCCCCGATCAGGAAACTGAAGGGAAAAAAAGGTTTGGAACATCCGGATTGTCACGGGCTGGAAAGCTGGGTCGACCGGCACCCGCCGACGCCGCTGGCGAGGAGAACCAACATACGTCTGGAAAAGGTCCGGAGGGCAGGGAGGGGTGTCAACCATATCTTGTGCTTGATGGAAGTTTTTCTAAAAAAGGAGTCCGGGAGGTGGTCCTGGTCGCTCATCCTCAGCCGGAAGTAAAGAAGGGGATCCGGGTTTGAAGGATGGAACGGATGGACATCGAGAGAGGGTAAAAAACCTATTTAGCAAGAACGAACTCCCAACTCCATCATAAGAAGCCTTGTTGTTTGGCGCGGGAGATCATCCGACAGTGAAGGGGTAGTGGAACAATTGGCTCGACTACCACAAACCCCCGTCGGTAGAAGTCTGGGTTTTGAGGGTAGGTGAGGGTGGGAGAAAATGAGGGGGTCAGGGAGTTACACGGATCACCAACCGAGCGCTGCAGCCACGTTGAGGATTGGGGGAAGGTAAGGAAGTATAACGATGGCCTCGATAGTGAAGTGAAACTGTCAGAAAAAGGTAGCATATCACTAACAGCCAGGAGGGGGAGAGCGAAGTTATCAAGTTAGTGGAGTCGAAACGAAAAAGGTCGTTCCAAAAGTGGAAAAAAGGGATTAAAGGATGATGAAATTTTAAAAAGTAAGCCCTATCAGAAAGAATGCACGATGAAAGGGAGCACCCTTAAACTAAGAAAAAACGTTAGGGAGAAAACTTCACGAGGAAGGGCTTACTTTTACAGAGAAACCTCTGGGAAAGAATGACTAGGGAAAAGATCAAAGCCTGCGGGATGAATGAGCTGTCAAAAGGAAGATCGCACCAAAAACCTTGAGACTGCCAGATTTGAAGGAAAGGGAAGTAGACTGGAACGCTCAGCGGAAATTAGGGAGGTGCCAAAAAACAGATAAAGAAGGGTAAGAGGACAGGCAAAACAGAGAAAGGAGTGCGTGAGTTGAGCGGGAAGGGAAGAAACGAGTGTTGGTGAACCTCCATCAAGAGCAGTTGGAGGAGAAAATTTCAAAGTATCTGAACCCATGACCGGTTTCGGGCAGCACCGTTACACCAGAAAAGAGTGATCAGGATCAGAGGACAGGTGGAGAACAAGGACAGCAAAAGCCGATTAAAAAGCGAACTTCTTCACTCACCCTCCAGGGGCCACTTGGGCGTGAATAGGAAAAATGAAAGGGAGACTGAGCGGGTTTGGCTGGATACGCGCGTGATTATAAACCCCGTAAACATCCCGGAGAAAGAAACACCAGGGGAGTATGCACTTTGAGAAAGTCAGAAATGCGAAAAGGGCTGCCTTTCCGGGAAGAAAGGGTTCTCTTTTAGCAGATCCGGGGAGGGGAGGTGGTCCTGAACAGGGTAAACCAAAAAAGGCATCAAGGCAGGCCAACTATACAGGAAAAAAACGCCAAGAAAATAGGGGCCTACGAAGTTGTAATCATAACCGTGACCAAGATTGAAGTCGGTCCTAGGAAGCAGCTGACTGTCCTGCTTAAAAGGAATGCGCCCTAGGGAAGGACGCCCCGCCTCAACCTGGCGGTTACACAAAAAGGGGGAAGAATGACCGCGTCACACGGCCTTAAAATGAGAGTAGATCACCGTACCTGAAAAGTGCACGGTCCTCCCTTCGTCAAGGACTTAGACGGCTTTTTCGCTCACCTCGGGGGGGGAAAGTGGAGGGAAAAGAGGGAGGGGTAAAAAAAGGGGAGAAATCGGAAAACCTGGAAGGCGGACTGTTCCAAGAAAGAGGGGAAGTTGAAATTGGTCATCACCTTCGAGAATCTGCATGAGTCGAAGAAGAGAGTTTACTCGTGAAGAAGGG
>Ga0179593_1438605_pt1 | contig 22818 bp, 35 predicted proteins | sample CZODoug2_1_08_16_FD_185931 | JGI IMG/M metagenome (GOLD analysis project Ga0179593, IMG submission 185931) | Vadose zone soil fungal communities from Angelo Coast Range Reserve, California, USA - CZODoug2_1_08_16fungal (PacBio error correction) | ecosystem: Environmental > Terrestrial > Soil >...
TCATCCTCAGGGGGATGAAGGCTGGACGGCAATGTTTAACTGGGGGGAAGGATTAGAGGCAACAAAAAAGGGGAAAGACTCAGTATAAGGAAACAGTCTCCAGAGGCATCCAAAGTCCGATTTCAACAACCACAGGAGGGGGATAGAAAAAATGAAAAAAAAGAAAAATCACAAGGGGGGAGTCAAATTTCGGATGAAAAGAGAGGCCAAAGAAATAAGAAAACACAATACGACAGACAAAAAAAAAAGAATACAGGGACAGGGGAACGGGTGTGCAACGGGGGTGGCTGAAAGGGGGGTGTGTGGGGGAGCAGAAAAAGAAAGAGCGTGAAGCAGTTTACGTGTGCCAATTACGCCGTTGCTTCTGACACAAAAAGGGTAGAGGGATACAAGACAAAAAGGAACACAGGCACGGTGCACTCATTCAGGATTCAACAATGGGGAAAGAGAAAGAAAGGGAACAACATGGGGGGGGTCTGGGTAAAGGGCTGCACATGGCGAGAAAAGGCACAGGGGGCGGGAAGGAAGAAAAATAAATGGAGAGGTAGTAATCACTCCGAAACACCTCAAAGAATTGCCAACAAAAAAATTCTATAGTGAAAGTGTAAAAGGGGGAAAGAAAGAGAAGCCAAGATAACGTCCGTCAAAAGCGTGGACTGGTGGGAAAGCGAAGTTGTCAATAATAGATGAGGGGGGGGAACGAAGGAAAAGGATAGAAAACTCTTGGTGAAAAGTAAAAATAAACTCTACCCAAAAAGGGGAAAGTAAGGGGGAAGTATCGGGGGAAAAACCGCTTGAAAATGTTGGCGTTTGCAACAAACAAACAGAGATCGAGGGGCAAACAAAATCTCGGGGGCCAGTGCCGGAAAAGGTTCCTGATCAAGAAGGGAAATTGTAAAGTTGAAGAGTCGGCGAAATGAAATTCTTGTCCGCGGTTTAGGGAGGTAATGACAAAAAAGAGCATACTAAAAAAAGGAAAAAGGCAAAAACCGCGATCGACCGACGCGGAGGAAGAAATCGGGAGGCGGGTTGGGGGGGAAAAAGAGGGGAAAGAACTCAGAAAATTGGAAAGGGAAAATCCGTGTGGGGAAAAGCCAGAGCCGAGAACTTGGGGCCAGCCGGATGTGGAGAGCCTTACGAAAAGGGGGAACTAAGTCCTAGGGGATGAGAGGAAAAAAAGAAGGCCTGTTGGGGACTCACATCAACTACCGAGCTGGGGGGGACAAACCGAGGGAAAACAGGACATAAAATGGGAAAAAATGCAACGCCTTCGTGGGAAACCCATCCCGATAGACATTCAGAAGGTAAAAGAAAAAGAGATAAAGGGGCGGTGGGGGGGGGTGGGGGGGTGTGCCTTGAAAAAGAGAAACCGAAAAGAAAGAATCAATCGGCCGATGTTAAATAATCAAGGGGAAGGTTACAGGCGGGGCAAAGAAAGGCAGGGCAGCTAAACGGGGTGACAGAAAAAGGAACTCGGGCTCCAGAAGCAAACAACTCTTCATCCAAGGGGAGGGGACGTCGTCGAAGTTTTGGGAAGAACATAACCCCCAAATTGCAACCTCCGGTACCTAAGCTATAAAATACGGGGAGAATTAACCAAGGGAGGGAAAATACTTGGAAGAGGGGGTCAAAGGTATCAACAAACAAGAAAGAGACTCTGGGGTTGTACTGCCGACTAACGGAAGCCAGGAAAAAAAGCGTGAAAGACAGGTAGAAAAAGCCAGGAAAGGCAGCTCCGAAAAAAGGCGCTACAAACTAGACAGCAACTAAACTCCCAGGGACACTTCCAAAGCAATCTAGAACTAGAACAAGACTAGGAACGCATCTCCTGAGTGACCTAGTTGGAAGGGGTCAGAAAAAAAATAAAAACTGGATGTGCACTGAGCACTTTAACACCCGCAAAAAAACCACATATATGCGGGAAAAAAAACAGAGGTGGAAAACTACAGGGGTGAAAAGGTACTCAACGTCCATTGCTATTGGGAAAAAAAAGAAAACCAGGATTTTTGAAAGTCGTCTTCCGAATAAAAGGGAACCTGCCGTACATGAGTTTGGGATGTTTCTAGGTTGTGGGGCGAACAGCAGCTTAGTTTGAATCGGTCCATGAGTTCTGTAAAGGAAAAAAAAAGGTTTATGAAGAAAAGGATCAAGAAAAGGAAAAAAGAACGTAGAAGGAAGGGCAGGGTTCACGGGGTCTGAGTAAAGTGGACCCGCAGCGCGTAAAGTAACGATCAGATCACAATTAGGGGAGGGTCCGGGTAAACTCAAAAAGAAGGGAAAAGAGTGGGGCTGGTCAGAACCAGCGGGGCGTTGGTACGCGATCGAGGGAAAAAGAACGACGGGTCCTTCGTCAGGGGTGGAAACCGACAGAGGGGCAAAAAAGAGAGGCAACAGGGACAGGGGGTTGGACGGGGAGACCGAGGCTTTACGAGAACATTATTCCGGAAAAAAAGAAGCAGGAGTGAGTGGTCCTATTGACTAAGAAGTTGTTGGAAGTCAAAATGTGTGCACCCAAAACAAATCAGACCTAATCTAAGTACCGGAAGAGGGACTGTGGGAAAAGGGGGAAGAGAAAGTGCTCTGTGGTATTCAACTTCAAACGAAAAGGCCTCACAAAAAGAAGGAGGCCAAACCTAACAAGGAAGAGGAAAAAGAGGAGGATATCAAAAAAGACACGAGAGGACAAGAAAACGGAACAACACTACACCTAAAAGCACAAAAAAAAGGGAAAACGAGCATTGGACTAGAGAGACGAACCGACACCCACAGAGAACTCTAACGATAGAAACTCCACAGGGGAGAAAACCTAAAGGGGTCTAAGGAAACGGAACAAAGAAGCCAGGTTCCCAGGGGTTAAAGAACGGGGAAGCTGCCACGACAAAGGGAGGGAGCATAACAGTCCGGGGGAGGGAATAAAAAGGTGGGTGTGAAAAAACAAAAAAAAACGTGGGGCATAATCCCGGAACCTAAAAACAAACAACTGAAGACCACTGAAGGAGGAGAGAGAAGCACGATACAAGTTAGAGTCAAAGGGGGAACGGGGGATGATGCAAAAAAGTCAACCAGGAGTCAGAAGTGGTGGGTGTCAAGATGACATAGAGTGTGCAGGAAAAGGGCAACGGGGGGCTAAGAGCAAAGGGGGGGTGTAGGTTGATAGGGATGGTTTAGGGGGAGGGGGGGTGGAAGGGGTTTCAACAAACCTAAGAACCTCGGTCAGAGAAAAAAAACCATTCAACCCTCAGCAAAAGGTAACGATTTGTTGAGAAGACCGGACTAGAAAAAAAAACAAGGAGAACTACGGGCTCGAGTAAGGGGGGGGGAAAAAAAGGCAAAAGTAACTCACCGCGAGCCGTCGGTGGGTGGTGAACAAGGTCAAAAATACTCACAGTCCTTGCCACATTGGGTGAGGAGCGGGCAAACAAGAAAGTGAGGGACATGGGGAAAGTGGCGAAAGAAAAAACATGTCAGGAAACGAACTTGGGAAAGCAGGGAAACTCAATTGCGGTTAAAGGAGGGGACAACACTTATGCAGGAAGCGCAATTGGGGGGAGGGGAAAAGGTGGGGGTGTTATTGTCTGCAAAAAAAAAGGAAAGGAAAAAAACGGTCTGGGATGGGATCGGGCCACAATCTCCATTGGAACCAGTGCTGGCAAGTAAGGTAAAATTTTGATAAAGAAAAGGGGGGTGTCCTCAATGGCAAAAGGGGGAAAAAAACTCAAGAAAATCACTCCAGGCCCGCACCTTTGCAACCTTGGGAAGGGAAAACATCACATGGGGGGGGGGGCGAGGGAACCTCACCTAAAATGGGAGAAGAAACCGGGTTGGGTGTCGTCAGTGGGGAAAAAACAAAAAAAATGATTTGCCAAGGCAAAGGGGGGAAGGACTGGACAGGGAAAAAACAATATCTGTGTCCAAGTAAAGACTTCGAAAAAAAAGGGACCGAGCACAAAAAGACCCTAAAAGCATTCCGCGTTCCACACCTGAAGGGGGGGGCGCAGGCATTTAGGTGGTCATAAAATAGTTTAATGAACGGTCGTGCGTATCTCACTCCGTGGGGGGGTTGCACTTAGAAGCGACCAACAACTCACAACAGGGAGGGGGGGAAATGAGAAACAATAGTGAGAAAGAGGAAATGCGGGGGGAACCTATAGTCCCTCCCCTTGATTGAAAAGAAGGGGGAGAAGGATCAAAGCTACAGGGAATGCTCGTCAGGGGTTGTGGGGGGGGGGGTGTTTTGGTTGGCGATTGTACAAACAAAGAGTGAAAGCTACTACCTCTTATTGGGGGAAAAAAGGGGCCAACCCAGAAGAAGAAAAAATTCGAAAGAGCATCTCACTACAAGGTAGGGGAAGAAAACCGGAAACTAAACAAAAAAAAAAACGCAACAGGGGTTCGGGGGTGACTTCACTGGACCAAAAGGAAATTGGAGAACTTGACTGACTGAAGGAGGCGAAAACGAAATGTTGTTTCTCAAGAAGGAAATAATACTGACCTCACCTTGCAGGGAAGGGGGAATTTCATGCGAACGGGGGCTGAACCTAAGGGGTGATGTAAGAACATCAAAAAAAAAGAAGAAGAGTCGGAAGCAACTGATCATTATTACAAAAGGCAGGGTGTTCCCTACTAAGCCCATTGGGGGGGGTGCGTAAGGTTGGGGGGAATAAGAGATCATATAAAAACAAAAAGCAAGTCAAAAACTTGAAAAAGGGTTTATTCCGCTGATGTACCTTTAATGAGGAACGGAGAACACTAGGAGCAGGTCCTCAAGTGAAGAGAATACGATGATTTTCATGGTGGTATTGTTGGGGACAGAACTCACTCTCAGCAGATTGTATGTTCTGCGGGAATCGGAATATGCAAGACCCACTTTAAAAACTACGGTAGCAGTGTAGGGAGGAACTTGTGAAGGGGGGGGCCGATGCATGGGGCAATACAAGACAACGCATCAAGCTTGCAGCAAACAGATCTCGCAGCCCCTCAAACGAGAGGGGAAAAAAGAAATCACCCTATGGGAGAAAAGGAAAAAAAGGCGACCCGACTGCTGAAAAACAAAAAAGTTGAACTGACGGATGTTCGCCTTCAGAAGAGGGATCAAAAAATTGTGGACTGAAACGCTCTGCGAATAGCTCAGTTACGGGGAGGGGGAAAATTTGGTGGGGGGGTGTGAGGGTGGCAGGGACGATGGGGGGGGGGTGTCCGAACGGAACGGGGGGTGGGGGTGAAACCCCTCTCTAAAGGGGAAAGGGAGTTGGGAAAGTTGGAGAAAACCAGTTGGCGCAAACAGTGGCATCCCTGTCTGGATTGGGGAAATGAAACTTTAGTACTTCGTTCCACTGAGAAAGGGAGGGTGGAGTGGGGGGGGGAGAAGCAAGGATATACAGCGGGAACTGGACTATCGGGGTAGGAAAAAACAGATATTGACAAACCTGTGGCTTTTTAAACGGAAGGGAGGAATGGCTGGGTGTGGGGGGCGGAGGGTTAAAATCTTCGAAAAGGGGGTGACGCAAGAAGATAAAAGGAAGGGGGACGGTTGTTGGTAAAGACAAGGTCTTAAAGGTCAAACCAGGAAGGGTCTGGGGAAAATAAAAGAAAGGAAAGAAGGCTGGTCTGGTCATAGATTTGGTCACACCCGTAACAGGGCTGCAGTTAGAAATTTGGTTGACAAAAAAGGGAGTGGTATTAAGAAGGGAGAGCTGATGTGAGGGAAAAGGGATCGGTGAAAAAAAAAGCCTATCAGTAACCTGGGGCAGAAAATCCCCAACTGTGGGGGCAAAAACCGGGAAGCCCCTCGCTTGTTTGGGGGGGCACTGCACTTTAACCATGAAGAAGAACGGAAAAGCATGTTAATTAAAAAAAAGGAGGGGTTCAAAAACAAAGAAAAACAGATCGGGAGTGAAGCAAGATCCATTTGTGGGATAGGGAAATTCACGGGGGCACATGGTCCAGATTGGTGAGGGAAAGCTGCTGGAGGTGGCAAAAACAGGTCGCTCTACAAAACGAAAAAGGGGGAAAAACGGAGACCACAGACCAGAGAGGGCGTTGAGAAAGCTATGTGGGGAGGCAAAAACTAAAGTAACGGAATGAAAGACCAAGGGAACAAGAGATTGGGGGCACGGCAAAGCATAGCCAAAAGACTCCGGAGAACAACCTCGGGAAAAAACCCAGCCAAATTTTGCCAAATGGGAGGGAAGTAAGATTGAGGAAGGCAAGGTTGTCAAATCAGGTACGCGGGCCCGGGGGGGAGAAAACTTACACACAACCTTAGAAGGGCCGGAGTAAAGTTGGGGCACCAGGTTGGTAGAGGAAAGAGGGAGTATTTCGGAGGGGGAGGAGGGTAAACCAGGGGTAGTACCTTTACGGATCTTGGGAACACACATCCGAACTCGAAACGAAAAATTAAAAGGGTGCGGCCAATGGAACTCTTTCCACGAAAGGGGAAGCAAAAAACTAAATTAATGAGGGCCGTAGAATTTTGTGTCACGCACCTCAGCAGGTTTGAAAGGAGAAAAAAAATGAGTGCGAGGGGGAATACGGTCATGGAGAGTGGGTCGTGAGAAAAAAAAAAAGCCAGCAGGGATGGGAGAGGGAGGGGGAGCACATACAGCTTGGCCCCCAACAAAGAAAAAAACTAACGGGGGAGGGGAACATTGCCCTTATAGACATGGAAGAAGGAGGCCAACCAAAAAAGTCGCCAATGGGGGTTCTGGTGCAGACTCTGGACATAAAAAGCCACAGAGTTCCAGGACTCAAAAGAAGAAAGGGGGAAGGTCGCCCACAGACAGAACTTACGGTAGAGAGACTTAGGGGGGAATAAAGGCGGGAAGAAAGTGGTGGTGGGGTTGCGGAAAAAACAAAAACAATAGCATCGTGTGAGAGAGGTCGGGGCCCATACAGGGAAAGGGCGACACCGTGGGAAAATTTCGTCTGCGTCGGGCGTCAGGAGCGTGGCGGCGGGGGGAAAGAGCAGTGGGAAGGCGGAGTCTGCCGGACATTTTATGCTGCACAAAAAAAAAAAGGGGGGGCCTTTGTCAAGAAGGAGGACAGCGGAAGACGGCACTGGGGGCGCATGAGAGGGAGCTGTCTTTTGGGGGGGGAAACAAAGACCCAAATCTGCGTGGGGGGGCAGGGAGAAAAGAGGGCATGGCGTTGGAAAAAAGGAGGCGGGGAGGTGCCCGGAAAGTTAGAGAAGCGTCATTTTCCAAAGCAGAGGGGCACTTTGTCTATACGCAAGAGGACTTCTGCGATATACAAAGATGTCAGCGGTATTGGTCGGAAAGGGAGAGTGCGAATCAAAGGAAGGAAGGGGGAAAGGAATCATCACGTGCGGTAACGTTCAGGGGGGGGAAAGGGGGGCGTTTCCTCCGGGGGCGTCATTGCAAAACAGAACAAGAAAGCCAGCAAAAAAAACAGGAAAGATGATAGTCTTTCTTGTGGGGGGGGAAAGGGCTGGGGGCAAGAACAAAACTAAACACCTGGCCACTTTGAAAGGAAGGGTTCCCGGATGGGAAGTTCAATCCAACTTTCCCGGGGTCGAAGAAGTTGCCCTTGCAACAAAGAAAGAAGGCTCGGGGAGGGGCGAGTTCACAAAAGATCACCGGTTAAAGAAAAAGGGGGTCGATTTGCGTTGGTAGGGGGGAGAAACCATAGTTTTCGTTGGGGAAAGGGAGGGGAGGGTAAGGAACACTGCGAAGATAACGTGAAAGGGGCGGGCCTTTTGTACCAAACCATTCTCCTGGAAAAAGGGAAGGAAGAAAAAAAAACAGGAATTCCAGTGGGAAGGGCCAAATGTCGACAAGCTAGGACGACGGTCCACGGTGGAAATGGGGGGGTGGACAGAGATTCGGACAAAGGAAAAGGGAAACGGGGTTAACGAGAATTGGGTTAGTGCGCAAAAGCCTTCAAAAAAAAAAGAGTTAAAAAACGAGGAGGACTTGCAAGCCTGTGTTCCTCACAGGTGAAAAAACTTAGCTATAAAAAAGACCTAAGGATGTTGGTGGTGGGGAATCGAGAAAAAACTAAATGCAAAAAGTGCGGCATGGGCCGAAAAATGGGCTCGGAGCGTGAAACTCGGTCCAAGAAACCTCCTTTCTGGCAGGAAAAACACGGTTGAACTGGAAAAAAGTAGGACTTCCTAGCACAGGGTTTTGAGTCGCGCCTTTTCTGGGTGGGGGGGTGGAGGGCCCGGGAAGGTCATTTAGGCGGGTTGGGATCACAAAGCAGGTCCCTACGAGACTGGCGAGGGTGTACTGGTATAAAAGCAAAATAGGGGGGGGGGTTGGAGAAGAGGATGAGAAAACGGGAACTGTGAATCGGAGATATGAAATGCCACTGCCATCTCATTTACCAGGAAACATTGGGCCACTGACAGCCACACGAGGGAAAATGGCAACGCAAGCGTGCTAAGACGAATAAAAGGATCAAAAGGTGTCAAAAAAAGGGTCGATGGGAGTGTGTGCTGGTTAAATGATTGCAAAATGGGATATTTGGGGGCCGCATCCCTGGGGGGGGACAGTTTAGAAGCAAAAACTTCTTGAATGAAGAGATGGGGGGGGTTTGCACCCCCAAGTTGGGGGGGGACGGAACAAAGCTGTTGCAAAAAAAAAAAGAGAAAGTGCAAAAAGCTAGGTTCCTCAAGCCACGGGTACAAAAAATAAAGTCGAAGCAGCCCTCTTTTCTAAAATTCAGGAAGAGGGCCCGTTTTGGTTTTGGAAAGGAACGCGGGGGTAGACCACTGTGAAGAAAACAAAGAAAGGGTAGTGTGAGTCATAAAGATGAGGGGCAACAACAACAAGCAAAGGGAGAAAAGAGATCAGGAAGTTTCTGACTGAAAACTAACAAGTTGGTCAAAAAACGGGGGTGCGCTGACCTGTTAGAGCCAGGGACGAAAAAAAAGCCGAAGACACATAATGAACGATTTTTAAAAGGGCGGGGACTACTTGATCCTTCGTGAACAAAAAAAGGAGCCTTTATTCTCGTACCTCTAATGGGGGGATAAACAGGTGAAAAACAAAAGGAGATAATTCACGAACGGTCGAAAAAAAAAAGCATACGGCAATAGGAGCGCTCGCGATAGGAAAGCGGGGCCCTTGCGGTCGTTGGGGTGCGTGGGATGGTGTGCCAATACGTCCCCCGAAAATAAATCGACAACCGGTGACTGGTGGGGGGAGTCTTCCCCCGCTGACGGGACCAAGGGAGAATCGGGAGATAAAAAAGGGGTGGCAGATTCGTCGGAGGCCCGGAATACAATAATAGAAATAAACCCCAGGTAACTCCAGGGGTGACCACAACACCCAAAACACAAAAAAACGATTGGGGGAAAGCCCAGACGCAGGTAATTCTAGTAATTACCTGAGTGGATCAAAGCCTGAACCGTATGAAGAAGAGGCCAAACAAATGGCAAGAAAAGGATCCTACTTGGGGGGGGACTGTACAGCAAGTAGGGTAAGGTTTTCTTTTTGTGCATGAAGGTTCACGTCAAGCGGATGCCTTTTGGACAGCCTCGAGAGGGGGACGCGCCCTGTAGGGGAAGCAGTATTCCCACAAAAAAGAAAAAGAGGACCACAACGCAAGAAGAAAGGACAACATATTCTCATGTGTTGGACAGAATCAGTAAAGGGGGCCAAAAAAAAGGAACTAAAAGTCTTCATTAGAAGAAGGGATGTATTGATTTAACAAAAAAAAATCACAATGAGGTCAAATAAGCCCGAGGGAAGAAGAAAGAAGGCAGTGAAGAAAGCTGGCGATCTTCACTCGGCCACAAATTAAGCAGGGTGGTAAACCTACCAGGAACGGACACAGCGTCCGGGGAAAAAAGGAAAAAAGGAAAGTGCCGAGAGCGACGCGAAGGGCACATGGTTGAAAAAAAAGCAGGTAAATATAAAGAAAAAGGGGGTGGGTTTGGGCCTGAATCCAGGACGAAGACCAGAAGAATCTTAATGGCAAAAGAAAATGGGAAAGAAAGCGACCAAGTTGACGGTGGGAAGCGTGATACGAGGCAACGTTGTGTGAAATCATCCGGAAAAGCCCCAATTCGCTTTAGAGGTTGGGCAATGGGAAAACTTCAGACGTCAAGAGGGGGGGGAGGAGGGAAAGCCATGAGTGGCGTATAGGGGGGCGGGAAAGCGGTGCCTGGAAAGAGGGTGAAGAAAACAGATAAAAGATGGATAAAAGAAAGAAAAAAGATCGGGGAAAAAATACATAGTTGTCGAAGGGGGGAGGAAGAAAGGGTATTTAAGACAAGAATGAGGTTACAAGCATATCAGCGCCGAATTGTTCCATCTCGTTTTCCTGAGCTAAAAAGGGAGACCGAGAGGCTGGGGTGGTATAAAAAAAATCGCAGAAGGCCTTTTTGGGCGCATCCTACAAAGGCCATAAGGACTTAGTGGGGAGGGGAAAACGAAGCCCTCTGAAAAGGGGGGAGGGACTGCGTAAATTTTCGTAACAAGGGGGGGGGGTCTAGGGAGCATCAAGCACCGAATCGGTGGAAGAAAAAAGGAAAAACGCCCAGCATAGTGTGGGGGGGGATTGGTAACCGTTGTCCCAGGGAAAATAGAATTACGAAGCAGCAGGAGAGTGGTCCTTCCTTAGACCTTGAAAAAAAGGTCGGAGTATCGAAAAGAAAAGAAAAGGAAGTGCAGCTAAAAAAAAAAAAAAAAGCCTGCGACTGGAGAAAGTATTAAAGGGTAAAGTTAACTCAAAGGGGGTTACGGGCAAGGTGCCCCAAAGGGTGGTTGGCGGGTCCACGGGACGGAGTAGGATGCAGTTGATTGACGGGTGGAGACTCGCGAGGGGGGTTGTCAAGGGTGTGGTCAGGAGGGTGCAAGGAAACAGAGTCTATGGGGATAGCGGGGGACGATTATTGAGCGTAAGGAAGGACCTGGCAAACAGGTTTGGGGTGCGGAAGGAAAACACCCTGTTGAGTCCTCTATAGGGGGCCAAAAGAAAAAAAAGGTCCAGGCATACTGGTTGAAAGGGAAGGGCATGATACTTTGGGTGTGACGACACAAAAACGCTACAACGGGTAAGAAGCGTCGGGGGGAAAAAGGCTGAGGGCCGAAAGCAAACAGGCCACAGGGGGACGATTACCAACGTCAGTTGGGAGCATCTGGGGGGGGAGGGGGGAGGTAATGTCAAAGGGAAATCAACCGAAACAAAAAAAACAGGAAAAAAAGTTTGTGTGGGGGGGTGGGTGGGAATGACCGGGGTCTACAAGCCTCTGAAGTAGGGAAAAAAAGCCATCCCACCAAGGAAGAGGCGGAAATCCATTAGGGGCCTTTAGACGGGAGAGGAGCGACCCAACAAAGAGAACGGGGTGGGTAGTGTAGATCAAAACCAGGCAGGGGCCTGTTAAACCCTCCCCTCGGGAAACGGAGGATCTAAATTGATCTTCTGTGGCAGGTGTGGTGCAGAAAAAAAGCAGCCACAAAAAAGGAACGGAGGGAAAGGCACACAGGGGAAAAAAAGGAAACAGCGAAAAACCCTGACACTTCGCATAGGGGAAGGCAGTCAACGACTGGGCAAAAGATTACTCCGTCACGCAGGATAGGTTGGAGCATGAAGAAAGGGAAGGGAAAAAAAAAGAGAGATTCAAGAAAAAAAACGAAATCGACCCTTCCCTACATGGGGGAAGTTTGTGGATGGTTGCCCTATGTTGTTGCAAACAAGGGGGAGAGTCGGAGAGCACGATGGATGTCCCAAGAGATGGTCAGAGAAAAGTGTATGAGGAGAAACATAGCGTTCAGTACAACGAGGGCAATTAAAGAAGTGTGGAGGTGCAGTGGGGGGGGGGGGGGTCTGGGTCCGCAGGTGAAAAGAAAAAAAAGCGCGGTTACTTAAAGAAGCTGAAGGAGAATTCCTAAAGGGAGCGAGATGTGCACACTTAAATCCCTGAGGGGGGAGGGTGGAACCAAAAGGGGGGGGGGGGGGGGGGGGGGGGGAGCGACGAGAACCTGAAAATGAGGGAGCATGTAAGGGACGGGGGGGGGGGGGGGGGGGGGGGGGGGGGGGGGGGGGGGGGGGGGGGGGGGGGGGGGAGTGGGGGGGGGGGGGGGGAGAGGGGGGGGGGTCTGCAAAAGGGTTTTGGGCCAGCACTGCACGCGCGACTGCTTGACAGACAACCCGGTACGCGCGAGGTTGGCGGTCTGCCTGACGTAGGGAAGTAACCGAGCATGTTCCTGTAAAAAAAAAAAGAATCTCGGGGGATAGGTCTTTCCTAGGAAGTACGACGTAATGTGGCCCAAAAATCTCTAAAAGGATCTTTGGGAAAAAGGGGGGGAAGACAGCCTGTAGGGAAATTGGAAAAAAACCGGGACCAATACGAATTAAGAAGTGCGAAACAAGAAAAAAGGGAAGAGAATTAGGGGCGACACATAGTCGCAGATTCACAAACTCCGACAAACGACCTCGCCGAAGAAAAAGCGACTAGGAGACCAAGGAAAAAAACGAGGGAAAAAAAAAAAAAATTGCTGTCTATAAAAAGGGACGATAAGGATGGAACTCCTCACAGGGCAGGTACTTCAAAGGTCGTGCGCAGACCAAGAAAGGGGTAAATCTGTGGGGGGGGAAAAAAACCCATTTCCGTCAGAACAATTAATCCGCCGAAAAAAAAACCCCACCCGTCTACAACGACTATGCGAAAATAGAAGAAGGGAGCAATCTAAAAAAGGGGAAGCATTGAGACTTTTCCTGACGGTCAAGCGAACAAACTTATGGGTCAAGTTGGGATGCAGTTCGTTCAAACGTTCCTGTGGACACTTTTCAAGACGAGGTGAAAGTAATGATCGGAGGGGGAGAAGGGGGGTGAAGCTGGGTGGCGCAAAGGAAAGGGGATTGGGGGGGAAGCGGAAACAACTGGGACCTTCCAAACCAAAAAGGGGTACCGACGTTTGTTTGCTCCCCGGGGCAAAAGAATGACCACACCCAGAAAAAGGGCGGGGAATGGAGAATCCCAATCATTCAAAAGAAGCAAAACCTTTCCTTTTAATTTTTAAGGGGGTGACCATCTCCCCATGTCCAGTACAACTTCAACTTGCCATGGTATCATCTCATCGCAGCCAAAGTACTGGGCGGGGAGTGGGGCGGAAAAGGGGGTTCTCGGAAAACCATCAACAAGGAAAGGAAACAACACAGTAATCCTATTAAGAACAGGAAAAAGTCTTCATGTCAGCATGTGGGGGAAACGGAGAGGGTTGTGAAAAAAAGTGCGACCACAGCAAGAATCGAGGGTCTGACCAGAACAGTGAGGTAAAAAAAAGCCAACTTCATCCATCACCTAGGTGGCCGGCATATTTGCCGGTGTGAGAGAAAAACGTGGCCGCCTGAAGGCGTCAACTTTCGGAAAAAAATAGGGAGATGCAAAAGGCCCCGTTAAAAAAAACAATACAACATGGGGGGGGTGGGGGAAGCAACCTGTTATGGGTAACGAACCCTCACTCGAATGATCAACATTGGATGTTGTGGGGGGAGGAGAGGGGGGTGTTGTCATTTTGGGAGGAAGAGGTCGAAGCAGGGCCGTCTTTCATAAAATACGAAAAAGTTTAAAAAGCGAAAAAAAGAGCAGCCATCTCAAGAAGGCCGCGGGGGGGAAGGAAGGTGGGGGGGACGATTCACGCAAATGTATGGGCCATAAACAAGAGAAAGGATCAGATTTGCAATCAAACGTCTGCAAACACACAACAAAGCTGAGTTAGAGGGAGATAGATAGTGATGAAACGCGGAAACAGCGATGTTGTACAGCATATGGGAATCCGGAAAGGTCCTCGCAATGAACAGGCAAATGTGACTTTGAGATTTTGGAAGGGGGAGGGAAAAAACGAAGGCACGCGGAGAAAAACAGTTTCTTGCCAAACAGGCGTCACATCCGGAAGGGCAATACACAGGAAGCCATTTCGAGGGGAAGGGGGAAATACCGCCGGAACCCTTTTGGGAGGTTGTCACGGCAGAAAAAGGTGGGCCTATATTGGGGGAAGAAGTGGCCTCAAGGAAGCGGGCCAAGGGTTTCTAACCAGCACATAAAATAACAACAGCAAAGGGGCATTGCAAGAATGGAGATGAGGACCCAATAACGAAGGAACAAACAGAGAAAAAAGAGTGTGGCCTGGTTCGCCGAAATCAAAGAAGCCAGGGGGAGAGCCACTGCTTTCCTGAAAGAAAAGGGGAGGGGGGGGACTACTAAGCCATGGGTGGGTTGGGGCGGAAAAAGGTGGTTGGGTTTGGGTCAAGGGCGAAATAGAAAGCCAAAATCCCTACTAAAAAGGAAGGTGAGCTTCGGAATTACCGAAAAGGGCCGTGAGTACTCGGGAGAGGGTAAAAAACCACACTTCCGACAAGTACGTGTAGCATTGGAAGGTAGTTGGCACTCCAGAACGAAGCCTCTCCTTGGGGGTGTTGGGCATTCTTATGGAAAACGCACACAACTTCCGACTTGGGGGGTTGGGGAGGTCAAGTGGTGAAGCTTAACAAGGAAAAGGGACTTGTAAAAATCTTCACCAAGGGGCCAAAAAGCAAAGATAAATCACATCACCCGGGATCAAGGGGGGAAAAAAAGGTCAAGTGAGAAACCGAAGGGAACGACGGTGAAAAATCAGGGGGTTTCTCTTGTGAGGAGATGGCTTAACATTGGTTTATCTGGGGGGAACAAAAAATCTCTATCGCTACGAGGGGGAAGGAGAAACCGGGGGTTTTGGGGTTCTTTGGGGGGGTGTGCGGCAAGAATGTAAAGGGTTCCTGAACGGGTAAAAGGGGGGGGGGGGGTTGTTCCAACCAAAGCGAAGGAAGGAGGGGGGGGGAAAACAGGGGCGCCGCATTGTCAGTCGCCGTATGAAAGTAAGACGAGTCTGTTGGCGGAGGGAAAAAGGGCTGGAGAAATTTTGTTGGAAAGCGACCGCGTTTCTTGTAAACGGGGAAAAAAGGCGTCGGAAAATATTCTGCTTTGGGGGGGGAGTTTCGGAGGGAAAGGGCACGGGTTGTGTCGGAGTTGAAAAGGGGGCTAAATTTTGCGCCGCAAGTCTCTCCAGGGGTCGTTTGGTACTACCATTCCTTCAAATTGGATGAAGGGAAGCAACAGCGTCCCAGGAAGGGAATAAAAAAGCACATCTTTGCGCGTGGAGAATTTTGGGGGGCACTCAGCGTGAAGTAATGATTGAAAGACGAAATCGAGGGGAAATTTGGAAGGGGAAAAAAAGGGGTCGGGGGTGGGGAAAGACTATGAATTAACAGGCAAAAAAAAAAAAAAATCAATACCAACACGGTCCCTGGCCTGAAAATCGCCTGGTTGCCTGCGGGACAAACTAAAAGTGGCCGCCGGCAGAATTAAAAAAAAATAAGGTATTCAGAGGGTGAAAAAAAAAACCACGCCCAGCTTGCGGGAAAAAAAAGAGCCCTTTTCAGGAATGAGAAGTAGCCGAAAAATTTTGGGTTAAGCCGCCAGGGGGAAAGGGGAAATGAGCCACGACAAGAAAAGGGCCCCTTACCTGTCGCGCGGGGTTTAACAAGTCCTCTGGCGTGTCATCATCAACTCGCTGACATGCTACAAAGGAGCCATCATCGCACCAGAGCGTCAGTAGCAAACACAAGGGACCATCCAAAATGTCCATTATTTGGAGGAAGGGTAGGGATTCGTGCCAAGTCCGTACTCAAATTCCGGATGTTCGAGAAGTGCTACAAAAAACTATCCAGACGGTGACTGGAGAAAAAGGGTTGCCAAATGTTTTTAATGGGGCAAAATCCTTGCGGACTGGGGGGACCAGAAACGGGGTGGGGAAACTTATTCCAGGAATCGAACATAATGTCCCAAAAAGAAAAAAGCCGCAAACTAGAAACCTATAAAAGGAGGTAAAGAAATAAAAAGGGGTGCGTACATGAGAGGGAAAAAGTTGTGCAGTCAAAAGCAGCAGCTAATGTGGACGAGAAATCGTGGCTTAGGGGGGAAAAGCAAGGGACCGCCAGATGTATTCAAAGGGGGGGGAACCAGCATTGTCCCACGCGGGGTCGAAAACAGGATGTAACAGCCCACAAGGCAGACAAAACACCAAGAGCCTTTTGACGGGGGTGTGCTGGTAGGGAAAAAATAAGGACCTCCAATAAAAAAGGAGAAAAATCGTTCTGGAAGCTCAACCTGCTCGGGAAAGAAAAGGGGGGGGCAAAAAGGGAAGAATGAAGGACTTCAATGGGGGGGGGGGGTGGGGAAAAAAAAAGGTCACAAAAAAAGTAGCAGAGTCAAAAAGGAAGGGAGCCTGGACTTTGGTTATCTGTTTCGAGGAAATGTCTGCGGGATTATCAGAACTGACTTTCGATACGGACGCACGGAAGACAACCTGGGAGAGAGGAAAAATGACAGTTTGGAAAGGCCAATTCCCAAAACTAGGGAGGGAAGAAAAGAGAATATTTCAGGGGCGGGGAGGAGGGGAAAAACTCGAAATATAAAAAAAATTGGTCTAACAAGACACGGTAAGGGGGGGGGGTCACACTCTGACTTCGACAAAAAAAAACATGGGGTTCGAGGAATGCTCCCAAAGGTCCCAGAGGAGAAAGGAGATCCAAAGATAATTCGTTAGGGGGGGGGATGCTGAACCACAACCCGTGGGAAGGAGAGTCCAAATATGCCCAATTTGAGCTGATGTCAAAAGAAGGTAAACTCAGTTCCTTTTCGGAAGAAGGGGTGGAGAAGGCACAACGGAATGCATAGGAAGAAAGACACAAAAAGAAACTGATCAGTGTTAGCCTTGGTTCCTGGGTGGAGCACAATCTAAAAAGGAGTCATCTAAATTTCGAAGGATGGATTCCTCCACAGGTCCCTTCGAAGTTGAGAATTGGACGGGTGGACCAAGACAGCTAAACTAAGGGGGGGGGGGTCGCGGGGGGGACGCGGTTCGCAAAATGGGGGACGTCGGTGGAAAGAAGCGAAAAAGACATTACGCAACATTGTCAGAGATGTAAAGTGTCGGCACCAGAGGTAGGTTCTTGCGGGGAAAACGTATTACACCACGCTAGAATGGGGAACACAACTTATCTTTCAAACAAGTGCCCCACGGTCTAGACGAGACTGCCCGGAGGGGGGATTGCTGCCTTGTTAAGTCCACGAAACGGAAAGGGTCGGTTGAAATGAGGGGGTTGGACCGAGAAGGGGGGGCGCGGGGGGGGGGGCGTTGACGAACCATAATTTGGGGTTTTGGGGACGAAGGAGCGTCAAACCTCCAAGAAACTTCGGGATGATTGCCTCTTTTGTGACTCGTTTGTGACCTGACAACTAGACACCAAACCCTATTTTGTTGTGGGAAACAAGCCGGAGAGGCCGGATCATACGCACGGCCTAACTGGCTTAAATACCAGGCCGAAACCTCAAAGGGCTGGTCAGGCCAACCTTACGAAGTTCCGGAAAGCATGTGGGTTTGTGCGAAAACTGGTGGACATGGAGGGGGCGGATTGAAGCGGGTGGGCTGGCCAGGTCCTTATCAAACGGATTCCTGCCGTATGGGGGGGCAGGGTATAAAAGAGGTGGGTGGGGAAGGGAAAGTCGAGAGAGGATTCCTTCCGAGCACCAGGGAAGTATCGAAAAAGCCGCCAACTAATGATAACATGCAAAGGTCGAGGTGGGTGGACGTTCTTGAGGGGAAGGAGAAGGTTCAGAAAAAGAGAATGTTGCGCGCCAGAAAAAGAGGGGAGAGCGGCTTGAATTCTCCATAAAATTTGGCCACGTTGCGGGGAACCAAGAAGGTCGGTGGGGACGAAGAAAGGATATCCTCAAGGGGGAAAAGGGGAAAAAAACAGACGAAGCAAGTGTCACGAAAAGCCCTCTGAACGAAAGGGAATATGCTTTGGTTTTTTCGAACCGCTGTACCAACAAAGAAACGGGAGAAACGAAATTGGGGGTAGGGGAGTCACAAAACACCCTTCTCTCACTGTGAAAAAACAACACCAAAAGGCTTTAGGGCAGGAAAAAAGAAAAAAAGGAAAAGAGCACTTAGAGGGACCAACCCTAACAATTTTCAAAAGGGGGGGTTGCGAAGTGGTGGTACCGCGGAGCGTACGAAAACAAAAGTCAGGGGAGAAATAGTGAAAAGAAGACGTTCACTGTATCAAGGGAGGAAGAAAGATAGCCTTTTTCTAGGGAAAGCTCTTGGCGAAACGGAAAAGAAGAGAAATGACACGACGAGAAGGAATAGCGAAGAAGCGGCTAAAAATGGTTGGGGACACTAAATGAACCAACGCACAACTAACAGAAGCAGGGGGGGGAAAACTGGGGTTTTTATCGGAAACGCGGCGGAGCGGGGATGCTTACGCGCACAGAGCCCGGGGCATGGTCGAGCCGGTCATATCGCCGATGCATCCAGGTCCCCCACCCGACTGAGGACCGCAATCTCCATTTTAGGAGGGAGGAAACGGGCAGCAAAAAGAAAAAGACGGCCGATCCCGAAGGGAAGCACAAACATGGTCAACAGGGACTCTAAAAACTTTGGGGGGAGAAAGGGGTACGCAGACACAGCGAGGGTTTCTGTGACAGCAGTGGAAAGGGAAGGGTAACCGGGGTGGAGGGAGGAGGCCAAAAAAAGGAGGTGGTCGGAGGATGGAACAACAAAAACACAGGGGGGGCTGGTGCGGCTCAAAAATCAACGAGGACAAAAAGAAAGGTGCAATTCTAAGAGTGGTTGGGAACGGGGGAGGCTCTTCATACATCAAGGGAAACCATTTGCAGGAAAACGCACATCGAATCGACAGGCACAATCCCACTCATTTACCCACCCGACAGTACCCAGGGAGAGGCAAAGGAAAGGGGGAGAAGCAAACAATCAGAGCAGTCACCAAAGGAGGACGGCCCCCTGTCAAACCGGTGAAAGCAGCAAGTCAATCGAGCGTGGAAAAAACGAAGGCCGCAAACAGAAGCTGTTTATGGCCGATGCTAAAAGAAAATCGAAAAAAATTTTTTGCGGAAGGTGAGCGTAAAGAGCCAAAAAAAAAAAAAAACTGGTTTGCAAGCGGCGAAACTCTCTTTGGACGGCCAACTTCTGCACGAAGAACTTTTCTGGAAGCATAGGGGGGAGCACTTTCGGAAAAGGGGGGGGTGGGGAGGCGGGGGTAAGGGCCACACAGAATAAAAGGCCACCTTTCACGATCAAGCATATGTGCTGGCCTTGGGGGGGTTCTGAAAAAGGGGGGCAGAAGAACAAATTATTAAGCCGAAAAGAAGGGGTTTCACGAGGCAATCGAATTGGCAGCTGTCGGAAAGGGGGGAGACCCGGGAAAAGAAACCTGGGGGGATGGTGGGGAATAAAAGGAAGAAACCGTGGTTGCACGCACAGCAAGACAAGAGAGAAGCTAGAAGATGGAACACAGACCGCAGGAGAAAAGGAGGGCACGCGATTGGAATGATCGTGCAGTGGACACGGATCCAAGAAGGGGGAATCCGTCGAAAAGAACCCACCATCCCCTTTGGGGGGGGTGGGGGAAATTTGGAAATCCGAGGGGGGACGAAGGGGGGGGCGCGATTGGCCAAGGACGTGCTGGGAAACGCGGCGTATCGAAATCAGGTCAGCACTACAATCCACGGGAGGAAGACGTTACGGGTGGGGCTATGGATAATGGGTGGTGTATTTGGGGAGGGGAAAGTCTGGGCTAGGCTTGGGGTTGGGCTGGAGACAACGGCGGTAAATGAGTTGTGATTGGGCATTAAAAGTGGGAAGGCCATTGGTCTTGGATTGGGGCTAGGAGCGAGGGGGGAAGGAGATGACAAGGGAACCGGGACCCGCCTGAGAATGGGGGTGTGGGATCTGGGGCAGGGGGAACGCAGAGGGGGAGAGGGGTGAGAGCTTGGAGGGAGAGTAGATAGGGAGTCCTGTGGGGAAGGGGGAGCTGAAAAGGGAGGGTAGGCGGACGGAATAGAAGAGGGGTGTGGGAGGAGGACAAGATAGGAGAAGGGGGACATGAGTGACCAAGGTCAAGTGACGGCGACGGTTGGGCAGCGTGTGTGGGGGGAGTCGCTAAGGGGTGAGAAGAGAGGCGGCACGGCATTGGAGGGTAGGGGAGGTGGGGAGGGGTAGCAGCGGGCAAGAAAGGGGAAGCATGGTGGAGGAGAGGGGGAGAGGTGAATAGTGCGGTGGATATAGGGGCTAGGGTGCTAGGGGATGGATGCAAGGTGGGAGGGGGGGGTGGGACGTGATAAAATTTAGGGGTGGAGAAGGGCGTCGGAGAGAGGGGGGCGGAGTGGGGGTACCTGAGCCTAGATGGGTCTTGGGGAGGAGTACGGTACGGATGGAATCGCAGCGTGACACGGCGATGGAGGGCGGGTGCTCCTGCTCATTTGTGAGGGGCTTCAGGGCGCGGTGCAAACGACCATATTAAAGAAATCGAAATTGGCGGGTAAGAGGGTTGTTCTGGTTATGGTACGATGAGGTGAGGGTTGGTTTGGGGGGTAGCAGACGTAAAAAACACCAGTGTCCTTGGGGTCGAAGGGAACTACTAAAAAAGGGGGAAGGAGCGTCGGGGGATGGGCAGGGAAGTTTGACTGAGGACAGGGACGGCTGGGGAGAAAACCTTGTTTATGTCAAGAAGCACTGGTCCAGGCGATGAGAGGGGGGGTGGTTTGTTGGTCTATGAGGGGGGTGACGAGGGGGCAAAAGTCTGTTCGCGCCGGCGGAAAGCGGAAAAAAAGGGGAAGGGGCTGAGGTCAAAAGGCGATAACAATCTCGAAAAAAAAAGGGAGTCGAAGGTCTCAAGGTCAATGCTGATTATGGGGCGGAGTATACAAATCCAGGGGAAAGTGGGGGGGGTTAGATCTGAATATGAGTGGGAAGTTTTTCAAACACGAAGAACCGAAAACACAGGGAGGGAGAGGCAGGGGGCAGTCAGGTAAGAGTGTATGAGGCTTGTCTTAATCCCTCAATGTCGGAAAGAAAAAAAGATGTGCATGTACAAACACCTTGGGCAAACGAGAAGAAGGCTCCAGGAGGGTGGAGCAGGAGGTGACAAGTGGAAGGTGAAACGTCGCTCCCGGTATTAGGAACCAATTGGTAAAAAACACAGGGAAGTTGGGCTTGAAAGAAAGGGGTGGGTGCTGAGGGAAGGCGCTGGGGCTAGGATGAAACGGAGTCACTGTCGCGAAAATTTATGAGAAAGGGGGGCCGCGGAGCGGAATCAAGGGAGGGCCAGGCAAGGGGGCCAAGTAGGGACGGGCGCATTGAGTGAACCTAAAAAGCGTAATACACAATACGGTTGACTTGAGATGTAAGAAGTCTATTGAGTAACCCGCTGTTTATGTGTTGGTACATCGAGAATAAAGCTTCATTAGGGAACTTTTTGGCCCAAAGAAAGGGGGAAAAAAAAAAGATATGGGGCAAAAAGAAGGTGGCGTTCTGCCTTCAGAGGCTTTTTTGAGAGAGACGGTAGCAAGGGTGTTGGTCTGGGAAAAAAAAGGCGATCTGCTTCCTTAGGAAATACGGGCTGGCAATCCAAACCAAGAATACAGGAAAAAGCTTGGGTGGGAAATTTGGGGGGGGAAGAACAAAATGCAAAAGTGAGGGACCTTAGGAAAGGAGGCCAGACCCATGATAGAAGGAGAAAACAGGACCTTGAAATAGGAGCTGGGGGTAGAAATCCTACCGACGGGAAATCAAAAGAAAAACAACACTCCTCAAGCAGAAAAGAACACGATACTTATGAGTCAAAACGGAATAAAAAGGACTATCGTCGGTGGACTCACTCAATGGTTGGGTTTCTTCTTTACTTAAGAGCCATGACACGATAACTGGATTTCAATAAAGACAAAGGGACTGCAAGTCGGGAGAGGAAAGAAATGAACGTGACAGAGGAGGGGTTGGAAACAAACAAGGTCGAGGGTAGGAGACAAACGAAAAAATAAAGGGAACAATAGAGAACCCAACAGGAAAGAGCGCACTAACTAGAGGTAAGAGCAATCTAGGAAAGTTAGCAGGAGACATAAATCTAAAAAAAACTTCATCTAAATGGTGGATAACGCCACTCGGCTCCTGTGGGAAAAACACTGGGGGCGGAAAGGGTTGCTTTCTTGGCAAGAGGTGGTCTCGGTGGGGAGCGTGACAAAAACGAGGGGGACCGCTTGAGACTGGGGGGCCAACTTTGTACCCCACCGAAAACCCAACCGGGAGACGGTGGGTGCGGCCTACGCGCGTTCCAGGGGCCCCCACAAAACAGCGCCGCGGGGATCGTTTAGAGCCAAGTAACGGAGGAAACCAAAAAGCACCTGGTCTTGTAATTGGGGGGGAAGATCCAGGGACCCTGCCAGGTGCTGACCAAAGGGAAGGAAAAAAAAAAAGCTCCCCACGCAAACCCGTAGGGGGGGGCCTTGGGGGGATCAGAAGTCGCGACCAAACCGGTAAACCAACCAAGGGGGGAGGGGGGGAGGACAACCCTGAAGGATTCAAGCAATGCGGACACGCAGGTTTGTGGTGTTTGGGCTACTGCAAACAAAGGAGGCCCGGTCCGGAAGAGGGGGGAAAAACTTCCCAATCACTCAAGTGCCACACTTTCTTCAGGGGCTTGGGAGAAAAAATGTCACAGGAGCGGAAGTAAAAAAGTTTTTCAAAAATCCTCCCCGGGAAGTGGAAACAGAAGGGGGTTCGCGGGGGTATTGTGTCCAAAACGCACAATAAAATTCTAACTGGAGGGTGTTTGTGTCGTCAAAAGGGGGGGGGGGGCCCCGGGGTGGCAAGGAAGTCAAGGCCGTGCCCGTCTGTGGTAAATAAGCATCAAAAATTCACAAAAAACCAACAGCCGCTCAGAAGTGCGCAGGAAAAGTTGGGCCGATGCCAGGGATGGCCGATCGTCAACGGTTTTTTTTTGTTGTCAGAG